>Ga0099364_10002259_pt1 | contig 30825 bp, 45 predicted proteins | sample TergutTh196P3_FD_73070 | JGI IMG/M metagenome (GOLD analysis project Ga0099364, IMG submission 73070) | Microcerotermes parvus P3 segment gut microbial communities from Pointe-Noire, Republic of the Congo - Th196 P3 | ecosystem: Host-associated > Arthropoda: Insects > Digestive system > Gut ...
CGAAGGTACATAGCCCCGGCCAAGATCAAACTGTATCTCAAGGGAGATATTGGCATCATCCATCATCGTCATTATATGCTGACCTGTTGAAAGCACTTCTACCTGCCCCATTCGGTTAAAATCATCGCTTTTTATTTCGCCCTTGCCTTTAAATTCATAAAGCAATACATCTTGCTCAATGTCATTAGGCAGTTTTACGCGAACCTGTTTTAGGTTATTTATAACTTCCAGAGTATCTTCGACAATGTTTGGAATTGTCTCAAATTCGCTGGATACATTATGAGCTGTTCCATTGGCATCAAAAGAAACTATTTTTACCGCAGTAATAGCATATCCCTGAATTGAAGAAAGAAGAACTCTGCGTAAAGTATTTCCGATTGTTGTGCCAAATCCAGGTTCAAACGGAGAAGCAGTAAACTTACCATAGTTTTGACTTAGCTCTCCATGCTCAAATGTAAAACTTTTAGGGCGTTTGAAGCCTTGCATAAGGTTCTTGCGGGCCATGCTGTTACTCCTTACTTGGAATATAATTCGATAATCATTTGTTCCTTTATATCACCAAGATCGGTAATATCACTGCGCCGCGGCGCTGCAAGGAACTTTCCTTTCATCGAATCGGGATCCAGACTAAGCCAGGGCATTACTCCTGATTTGCCATATTCTTTTAATGCCTCTTTGATAACTGTCATATTACGGCTTCCTTCGGCAATACTAATCTCATTCTCTGCATTTACAAGATAAGAAGGAATTGTAATTTTTTTGCCGTTTACACATACATGACCATGAAGCACAAGCTGACGAGCCTGACTTCTTGATGTTGCAAAACGAAGACGGTAAACAACATTGTCAAGCCGGCGTTCCAGCATAACAAGCAGATTTTCACCTGCAATGCCCGGCATACGCAAAGCCCGTTGAAAGAAAAGACTGAACTGTTTTTCCATCATGCCATAAATTCTTTTTAGCTTCTGTTTTTCCCGAAGCTGCACGCCGTAATCAGACCTTTTACCGGGACGACCCTTGGGATCTTTTCCGGGCGCTGCCCGTTTTTTATTCATTGGGCATTTATCACTCTTGCAACGATTCCCTTTCAGCATCAATTTTTTCTGTTCTACACGGCACATTCTGCAAACAGGGCCGGTGTATCTTGCCATATTCCTTCTCCCTTATGACCGCAATGCGGCCTTGTGTTAATGTCGTTATATACGACCGCCGTATTATATACGGCGCGTTTTCCTTGGCCTACAGCCATTATGAGGAATGGGTGTAACATCGCTTATGGATTTAACCTTAATACCCATTACGCCAAGCTGCCGGATAGCCGATTCCCTTCCAATACCCGGCCCCTTTATGTAAACATGCACTTCTCGTAAACCTGCCTGCAGAGCTTTTTCAGCGGCTTTTTCAGTTACAGACTGAGCGGCAAAAGGCGTAGATTTTTTCGCTCCCCTGAATTGCAGCATACCAGAACTTGCCCAGGAAACTGTATTTCCCATTAAATCGGTAATTGTAACAATTGTATTATTAAAGGTTGCCTGAATATAGACATTGCCTTCATAAACTGATTTTTTCTCTTTCTTTTTCTTTGAAGTTTTTGCTGATGCAGCCACTCACACCTCCATTATTTCTTCTTGCCGGCTACGGTTTTCTTCTTGCCCTTGCGTGTACGGGCATTTGTTCTTGTACGCTGACCGCGCAAAGGCAGTCCTTTACGATGCCTAAGCCCGCGGTAACATCCAATATCCATAAGCCGTTTGATATTCAACGCAACTTCTGTTCTAAGACGGCCTTCTACCTTATATTCGTTTTCGATGATCTGCCTTAAATCGTTAAGTTCATCTTGGGACAAATCATTAATCATACGCATTGGATCGAGCTTTGCCTTTTTACAAATCTCATCTGCACTTGCTCTGCCAAGACCATAAATATAGGTCAATGCGATATTCACATGTTTATTTGGGAGGTCAATCCCTACAAGACGCGCCATCTAATTTCTCCTTCCTAACCCTGCTTCTGTTTATGCTTGGGATTTTGGCAAATAATGCGAATAATCCCATTGCGCTTAATAACCTTGCATTTATCGCAAATGGGCTTCACGCTGGTTCTGACTTTCATACTAATATTCTCCTAAATCCATAACTTTTACAAGTTCCATGTAACCCGGTTTAAACCTATAGGTTACGCCCCCGCAGCCGCCCGCGTTTTACTAAACCTTCATGATGATGCATTTTCAGCATTCCTTCAATCTGGCTCATGGTATCAAGATCAACGCCTACCAAAATCAAAAGCGATGTACCGCCCATAAGGTAGGAAATTGACGTAGGAAATCTAAATGCCCACTGAATAAATGTTGGGATAACAGCTATCATGGCAAGGTACATAGCTCCGGGAAGTACAATACGATTCAGGATTTTAGTAAGATATTCTTCTATCTTTTCTGTCCTAATCCCGGGAATGGAACCGCCGTTTTCCCTGATCTGTTTTGCGATTTCTATTGGGTTAAGCGTTACCTGTGTATAAAAATACGCAAAGAAAATAATTAACAGTACATACAAAACATTGTAAAGCGTCCGCTGAGGACTTAATGCATGCGCCAAAGATCCAAGCCACGCTACATTACCGCCGACAGTCTGCGCAATTTGCAGCGGGAAAGTTAAAATTGACGAAGCAAAAATTACAGGAATAACGCCGGACGGGTTTATCTTAAACGGAATATATGTATTTTGAGCGCCGTACATTTTTCTGCCAACAACGCGTTTTGCATAATTTACAGGTATTTTCCGCTGCCCCTGCTGTTCAAAAACAACTAAAGTAACAACAGCGACAAACATAATAAGAACGATGATAACAAAAACAGGGTTAAGGTCTCCCCTTCTTACCATGTTAATAAGTTCCCATACAGCCTGAGGAAGACGTGCAACAATACCTGCAAAGATCAATAAAGATATACCATTGCCTATCCCACGTTTGGTGATCTGCTCGCCTATCCACATTAAAAACATAGTCCCTGTGGTAACAGTAAGTAATGCAATCAGTGTAAACTGCCCAAAACCAATATAAAGAAGATTATCTACGCTTCTGGAAATAGCCTGCGCATACTGAGTAACCGCAAAGGCCTGAACAAGACAAACTCCCACTGTTCCGTAACGCTGCCATTTTTGAATCTTCTTCCGTCCCCCGTCTTCCTGGGATATTTTTTTCAGAGCCGGGAAAACAATGAGAAGAAGCTGCATAATAATCGACATGGAGATGTAGGGCATTATACCAAGCATAAATACAGAGAAGTTGGAGAACGCGCCGCCGGCGAAGAAGTCCAGATAGTCAACTATCGGGTTTCCGGTGTTAACCTGATCATAAAAATAGCGGGACAATTCACGCACATTAATCCCAGGGATTGGGAATACAGCGCCGACTCTGAACACGATAAGCATTCCAATGGTAAAGATTATCCGTTCGCGAAGCTCTTTTACTCTAATAATACCAACTATGGGATTAGCCATTTATTTTTTTCCGCCTGCTTTTTTTTCTTTATTTTTTGGCCTTGCTTTTGGCAAAGGAGGATTTAAAGTTAAATCCCCTCCGGCCTTTTCAATTTTTTCTTTTGCCCCGGCAGAAACCGCAGCAACTTTAAAACTTAATTTCTTTGATAAATCGCCATTGGCAAGTACCTTGACGGGTTCAGTGCCTTTAATCAGATTTTTCTTGTGTAATGATGCAGGATCTACAGTTTCACCTGACGCATAGCATTTTTCGATCTGGCCAAGATTGACAATTTGCCATTCCTTTTTAAACGGGTAATTTGAAAATCCCCTGCGTGCCAGCCGCCTGTAAAGGGGCATCTGGCCGCCTTCAAACCCAACATAGGTTTTTCCGCCTGAACGGGCTTTTTGGCCTTTGTTACCCTTACCTGCGGTAGTTCCCCTGCCTGTACCCTGACCGCGTCCCAGTACCTTTTTACGTTTATTCGCGCCCGCAGGAGCGTGCAAATTAAAATCGTGCGCCATTATTTAACATCCTCTACAGTAACTAAATGAGAAACAGTCTTCACCATTCCCAAAATAACCGAATTTGATTCCTGCACAGTAGTTGAACCTATTTTGCGAAGCCCAAGAGAGCGAATTGTTGCACGCTGTTTGGGAAGTGTACCTATTGTACTGCGCACAAGGCGAATTTTTATTTTGGCCATACTAACCCCACAACTCGCTTAGAGATTTACCTCTGTTTCTGGAAATTGTCCTTGCGTCCATCATTTTGCTGATACAATCAAATGTCGCCTTGACCACATTGTATTGACTGGACGAACCTATAGACTTGGAAAGTATATCGGTTACGCCTCCGGCTTCCATAATTGCCCGTACAGGTCCCCCGGCGATAATACCAGTTCCCGAACGCGCAGGTTTTAGAAGAACATGCGATGATTTAAAGTATCCTGTTACTTCATGAGGAATTGTACCGTTTTTTACCGGAAGCATAATCATATTGCGTTTTGCCTTGTCGATACTTTTGCGGATAGCTTCGGACACATCATTTGCTTTTCCAAAACCATAACCGACTTTTCCCTTACGATCCCCGATAACAGTGAGCGCTGAAAAAGAAAACCTCCGTCCGCCTTTAACAACTTTAGCAGTACGGTTTAACTTTACAAGTTTTTCGACAAATTCCTTTTCGACAAATTCCCGGTCGCGTCCGCGATCACGATCTCTTCCGCGTCTGCCCTCGCCTCTTGGCGGCCTGCCTGAAGAACCTGCTTCTTCCATAACGGTTTCCACTACAGTGTCTACTGAGGTATCCGCAGTGTCTACTGCAGTGTCTACTGAGCTATCATCTGCCGCAGTGTCTACATCTTCTATATTGACCATATTTTCAGTTTTTGCCATTATGCCCCCTAGAACTCTATCCCGGCTTTACGGCTTCCATCAGCTAAAGCCTTTACAATTCCGTGATACAAATATCCATTGCGATCAAAGACCACAGTTTTTATGCCTTTATCCAATAAACGTTTGCCCATAACTTCACCTAACTTTCCTGCACCCTCGACAGTAGCTTTAATGCTTTTTAGTTCTTTTTCAAGAGTTGAAGCAGAAGCAAGAGTGTTGCCTTTAATATCATCAATAACCTGTACAGAAATACTTCGGTTGCTCTTAAAAATGGTCATACGCGGACGTTCAGCAGTACCAGAGATCCTTTTACGAATGTGTATCTTTCTCCTGAGCCGTTTTCTGTCTTTTTCCAGCATTTTACCTAACATACTTACCCTACTTTACGCCTGATTTACCGACTTTACGTCTGATTTTTTCATTTTCATAGCGGATACCCTTACCCTTGTAAGGTTCAGGACCTCTGAGCTTGCGTATCTGTGCGGCAAACTCTCCAACACGCTGTTTGTCAATTCCACTGATAGTTATTTTTCCGCCCTGATCTACCGCAACGGAAAGTTCATCAGGAATTGCGACATAAATATCGTTTGAATATCCAAGACTCATGGACAGAAGTTTGCCCTGTACTTCAGCGCGGTATCCTACTCCGTTAACAATAAGCGACTTGTTAAAACCTGTACTCACTCCGGTTACCATATTGTTTAAAAGACAACGGTACAAACCATGAAATGACTTTACTTGTTTTTCTTCGCTTGTACGCGTAACAATGATCTCTCCGTTTTTATCTTCAAAAACAATGACCGGATGATATTTCTGCGTAAGTTTTCCCTTTGGGCCTTCTACGATCATATGGTCATTCTGAAAAGCAACCTTAACACCGGCGGGAATTTTTATAGGAATTTTTCCAATTCTAGACATATGCTCCTCTTTACCAAACTCGTTTTTACCAAACGGTGCAGATTACTTCACCGCCGACTTTTTTCTCTGCGGCTTTTTTTCCTGTTGTAACACCCTGTGACGTAGAAACGATCAGGGTTCCATAGCCGTTTAATACCCTCGGCATACTTTTATATCCCATATATACGCGGCGTCCGGGTTTTGACACCTTTTCTATACCGTGAATAATCGGGGAAGTATTGTCATCGTATTTAAGGAAAATCCGGATAACATTAGCTCCTTCCTGATTTGCCTTTTTAAAATTCTTAATATACCCTTCTGTCTTTAATATCTTGACAATTTCAAGTTTCAGCCTGGAGGTGGGAATATCAACTTTTTCATGCCCTGCCATGCCGGCATTTCGTATTTTTGTCAGCATGTCCGCAACTGGATCTGATACGCTCATCGTGTTCTCCTACCAGCTAGATTTTGTAACGCCGGGAATAAGCCCTTCGTTTGCCAATTTTCTAAAGCAAAGACGGCACATTTCATATTTCCGCAGGAAGCCCCGGGGCCTTCCGCAGATTCTACAGCGATTAACCTTGCGTGTTTTATATTTAGGCGTTTTTTGCGCCTTAACAATCATTGCTTTCCTTGCCATTCTGAGTATTACCCCCTATTTCCTGAAAGGCATTCCGAATTTTAATAGGAATGCTTTCGCTTCTGCATCTGTCTTTGCCGATGTAACAATTACGATGTTTAATCCGGCAACCTTTTCTATTTTATCAAAATCAATCTCCGGGAAAATTATCTGCTCCTGAATTCCAAGAGAGTAATTTCCATGACCGTCAAACGCATTCTGATTAATACCATGAAAGTCTTTTACGCGGGGAAGAGCGACATTAACAAGCCTGTCGAAAAACTCGTACATCATATTCCCGCGCAATGTTACCTTTGCCCCAATTTCCTGACCAGCCCTGATCTTGAAATTCGCAATACTCTTTTTTGCCTTTGTTTTTACAGCTTTTTGCCCTGTGATCTGAGTTAATGTATCGATAGCTGCATCTAAAAGTTTTTTATTCTGCAGAGCTTCTCCTACACCCATGCTGACAATAATTTTCTCCAGTTTGGGGACTTGCATATTGGACTTGTAACTGAACTCTTTAAAAAGTTCCGGCGCTATCTGTTCTTTGTAGATTGTTTTAAGCCGGGGTATATATTTATCAGCCATTACAGCGCCTCCCCGCATTTTCTGCATACTCTAATTTTCTCGTCCTTGTTGATCTTGTATCCTATACGAACAGGGCCGCATTTCTTACAAACAATCATCAGATTGGAAGAATGAAGCGGAGCAGCTATTTCTACAATACCGCCGCGATCCTGCTGTTTCTTTTTCTTCATTGCTTTTTTTACAAGGTTTACGCCTTCTACAAGAATACGATCTTTACTGCGATCGATTTTTAAAATCCTGCCGCGCTTACCTTTGTCTTTTCCGGCGATAACCTGGACTGTATCTTCTTTTTTAAGTTTAAACTTATGCACTGCTTGAGTCATTGCAATCTCCTACAAAACTTCCGGGGCAAGGGAAACGATTTTCATAAATTCGCTTTTTTCCCTTAACTCTCTTGCTACCGGCCCAAAGATACGTTTTCCTTTTGGGTTTAACGCTGCGTCTATAATGACACAGGCATTATCATCAAACCTGATATATGTCCCGTCCGGACGGCGATACTCTTTATGAGTACGCACTACCACTGCTTTTTCCACAGTACCTTTTTTAATAGTAGATGTGGGCAGCGCTTCTTTAACCGCTACTGTAACAATATCGCCAATTCCGGCATACCTGCGCCTAGTTCCGCCAAGAACCTTAATGCACTGTACCTTTTTGGCGCCTGAATTATCCGCCACATTCAGGAAGCTTTCAACTTGAATCATTTTCCTTCTCTCCCTTATTTGGCGCGCTCTAAAATTTCCGCAAGCTTCCAGCATTTTTCTTTGCTGATTGGCCTACATTCAATTACACGAACACGGTCGCCGGTTTTCGCCTCGTTTTTTTCATCATGGGCTTTTACTTTCTTGGACCGTTTAACATATTTTTTGTAAAGAGGATGCAAAGTAAGAGTTTCTATACTCACTACTATTGTTTTTTCCATTTTGTCGCTCTTTACAAGCCCGATAAATTCTTTTTTTCTGCTTTTAACTTTTTCTGCCATTACTTAGCCTCCGCTGTTTTCTGCTGCGTGATTTCATGCGCACGGATTAATGTATTAAGCCGGGCAATCTGCCTGCGCATAGTACGCTTTTGCAGAGGATTATCTATATGACCGATAACAATTTTAAAACGGAATTCCATATACTTCTTTTTTAATTCGTCCCGCTTGGCTTTCAGTTCAGGATAGCTTAAGTTTTTAAAAGAATTTTTCACTTTGCCTCCTAAGCCCCAAGTTCCATATCTGAACGGGCGACAAATTTTGTCTTAATTGGAAGTTTTGAACCTGCAAGAGTCATTGCCTCTTCTGCAAGGGTACGGGTAATACCGCCGCCAAGTTCAAACATCACTGTTCCCGGTTTTACGACCGCTACCCAATATTCGGGCGCGCCTTTTCCCTTACCCATTCGGGTTTCAGCAGGTTTTTTAGAATACGGTTTATCCGGGAAAATCCGTATCCACATCTTACCGCCGCGTTTAACATGGCGGTTAATTGCAACACGCGCCGCTTCCAACTGACGATTTGTGATCCACATTCTGTCAAGCGCAACAAGGCCGTAATCGCCAAATGCTACACTGTTACATCTTGTGGCATTTCCGGGCATGTTGCCCCTGTGCACCTTGCGACGCCTTACGCGTTTTGGACTTAACATAACTACTAACTCCAATTAACGCGGCTGCATAGCCGCGAATTAATATCGAATATGAAACGCAGTTTCATACTAACTCCTGGCAGGAGCTCTATCCCGCCTTTTGCGGACAAGAGCGCCTGCGTCTTCTTTCTGTTCTTTGCCGTACTTCATGCCGTTATATACCCAAACTTTAACGCCAATAGCGCCAAAGGGTGTGTGGGCTTCGGCAAAACCATAATCAATATCTGCACGTAATGTATGAAGAGGAATACGTCCTTCTTTGGCTTCTTCGGTTCTGGACATTTCCGCACCGCCAAGCCGTCCTGAAAGACGAACCTTTACTCCCTGAGCATTCCCTTTTTTTATCGCATTTGAAATCGCCTGCTTCATTGTCCTTCTGAAAGAAGAACGTGCAAGAAGCTGGCGTGCTATATTCTGGGCAATGATCTGCGCATTGTTGTCGGCGTTTCGTACTTCTTTAATTTTAATCTGTACTTTTTTGCTGACTTTCTTTTGTAGATCATTTCCGATTTTTTCGATGTTCGCGCCCTTAACGCCAATGATTACACCGGGGCGGGCTGTATGAATGGTTATCGTAATTCGCTGGGGGTGACGTATGATTTCCAGTTCAGCAATATCCGCTCCCTTTGTTTCAGGCATTGCCATAATGAGTTTACGCAACAATAAATCTTCGTGTAAAGCGTCGACATATTCTTTTGGATCGACATACCAGCGAGAACCCCAGGTTTTATTAATACCTATTCTAAGCCCTGTAGGATTAACTTTCTGTCCCATTATTTAGCCGCCTTTTTAGAAGGTTTAGCACGCTTAGCAACAGTCTGCTTGGCAGCAGTTTGCTTAACAGCAGTTTGCTTAGCGGCCGGTAACTTTTCAGTTGTTTGCTTTACTGTTTCATCAACTACAACAGTTATATGACACATACGTTTTACCTGCATATCCGCACGTCCCCTGCCTCGAAACCAAATCCTTTTAAGGCGCGGACCTTCGTCAATGTAAATTTCGCGTACATAGAGCATATCCTCATCAAGTTTTTTATTATCCGAAAGAGCGTTAGAAGCGGCGGACTTAACAGTCTTGCCGATAAGCCGCGCTCCCTTATGAGGCATATTTTCCAGAATGGAAACAGCTTCAGGATACGGGCGGCGGCGGACAAGGTCTGCAACCGGCCTGATTTTAAAAGGCGAACCAATCAGGTATTTTGTTATTGCTCTGTAACCAGTTTTAGTATCTTTCATAATTCAACCTACTTTGACTGTGCCTTCTTGTCAGAGCCGGCATGCCCGCGGAAAATACGGGTAGGAGCGAACTCGCCAAGTTTATGGCCAACAAGGTTTTCTGTAATATACACAGGAATCCATGTTTTACCATTGTAAACGGAAATTGTTCCGCCAACCATTTCAGGGATTATTGTGGAACAGCGGGAATAAGTTTTAATCATTCTCCTTTCCCCCGACTTGTTCAACTCCAGCACCTTTTTATAAAGGCTCTTTTCTATAAATGGACCTTTTTTAACAGATCTTGACATACTCCCTTCCTACTTCTTTTTACCACGACTGACAATAAACCGCGAAGAAGGCTTATTCTTTTTACGGGTTTTATATCCCTTTGTCGGTTTACCCCAGGGTGTTACAGGGTGTTTACCCTTGCTCTTTCCTTCGCCGCCGCCGTGGGGGTGATCTACGGGGTTCATTGCCATACCGCGTACTGTAGGGCGGATACCCTTCCAGCGTTTACGGCCGGCCTTACCCATGACTGTATTCATGTGGTCTTCATTACCAACTGTTCCTATTGTCGCATAACACTTTTTAAACACCATGCGGGTTTCACCGGAAGGCAGCCTTATAGTAACATAATCGCCTTCTTTTGCGGCAATAAGAGCGCCGCAGCCTGCAGAACGCGCCAACTGCCCGCCCTTACCCAATGTTAATTCGATATTGTATACAGTAAAACCAAGAGGTATATTTTCCAGAGGCAGAGCATTACCCGGTTCAATCGGAGCATTAGGCCCGCTTAATACTGTCGCGCCTTTTTTTAATTCCTTTGGCGCAATAATGTATCGCTTTTCGCCGTCTTTATAATGAAGCAATGCAATATTTGCACTGCGGTTAGGATCATATTCAACCGATGCAACCTTGCCGGGGATTCCGGTTTTATCCCGTTTAAAATCTATAATACGATAACGGCGTTTATGTCCGCCGCCCTTGTGACGAACGCTGATCCGCCCAAATGAATCTCTTCCGGCATTTGCGGTCTTGCCCTTTGTCAGGGTTTTTTCCGGTTTTGCGCCCTTGGTTAAATCCGAATAATCAAGACTTGTCCATTGCCGCATTCCCGGCGTAATTGGCTTATATGTTTTAACACCCATAGTATTTACCTTTACACGCCTTCAAAGATTGAAATCTTCTCATCTTTAGGAAGCCGCACAATAGCCTTCTTCCATGTAGATGTATATCCCTTACGATAGCGCAGCCTTTTGGGCTTGCCGCCTACCACCATTACATTGCACGATATGGGATTCACATTAAACAGTTTACGAACCGCTTCTTTAATCTGTGGCTTTGTAGCATTTTGAGCTACTTTAAAAACATACTTTCCCTCATCGCGCATTTGATTTGCTTTTTCTGAAAGCACCGGTTCAAGAATTATATCTTCGTAATATGTCATTCACCGGCCTCCTTAACGCTATAAAAATCGTTTAGATTTTTCGCGGCTGTTTCAAGCACCAGTACCTGTCTTCCGTAGAACAAGTCATGCGCTCTAAGACGGTTAAAAGAAAGATAACTAAGCCACGGGATATTAGCCGCTGCTCTTTTAAGTTTGGGATCATCATCTTTAAGTATTAATACCGTTCTTAAACCGGGATCAAAATTATCAAGAAGTTTTGCAAGATCTTTTGTCTTTCCTGTTTCTATGGAAAAATCTTCGATAACTTTTAACATATCGCTTTGGGCTTTTAAGCTAAGAATTGTTTTAATTGCCTGACGTTTTGCTTTTTTTGGCATTGAATAAGAAAAATCTCTGGGTTTCGGCCCAAAAATTGTACCACCGCCGACAAGTATGGGTGATTTTTTATCACCACGGCGGGCGCGGCCTGTACCTTTTTGTTTATACGGCCTTGCATTTGAACCATGCACTTCTGCACGGCCTTTTGTGCTTGCATTTCCCTGCCGTTTATTGGCAAGTTCATTATTAATAGCGTACCAGATTAAATCCTCGTTAACGGGCAGTCCAAAGACAGCGTCATTCAGATTCATTGTACGAAGTTCTTTTCCTTCTTTTGAATACACTTTACAGTTCATCGTTTACCGTCCTTTCTTGACCGCAGAGCGGACAAAAACCAAACCCTTATTTATTCCGGGAACGGCGCCTCTGACCATAAGGAGTTGTTTTTCTACATCTACTTTAATAACCCTAAGGCTTAAAGTAGTCACTTTTTCGCGTCCCATACGTCCGGGTAATTTCTTGTTTTTGAAAGTTCTGGCCGGATATGTATTCTGTCCTGTAGAACCGGGTTCACGATGAAATTTAGAGCCATGACCGCCAGGTCCGCCGCTGAAACCAAACCGTTTTACAACACCTTGAAAACCTTTACCTTTGGAAATGCCGCAAACATCGACATATCTAACGCCTTCCAGAACTTCTACGCCAAGAGTGTCTCCAACTGCAACTTCTTTTTCAAAATCACGTAATTCGCGAATGCGTTTTTTTGGGGTGATTTTTTCAGGGAACACCCCAGCGCGCGCTTTTGTTGTGCGGCTTTTTTTTGCTTCGTCGATACCGACTACAACAGCCGCATAACCGTCTGCTTCCTTTGTTTTTTTGGCAATGACAACATTCGGATCAAAACGCATTACCGTTACCGGCAGCAGATCGCCCGATTCATCAAAAATCTGAGTCATTCCAACTTTTTTGGCATAAAGCCCTAACATTGTTGTACTCCGTCAACGCGCACGCTATTCGGGAGTATACTTGTACTCCAGAACCGTCTGCGCAAAAATTATTGTTTGATCTCTACATCAACGCCTGCAGGAAGTTCAAGTTTCATTAAAGAGTCCATTACTTCGGCAGATGGATTGATAATATCGATCAATCTTTTATGAGTCCGCATTTCAAACTGTTCGCGGCTCTTTTTATTTACATGAGGTGAACGTAACACCGTCATCTTGTTAATCCGTGTCGGCAGCGGGATTGGACCTGTAACCTTTGCCCCGGCTTTTCGCACTGCCGTGGCAATTGATTTCGCGCTCTGATCAATTAATTCTACATCGAAGCCGCGTAGCCGTACGCGAATACCTTCCTTTGCCATTATTCCTCCAAGGCATCACTATCTGACCAGGTAAATGGCCAGATAGATGATAGGCGTTCCCTTTACTCGATTATCTCGGTAACCTGACCGGAGGCTACTGTTTTACCGCCCTCGCGGATAGCAAAACGAAGACCTTTTTCCATAGCAATAGGATTGATCAACTCGCCGATAACTTCTGAGTTGTCGCCGGGCATAACCATTTCCTTGCCTTCGGGAAGTTTGACAGTTCCTGTGATATCTGTGGTGCGGAAATAGAACTGGGGTCTGTAACCTGTGAAGAAGGGGCTGTGTCTTCCGCCCTCTTCTTTTGATAAACAGTAAATCTGACCTTTAAATTTGCTGTGAGGCTGAATTGAACCGGGCTTTGCAAGTACCTGACCGCGTTCAACTTCTTTTTTGTCGATACCGCGTAAAAGCGTACCGACATTATCGCCTGCCTGAGCGTCGTCAAGCAATTTATTAAACATTTCGATACCGGTAACAACGGTTTTCTTTGTAGGTTTGATACCTACAATTTCAACTTCTTCATTAAGTTTAAGAATGCCGCGTTCTACCTTACCGGTAACAACTGTGCCCCTTCCCTGAATGGTGAAGACGTCTTCTATCGGCATAATAAAGGGTTTGTCAGAATCGCGTACAGGATCTGGGAAGTAGCTGTCCATTGCTGCAAGCAATTCATCAATACATTTTGTGGATTCTGGATTATCTGGTTCGGACATTGCTTTGAATGCAGAACCTTTGATAATCGGGATTTTGTCGCCGGGGAATCCATTAGCTGTAAGAACATCTTTAACTTCTTCTTCGACAAGTTCAACAAGATCCGGATCGTCAAGAAGATCGATCTTATTAAGAAATACCATCATGTTCGGAACGCCTACCTGACGGGCAAGAATGATGTGTTCTCTTGTCTGGGGCATAACTGAATCAGGCGCTGATACTACGAGGATTGCACCGTCCATCTGAGCAGCACCGGTAATCATGTTTTTGATATAGTCCGCGTGGCCTGGACAATCGATGTGCGCATAATGGCGCTTTTCTGACTGATACTCAAGGTGGCGTGTATTAATGGTAATACCGCGGGCTTTTTCTTCCGGAGCATTGTCAATTTCATCGTAATTCATTATTTTGTCACCAAACTTCTTGGCGCAGTGCATGGTTATCGCCGCAGAAAGAGTGGTCTTGCCATGATCAACGTGGCCTATCGTTCCGACATTCATGTGGACTTTTGCTCTAGTAAATTTATCCTTTGCCATTTGTGTCCTCCTTTGGGCACTTTAAATAACTCTCTATATAAATAAACCCGCACTTGACCACCACCAACGGTTAGTTGATCAAACGGCGGAATATCCAAAATTAAAGGGAAACGATTAAAAGCGGAAAGTCAGCGGTTTTGAGGTGTTACCTCACGCAAAGTCTAATCCACAATTCGTTCCACCTGTCTCACCCTTTGGTGAGCGGTTTGGACCTGACTACTTAATTTTAAATAGTCAAATATTCTTAACCTTGTGCTTAAAAATTAAAGCACTTTAACCTGACCACTTAATTTTAAGTTGTCAGACAATCCACAACCCAGTACTTATATAATGAAGTACTCTAACCTAATCTGCTTGACCAATAATTAAAAATTAAGTGGTCAGGCTCACCATCTATAATGAGCGAAGGCTTTATTAGCCTCGGCCATTTTATGTGTATCCTCCTTCTTTTTGAAGGCAGTACCGGTATTATTATACGCATCAAGAAGTTCCGCAGCAAGACGGTCTCCCATGCCTTTTCCCGAACGGGCACGTGCGGCGCTTATTATCCACCTCATGCCAAGGGCTTCGCGTCTGGTTTCCCGAATTTCGACGGGGACTTGATAAGTCGCACCGCCTACACGCCGGGACTTGACTTCGATTACCGGTTTTACATTATCTAAAGCCTTAAGAAAAACTTCAAGGGGCTCTTTATCTACTTTTGACTGCAGAACTTCAAGGGCTTCATGAACGATGCGCAAACCCAATGAACGCTTGCCTTCCCACATCATTCTGTTTACGAATTTTGAAACAACAACACTGTTGTATTTTGGATCCGGCAGGATCCCTCGGTCAATGGACTTCTTTTTTCTTCCCATATATATACCTTAAGCTACGCTTTTGGACGTTTTGCGCCATATTTTGACCTTCCGCGTTTGCGGTCGGTTACACCTAAAGTGTCTTTTGCCCCACGGACAATATGATAACGTACACCGGGAAGGTCTTTAACACGCCCGCCCCTGACTAAAACTACCGAGTGTTCCTGTAAATTGTGACCAATTCCTGGAATATAGGCGGTAACTTCGGTCCCATGTGAAAGGCGTACACGGGCTACTTTCCGTAGGGCCGAATTGGGCTTTTTGGGTGTTACAGTCATTACACGAGTACAAACTCCCCGCTTTTGCGGACAGGATTTTAATGCCGGAGATTTCGTTTTAGATGTTATCTTTTGACGTCCAAAACGAACCAGTTGGTTAATAGTAGGCATTCCTCAAAAACTCCTTAACAAAGCTAACCCTCAGGCCTTAACCCAGGGACAAAAAAACCTCTCTTTTAAAAAAGAGGATTTGTCTGACTAAAGTCAGATGACATAAAGTCAGCTGATTAAAAGGTCAGACATGTCAAAATCTATCAAAATGAAAAAAAATAGTCAAGAGGTTTTGACATTTTTTTTAAATTTAAATTGCAGTTTATAACGCCTGTTTTCACCTTGTAATAAGGTATGAAAGAAGGAAAACTGCAGCAAGCAGGACGACAAACGCGACTATATATGCTAATGGAAGAATGGGCTCTTTAGAACGGCGTTTTTTTTCTTTGGGTGGTTTCAATGACGATTTTGGAATGGGTGGAGCTGAATAGCCGCATAGGGGGCAGCCAGTCATAAATAACTTTTCTGGACCCGAAAAATCGCAGACAGGACAGCGGACAGAGGCAAAATAACGCCCGCAATGAGGGCAGGCCTTTACCTGGTGGTCTACTTCATATCCGCAATTATCGCAGAAAAAACGAGGTAATTTCTTCAATTTTATGCCGTTTTTTGTTCAGATTTGCCTGTTTCACCGCTTGCGGCAGCTGCAGGACACTGTTTAGCGGCCTCACAGCCGGCACAGTTATGGTTACCCTCGCTTTTCTTGGGTGGCTCTGTTTTTCCGGTTTTGGTCTTTTTCGCAGAATCTGCCTTGCCCTTGTCGGTTACATAAAAACCTGAACCTTTAAAAATAACGCCGGCTCCGCCAAAAATAAGACGGCGGACTTCCTTTCCGCATTTGGGACATTCTTTTAACGGCGGCTCGCTCATGGCTTGAAAAACCTCAAAGCCGTGAGAACAGCTTTTACATTCGTATTCATAAGTAGGCATAATTATTTTTTAGCAGAAAAGGGCGCAAAATTCAAGAGAACGTAATGGTCATTTTTTTAGGTATAAGGTTGCAGAAAAAAAGGCCGTTAGAGGTATCGCTAAAAGAATGCCAAAACTGCCTGCAAGAGCCTGTAAAATCTCTACTATGATCATTTCTCTGCTGAACAGTTCCATAAGCGAACTGCTGTAAACGCTTAAAATTAACACAACCGATAACGAACTGCCAATATACGCAAGGATAAGCGTATTTGCCATTGTGCCCATAATATCACGTCCGATATTCAGGCCTGAGCGGAACAGGGCATCAAATTTAATGTTTCCTGCTTTTTCCTTTACTTCCCACAAAGAAGACGATATTGACATTGCCACGTCCATAATCGCACCCATAGCTCCAATGATAATGCCTGCAAAGATAATCGCTTTTAAGTTTATCGGGGAAGGAACGGGAAGGTTTAACAGATACCGTGAATGTTCGTCTACAATTCCTGTTAGCAGCAAAATTCTATCCATTATAATTGTGATTAATCCCGCCGCTACAATACCGCTTAGGCAGCCAATTACTGCGGCAAGAGATTTTTTGTTATAACCGCTTACAATAGTAAGCGTCATTACTGTTGTATACGCGCATACAAGCAATGCCATTAGATAAATGTTTTTCCCGGAAAGTATAGAAGGAATAAAAACTGCAAAAACAGCGGCGCAGGTTAAACTAAGCGATAAAATGGTATTAAAGCCTTTTTTTCTGCCAAAAAACAAAACACTTAATACAAACAGCAGCCCAAGCCATATCATTTTATTTATCCGTCTGTATCCGTTAAAATACCACCCAATTTCACTGTTTATTAATAAAACTGAATCGCCTTGGGCTACTTCTTTTGTTGTATCCTGAAAAAAGCGGCTGAACGCTTGTTCTGCAATAATAACTTCACCCTTTAGTCTGCCGCTTGTTACTCTTGCTTCAAAAATAATTTTTTCGCCAAGTACGGAATCGATATCATCAAAATGTCGAAAATCGGAAAAATCGTCATAAAGAGTAACTTTTTCTATAATTCTTTGTACCTTTGCATTTACATTTTCCCGTGATTGATCCTGAAAAACCACAAGCCCCTGTACTGCTATTTTATGCCCGATAAAAAGGAGAATTAACGAGGCTATAACCGTAGCCAGATATGTTATTTTGATTTTCATAAACCCTCCCTTTTATAAATAATACTGTAATTTTTAATAAAAAAAAAGAGGCGGATTTAATCTATTTTTAACATTAAGAAAATATTGATTTAATATTCTTTTTTTAAGTTAAGACCAACTTATTAACAGGAGATTATATGAAAAAGAGATTTCTGATTGCGTTATTTGTAGTAGCGCTGGTTTTCCAGTTCACAGGGTGCGAAAAGGATACAAGCGCGCAAAACACGGGTCTTGTTCAGGGGAAGGGGCAGGCAAAGTATGTGTTCCTTTTTGTCGCAGACGGTATGGCACCATCGCAGTTTAATGCCACAGAATATTATCTGGCATCAAAAGACAATGTTACAAACTATAATATTAACCGTCTTAACTTTACCCAATTTCCGGTAGCGGGTCTTACAAATACCCATGATTATGGATCATTAATTACAGACTCGGCTTCTGCCGGTACTGCGTTTGCTTCGGGCAGAAAAACATTGTCAAGCATGATCAATGTAGATCCAAGGGACGGAAGGACGCCGTATAAATCTATTGCCGAATATGCTCAGGAAGCAGGAATGAAAATCGGTATTGTGTCAACGGTAACTTTGACTCATGCGACTCCTGCCGCATTCTACGGAAAAACCGCCAACAGAAACAATACGGAAGGGAGTGATACCGAACCTGTAGGATTGGCGCAGCAGTTAGTAGAAAGCGGCTTTGATTATTTTGCAGGAGGCTGGATTGTACCAAACAGCACAAATAACGACAAACATTTAGACACCGCAAGGCGGTTGGGGTATACCGTTACGCGCACACCTGCTGCGTTTAACGCTCTGAACAGAAACAGCGGCAAAGTTATAGCCCTTGCAGAAAGAGTACAGGATTCAGGGGCTATGCATTATGAAATTGACCGGCGTTCAACAGACCTCTCTCTTGTTGATTTTACAAGAAAAGGAATTGAACTACTGGATAATCCAAACGGCTTTTTTATGATGGTGGAAGCGGGAAAAATCGACTGGGCTGGACATGCCAATGATGCAGGCGCGCTTATTCATGACATGCTTATATTTGATAAAGCGCTTGAATTAGCGATTGATTTTTACAATAGACATCCAAAGGAAACCCTTATTGTGGTAATCGGCGACCATGAAACAGGCGGTATGGGCGTAGGCTGGGCAGGAACTGCAGGAATCCCCTCTGAATCAGGGGTATCTGCAAATCTGGGCATGGGTTATTCCATGTATTTTGACAAAATAGCCAAACAAACAAGATCCTATGTCGCCTTTGATGAGGAAATAATAAACCCCTATAGAGAAAGAGTTACAAATCCTTCCCAAAGAAGGATCGAAGATCTTTATTCTGATATTTTAGAATCTTTTGGCATAGATTTACGCCCTGCAAGTCTTAATGTTTCTGAATTTCAAAGGAATCAGATAGAAATTGCATTCAGGCGTTCAATGGAACAGCCTGTAGAAACGCCTGATGAAGGCTGGAGGGTATTCCACGGAAGTTATGAGCCGTTATCTGTAAAACTAACACAGGTAATGAACCAAAGCGCAGGTATTGGCTGGACATCTTATTCTCATACGGCTACTCCTGTCGCTTCGTTTGCATACGGTATACATCAGGAAATATTCGGCGGGTATTATGACAACACCGATATTTTCTTTAAGCTGGCAAGCGCAATGAACTTTAAAGTTGATTAATTGGAATGAACTTATTTAAAAAATTGACCGGACGATTATCCTTTCCGGATTTATGGAAAATATTTTCTATAAAAGAGTCCGGAAAGGATATTGTTTTTATTTTGGTTATTTGTCTTTTAACGGTTATTGTTTTTTTGATACCAACGGGGTTTGAAGAAAGCGGCGTACAATCAGATGCCGTTAGGTGCAAAGTACGCATAACCGCAGTAGACAATGAATATGTCAGGACTATTGGCCCTGTTAAATACGGGCATCAGATACTGGAAATTCAGGTACTTGCAGGACGTTTTAAGGGTAATACTTATTCTACAACAAATAACCTTGTGGGAAAAATGGAAATGGACAAGGTTTTCGTCCAAGGAGAGAACGCCTTAACAGTTTTAACATTAAGTGAAGACAAAACTGTTTCCATGATCCGCGTTATGGATCATTACCGTACCGATAAAACAATTATCCTTGCCTCTTTATTTGTTATTTTTACCGTAATTATAATGGGGTGGATGGGGTTAAAAATTCTTTTAACTTTTGTTTTTTCCGCCGTTATGCTTATAAAAGTTCTTTATCCTATGTCATTACACGGTTTTGACCCTATACTGGGAGCGTTAATCATAACAACCATAATTTCCGCAGTTATCCTGCTTTTAGTTGGCGGTCTTTCACGGCGGGGATTAAGCGCATTTTTAGGAACGGTAAGCGGTATTTTATTTACAGCGGTTTTAGCGTTTGTTTTTACCTATTGGTTTAAAATTCACGGCGCTGTACGGCCGTATGCAGAGATGCTTTTATATACAGGTTATGGCCACTTAAATCTTGCTCATCTTTTTATCGGGGGGATTTTTATCGCCGCTTCCGGCGCAATGATGGAGCTATCCATGAATGTTGCCGCCGCTATGGACGAGATCAAAGAGCAGTCGCCTGATATAACAAGACTACAACTTATGAAATCAGGTTATATCGTAGCGCGTCAGGCAGCAGGCACTATGTCTACTACACTATTGCTCGCCTATTCCGCCGAATATACCGCAATGATTATGACTTTTATCGCACAGGGTATTCCGCTGGAGAATATAATCAATATGGTATGGGTCTCTTCGGAGATTGTACATACGCTGGTTGGCTGCTTTGGCCTTACGCTGATCGCACCGCTTACTGTCTTTTTTAGCGGAATACTGCTGAAACCTGCAAATAATTCTTAAATACTGAAAAAAACCTTAAAATCCTATTGACAAAGTAGTTAGTTAATGCTAACTTTAGTTAGGTAAGGCTAACTTCGGTTAGGCAAAGTTAACTTCGGATAGCAAGTAACCGCAGGAGATTGGAAATGACTTTAAGGGAATTAAACATTGGAAAAAGCGGCAAAGTTTTAACGGTTGGCGGTGAAAAAGCGCTAAGACGGCGGCTTCTTGATATGGGAATAACTCCGCGTACCGTAATAACGGTGAAAAAGGCCGCTCCAATGGGTGACCCAATAGAATTATTACTGCGCGGATATGTTCTAACTTTGCGTCTTGATGATGCTGAAAAAATAACAATAGAAGAGGTTGCCGTATGATATTTGCCCTTGCAGGAAACCAAAACAGCGGAAAAACTACGTTATTTAACCAACTTACAGGTTCAAATCAACGAGTTGGAAATTTTCCGGGCGTAACGGTTGAACAAAAAAGCGGTAGTATTACAGGGCATAAAGATATAACTCTTGTCGATTTACCCGGTATTTATTCCTTGTCTCCGTATACCAGCGAAGAAATAATCACACGCGACTTTTTATTGAATCAAAAACCACACGGAATCATCAATATAGTAGATGCTACTAATATAGAAAGAAATCTATATTTAACGCTTCAATTAATAGAACTACAAATCCCTATGGTGCTTGCGCTTAACATGATGGACGAAGTACTGGCAAACAGCGGAAGCATCGACATTATTGAACTTAGAAAAACGCTGGGTATACCTGTTGTTCCCATTTCGGCGATAAAAAAAGAGGGGCTGCAGGAACTTGTCGAACAGGCAATTCACACAGCGCATGACAATGTAAAACCTGAACGTATTGATTTTTGTCCCGGCGGCATGGAAACTGCCGGAGCGGTACACAGAGCGATTCACGCTATTTCACACTTAATAGAAGATCACACAGGCAGGCAGGGCATACCCGTACGTTTTGCCGCTTCTAAACTGGTAGAAGGTGATGAGCCTATACTTAAAAGCTTGCGTCTTTCTGAAAATGAAGCAGAAACTATCGAACACGCCGTTAAAGAAATGGAAACAGAAATGAATACCGACAGAGAAGCGGCTATGGCGGATATGCGGTATCACTTTATCGAAGATGTCTGCCGAAATTGTGTGGTAAAAGTAAAAGAAAGCCGCGAATACCGGCGCAGTGTTATACTTGATTCTGTTCTAACACATAAAATTTTAGCGTTTCCCGCTTTTTTGGGAATCATGTTCACTGTTTTTTGGTTAACTTTTGGCGTAATTGGAATACCGCTTAGTGAACTTTTAGAAAGCGGTATAGAAAAAACAAGCGAAGTTGTTGACAGCGCTTTAACGGCTTATGGGTTAAACCCTGTTCTTCAGTCGCTGATTATTGACGGTATATTCGCAGGCGTTGGCGCAGTATTAAGTTTTATACCAATTATTATTACTTTGTTTTTTTTCCTGTCTATGCTGGAAGATTCAGGTTATATGGCAAGAATAGCGTTTGTTATGGATAAACCTTTGCGCAAGATTGGTCTTTCCGGGCGCAGTTTTGTCCCTATGCTTATGGGTTTTGGCTGCACTGTTCCCGCAGTCATGGCGACAAGGACTTTAGCAAGTGAACGCGATAAAAAAATGACAATTTTTCTGACGCCTTTTATGAGTTGCAGCGCAAAACTTCCTATCTACGCTTTGTTTACAGCCGCATTTTTTCCCGTGTATCATGCATTTGTAATGATTGCTCTTTACTCGATAGGAATTTTCATGGGTATTTTTTCCGGGTTTATGATGAAAGAAACTGTTTTTAAAGGCGCTCCTGTTCCATTTGTTATGGAACTTCCAAATTACCGCTTTCCTTCCGTAAAGATGGTTTTAATTCTTTTATGGGATAAAGCAAAAGATTTTATTCAAAGGGCGTTTACTATAATCTTTATAGCAACAATTATTATTTGGTTTTTACAATCTTTTGATATACGGTTAAATTATACTGCCGAAAGTGCGGACAGTATGTTAGCAGCCATTGGGCAGGTTATAAGCGTGGTATTTACTCCTATGGGTTTTTCTGACTGGCGTATTTCAACGGGGCTTATCACAGGTTTTATGGCAAAAGAAGCGGTTATAAGCACTTTAGCGGTATTAACCGGCGCAAGCGCAGTTGAACTTGGCAATGTTTTACACACAATGTTTTCTCCGCTTTCTGCTTTTAGTTTTTTAGTGTTCACCCTTTTGTATACACCTTGTGTGGCGGCGGTTGCCGCTGTCAGACGTGAACTTGGCAGTCTTAAAGGTACATTTTTTATTGTATTGTACCAAACAGGTTTTGCGTGGCTTGCCGCATTTGCTGTTTACCAAATAGGCAGATTACTTATATGAATTTATTGGATTATTTTGTAATTGCAGGAATTATAATATCAGTATGTACTGCAATATGGTTTATCCGCAGGAAAAAACATTGCGGTAATGGCTGCGAAAGTTGTTCTAATTGCAGGAGGTAAAATATTGACTATACATGAATCAGCAGAAAACTATCTGGAAACTATTTTGATATTAAGCCACAGGGGAGAAAAAGTCCGTTCTATTGATATTGTCAATGAACTTGAATATTCCAAACCAAGCGTAAGCGTTGCCATGAAAAACCTGCGCAGTAAGGGTTATATCATAATGGACGATGACGGTTATATAACACTTACCAACAAAGGGCAAAAAATAGCGAATAACATTTATGAACGCCATGTTGTCATTTCCGACTGGCTGATTTTTTTAGGAGTAGATAAAAAAACCGCCGTTTATGATGCCTGCAAAATGGAACATACTTTAAGCGAAAAAAGTTTTTTGGCGATTAAAGGCTTTATAGAAAAATCGAAGAAGAAGTGAATTTGTTTTCACACTGCTATTGCCTTACAAATTCCTCGCCCCGTTTGTCTAATACAGTAAGCGAAATTAAATCAAGGTATATATACGAACGAGAGTCATTTACCTTATCGCTTTTTAGTATGCCTACCGCTTCTACCCAAGATTCAGGCGGCGGGTAATCCTGAGAGTCTGACCACTTTACTTCAAAGCCGACATTTCCGTCATCACCGCAGCAGCCCGGGCCATAACGCAGTACAAAGTAAAACCATTCTCCATAAGCTTCCCATTGCCCTCTTTTTAAAATCCCTTGCAGTTTTATTGTCTTTCCTAAAAAGTCATCGGCATTCATGTATATTGCATTAACCTGGCCTATAAACATTCTTTCTCCTATTTCAATTACATCTGATTCAGAGCAATTAACCATTAAGAAAGAAACGGCAATTAATAACAAAATAAGAATAAAGCGGTTTCCTGCGTGATTTTTTTTAGGCATTGACAACCTCCGTTTTATTAGCAAATTTAGAATTTCGCAAAATATCTACCATGTAAAATATTACAAAAACAAATAAATTAATTATTACCACACTTGCGCCTGTAGGCGTTGCATATAAATACGAAATTATAACACCTATAAAAAAACAAACTATGGAAATAATCGCGGCACAAATTGTAACGCTTTTGAATTTTTTAAATAACCGCATAGAAGACAAGGCGGGGAAAATAATCAGGCTAGAAATAAGCATAGCGCCCATCATTCTCATTCCAAGTACAATAGTAAGAGCTGTAAGTAATGCAATGAGCATATTGTAAACGCCTGTTTTAATTCCCGATGCTTTGGCAAAAGTTTCGTCAAATGTAATGGCAAATAATTTATGGTAAAACATAATAAATAAAACCATTACAATAATAGAAAGGCCAATACTTAGGTAAACATCAGTTTTGCTCATTGCAAGTATACTGCCAAAAAGATAATTACATACATCGGTATTCATGCCCGTAGAAAAGGAAATAATAACAACGCCGACAGCCAAAGATGCTGTAGAAACAAGGGCAATAGCCGCATCGCCTTTTATCTTGCTGTTTTCGCTCAGGCGCAGTAAAAAAAACGCAGCCCCTACTACAATGGGGATAGCCACCGTTAAAGGGGCCATGTTAAGGGCTGTTGCAAGAGCAAGAGAGCCAAAGCCGACATGGGAAAGACCGTCTCCTATCATCGAGTAACGCTTTAGTACCAGCGACACCCCTAAAAGCGCCGCGCAGATAGAAACAAGAGCGCCGACAATAACCGCCCTGACAAGAAATGTATAACTGAACATTTCAAAAATTATATCAAACATTATTTCCTCCGGTTTTAACAAAAAATTTTTTACCTGTTTCAGAGCGCCGGTATTCTTCCATACTGCCAAAAAAGACCTGTTTCTTTTGTAAATGAAGTGCAACAGAAGCGCAGTCTGCTACTTCTATATCGTGGGAAACCATGATAATAGTCATGCCCATTTCTTTGTTTATCATTTTAAGAAGCCTGTATAGTTCTGCACTTATCAGCGGATCAAGGCCGGCAAAAGGTTCGTCAAGGACAAGCAATTTTTGAGCGGCGCACAGAGAACGGGCAAGCAATACCCTCCTCTGCTGCCCGCCGGAAAGTTCCCTGAAACAGCGGTTTTTTATGCCGCTAACCCCCAACTGAGTTAATGTTTCTTCTGCCCTGCGTTTTTCTGACGGTGTAAAAAAAGGCCGCAAGCCCATTTTCCCCAAATTTCCCGACAATACAATTTCCAGAACACCTGCGGGGAAATCTTTTTTTGCCGCTGTTTCCTGAGAAAGATACCCTGTGTCGGTTTTTCCTAACATTGGGCTGAATGTAATTGACCCCTGCATTGGGCTTAAAAGTTTTAATATTCCTCTAAGCAAAGTGGTTTTTCCCGAACCGTTTTCTCCTGCAATGCAAAGAAAATCCCCCTCTTGTATGGAAAAATTCAAATCGCTTACAATTACATGGCCGTCATAGCCAAACGAAGCGTTTTTGCAGCTAACAAGCGCATTTGTATTCATTAATGCAAAGCCTCCCGTAAATTTTCAACATTGCCGCGCATAAAATCTAAATAAGTTAAACCCGCTTCAAAATCGCGTCTTGTGATATTATGACAGGCATGAAGCAGAAGTTTTTTCGCTCCTGTTTCTGAACTTATTGTATCTGCCATTCGTTCGTTTGACAATTCAATATGAAAAACTACGGGAATACGTTCCGCCCTGATTTTATTGATTAAAAAAGCGACAGTTGCCGCGCTCGGTTCTGTCTCTGTAGAGCAGCCCGGAAAAGCGGCAAAATATTCTAAGCCATAGGCTTCGGAAAAATAGCGGAAGGGGTAACGGTCGCCAAAAACAATTGTTCTTCGTCTTGCACCTGCGACAACTTCTTCAAAAGCGGCATCAAGTTCCTGTAACTCATTAATATAGGCGGCTGAATTTTGTCTGTAAAAATCCGCATTGGCGGAATCAACTTCGCATAATAATTCTGTTATGCCGCGGACAATCAAAATCGCGTTTTTAGGTGAAGTCCACACATGCTCATCGTATTCCGCTTCTTCATGCTCATCATCGTCGTCGTTATGATGATCGTGGTGATAACCATCCATTCCTTCGACTATCTCTTCTTTAAAAACTTCGACAATGTCCATAAGAGAAAGAATTTCCATATTATCTGTGTTCATAGATTGGAGAATACGCTGCGCCCAGCCTTCCGACTCACCGCCAATATAAATAAACAAACCGCTGTTTTGAATTGTAATAATATCCCTGGGGGAGGGTTCAAAAGAGTGGCTTTCTGCTCCCGGCGGAAGCAGCATGGTAAGATTTACCCTGTCTCCTGCAATTTGCCGGACAAAATCATAGGGCGCAAAAATTGTTGTTGTTATGTTTAATCTGCCGTCTGCATCGCGCGTAACGGCATCTTTCTTTTCTGAACACCCTGCAACAGTAAACAAAATAACTGCAGCAGCCATTATAATAAATATTTTCTTTTTCATTGTACCTTCCTTTAGAAAAATTAGTTTGAGACTTTTTGTTATTGTAAGGCAGGAAGATTTTCAGGAATTAAAACGAACTTTTAACAGAATTGGAGAAAGGGGATAAAAAACAAACCCTGTATACTTTTTATAAACTTGAAGCAAAAACACCAAACATAGGGCAAAAAATAAAAAAATGCTAAGCACTCTGAGGCTATTAAGAAAACATTTTGTCGCTTCTATTTGCAGACACGGAGAACAGTTTTCTAAACAATAATGATCAAGTCTAATAGAAGCTATTGTCCCGGCAAAAACAACCGGAAAAACAATACAAACAGCCAGAATGAGAAAAATAATTTTTTTTAAATTAAATTTCATTAAGATATCTTAATATATTTAGCAATTTTTTACAAGGTAAAAACATGGAACACAGATTTTCACAGAATCTTTTAGAAGTAATCCGCGTTAATCCGTATAATCCGTGAAAATCCGCGTTCCTTGTTAATCACACCCTACTTAATTTCGGTTTTCCACAGTCCGTGCAAGTTACAATAAGCATAAGCGGCAACAGGTTTTTCGCCTTTAAAGACAAACTCTGCTTTTGGCTCATCACCAGGTTTGAACAGTTTATGCTGGCCGCCGGTTTTTGTTTCCACATACGCAAACACTATGTTATGATCGCTTTCCATTGGGTGCAGTGTACTGCCTATCTGAACGCTGACACTGTCGCCGGTTACCGTTACGGCAGGCAGATGTTTTTCTACGCTTGCCTCTACGGTGTTGGGAACAATCTCTGTCATGTCTTCGCCGCAGCACATCATAGGTACTCCGCTGTTATAGAGAAGTTCCGCCATATTGCCGCAATGTTTACAAATGAAAAGATTCATATCTTTACTCCTTAATAGTTAATTACACGAAGCTCAAAATAAGCCTGCGGGTGTTTACAAACAGGACACATCTGCAGTGCGTGTTCGCTGTCTACGATATGTCCGCAGTTACGGCATATCCATACCACTTTTTCTTTCTTTGCGAAAACGGTTTTGTCTTCTATGTTTTTAAGAAGTTTCAGATAACGCTCCTCGTGTTCTTTTTCGATTTTGCCTACGGCATCAAAAAGGAATGCGATATCGTTAAAACCTTCTTCGCGCGCATCGGCTGCCATGCGTTTGTACATTTCTGTCCATTCGCCGTGTTCGCCTTCGGCTGCGGCTTTTAAGTTTTCTGTTGTTGCAGGAAGTTCTCCGCCGCAAAGCAGTTTGAACCAAATTTTTGCATGTTCTTTTTCGTTGCCCGCTGTTTCTTCAAAGAAAGCCGCGATCTGTTCGTAGCCTTCTTTCTTCGCTTTGGAAGCAAAATAGGTGTACTTGTTTCTTGCCTGGCTTTCGCCTGCAAACGCTTCCATAAGGTTTTTTTCGGTCTTTGACCCTTTTAAGTTTGCCATAACCCTCTCCTTCATATTTTTTTTACAACTGATTTAACAATAAATCAACTGCATCTTTTGGAAAATCCCGTGCGGGATCTTCTCTTATTGCACTTAATAATTCGCGTACCTCAGGGCTTTGCGGAAGCATATACCCCGATTCCCGCAGAATATCCTCTGCCATACGGCGGTTAGATTTTGCAAGCGCTTGGGCAAACTGCCGTGTAACAGCGCTGCCTGCCGATGCGGCAACAGCGTCCGCGATTCCCTCTTGTAATAGTTTACTGTATCCAAGCGCACGTTGTGAAGATATGACCGCCTCTGTTTTCTTTTGCTGCGGCGGATACTTGTCCGGCAGCATAGAGATTGCTCCCGACGGACAGGCATCTACACAAGCCATGCAGCCCGGAACGCACTTTGTAACATCAATTATACTATTTTCTGTATCTGTAGCCCCGGTGGGACAGACATAAAGGCACATACAGTCTTTATCGCAAAGACGAATATTTCTAAAAGCCGGCATAACTACCTCCTTTCCACTTGGAATATTTTGTGTGCGGGCACTTTACAAACAGGGCAAATCTCCGGAGGTGAATCGCCAAGATAGATAAACCCGCAGATATCGCAGACATATATCTTGGTATCTGCAAGTATGGCCTCGCCTTCTTCTGCAAAACGATCCAGCAAAGATTTCATCATCAGACTGACCTTCTCGCTCCAGACCAAAGAACGAAGCGCTCCTCTGTCTGCATTGGCTTTTGCCGTATTATTTGCCTCAGGGTATCGTGTTGTAATATCATCGTTGAGTTTTTGCGTCGCTTGAACAAGCAACGCTTCGTTAAGAAGCGCGGCATCATTTAAGGTTTTGCCTTTTTCGGAAACCGATTTTCTTTTAAAATAATCGGCTATTTTTTGAAACGCTTCCATTTCTGAATTAAGCCGTTGTTTTTCGCAGCCTTTAGCAAGACTGGAACAAATTGCCGATATTTCTTCGGCGGATAGTTCTTTATGATGTTTATCGTTAACATGATTACTATCACTAACGCCGGCTGCGGTTTCCTTGACGTTCGGCGCAGGTTTATCGGTTTTTTCGATTAAATCAAATAATGGCTTTGGCGCTCTGCATTTTGGGCAGACATAGCTGCCGCCAAGGTCTTCCCACTTTGTACCTGTGGATTCGTCATGGATATAGCCGCATATTGAACATCGATATTTTCGCATTGTAACCTCCATGATCCACAATATAACTATACCACATGTTGACGGCAATTGTAATAAAACAAAAAGGTTGTACTATCTTACATTTGTTGGAAAAATATCTGCATAAGTGAGGCAATTTCATTTTTACCAAGTGCGGCGGTTGTAATATCGATATTTCTGCCGTTTATAACGGGCGGATTTGCAAAGATAAGCGAAGCGATCGCAGAAGAATCGCCTCTTAAAAAACCTGAGGCAAGGGAAAGAACAGCCGCCATACCCCGCGCCTGAACCGCGTTTTCAAATTGCAGTCTGATTAATGCTTCATATCGATCGTGTCCCGCAGAAGAAAGATTTAAAAAGAGCTGCTGCACCGGAAAACTTAGGGGAGATCCCGCTTCGTTTAATATTCTGGAAATTACAGGGCCGGGATTTTCCACCCAGCAGGAAAGCGGATAACCGCGGCTGAATTCGATAAACCCTTCGGGCGGCTCAATCCCGCTCATGGTTACGGGCTCTGCGGGAGTATCATTCAACGAAGATACCACATAAGCCTGCCTTGAGTTTAATGCAACGGAAAGTTTGTCTGCCAGTGAATGCCAGTAGGAATACCCTGCTTCAGAACGTATTTTTTTCCAGTTTCTATTTATGCCAAAAGCCAATCCTGCATTGGAACTTGGATAATTCCCCCAAGCGGCAAGTTGAAATTGACGCCCGCTTTCTGCAGGAAACAAAGCCGCTGTTAAAAAATCGGTTCTGTCTATCATCTGCCTTGTATGTCTGTTTTGCAGTTCTTCCACCGGAAGCATGTCAAAAAAAGCACGCGCCTTTTTTGCATCGGCAATTATATAAACCGATGCGCCGTTTTCCAGAGGTATGGGCTTTTGCTCGTTATAAAAATCGCTGGAGATTCTTGGGGCGGATTGGCAGGAGAGGAAGACGAGTACTAACAATGGGTTGAAAAAAAGGTAACTATACAAAGGTCTGGGAGGCAACTGATTCCTCTCTTTTGGTGGTTTGTTAAATTGTATTATAGAAAGGGTTGTGTATCAAGGTTGGGTGGCTCTTTAGAAATGTGTGCATGATAAGGGGTTTAACAAGGGGGAGGCAAGGGCGTGCGGAAAAACGGACGGCGACAGGGCTTTTGTTCCTACAGCAAGCGTATGTGCCGAAATTATTTTTCCGCACGCCCTTGCCTCCCCCTATTTGGTGGTTACCTTGCACACATTTCTACGGGGTACGGGTGAAGGGGTACTACGATGCGGGCTTGCACTCCGCAGAACTCAGGGGCGAACCAGCCGGAAGCCGATACTGTAGATCCTGATCGACGGGTAGTAGTTGTTCCGAAAGGCAGAACGCAGGTACTGCGCGTCAAAGTACCACGACCCGCCGCGTAACACACGGTCGTCGCCGGTAACCGCTCCAGTGGGATCATTACCCTTCGGCATTTGACTTCCGTATGTGCCGTACCAGTCCCAGCACCACTCCCATACATTGCCGTGCATGTCATACAACCCCCACGCATTAGGAGCATAGTTTCCAACAGCACTTGTAGCCGAACTATTAAAATTTGCCTGGCTTGTCGTTATGCTTGCCCCAGTACTGTATGCACCGGTTGTTCCAGCCCGGCAGGCATATTCCCACTGCGCTTCTGTCGGCAGACGGTAGCCGTTTGATCCTGCTACGATTGTTGCTGCATTCCATGCGGGATTATCACTTGTTGGAGCTGTTTCGGTATTCCAATTTGTAACTGTTGTTACCGAATACGCCGGGGTTAACCCGTCTATTATACTCAGCCTGTTGCAAAATAATATCGCATCATACCAGCTTACATAATAAATTGGAAAATTATCTCCTCTGCCGTAATTCGTCGTACCTTGACTTAGTGATAATTGATATGTTTCCATTGGTCCACCACCCATAACTTCAAAATATTGTTTTTGTGTTACTTGGTATTTCCCCATGTAAAAACCTTTACTCAGCGTTACCTGAT
>Ga0099364_10002260_pt1 | contig 30823 bp, 20 predicted proteins | sample TergutTh196P3_FD_73070 | JGI IMG/M metagenome (GOLD analysis project Ga0099364, IMG submission 73070) | Microcerotermes parvus P3 segment gut microbial communities from Pointe-Noire, Republic of the Congo - Th196 P3 | ecosystem: Host-associated > Arthropoda: Insects > Digestive system > Gut ...
GGGGGGCAAGATAGGCAAAATACAACCAGCGAGCGGGGGGTGTCAACCCCCCGACTCACGCGAACAAACCGGGGGACTAACGTCGCCCCGCTCGCTTCGCAGTGCCTTCACCCTCGTCGAACTCCTCGTCGTCATCGCCATCATCGGCATGCTCATCGCACTCCTTCTGCCCGCCGTACAGGCAGCAAGAGAAGCAGCACGACGAATGCAATGCTCCAACAAAGTTAGACAGTTGGCGATTGCCATGCACAACCATCATGACGTACACAATACGTTCCCCGCTCGCTGCTGGGGAACTGCCGGTGCCGGTGCAAGCGGTGACTATGACGCTGACCTGGGCAGAGCACCCGGAACGGGAAATCGCCAACGTTATTCCGCTTGGGTGGCACTCCTTCCATTCTTTGAACAACAGGCGATTGCCGATAGAATCTCATCTAATCCCCACGTTTCGCCGATTGACGTGGGTAATGGACGCTGGCAGGGCGGGGCAGCAAACAACCCATGGAGAACGAAAATAGATGCTCTTCTCTGTCCGAGCGATACCGCTGCAACGGGAAGAATCAGCGGCGACGAACAACAAGGGTCAAACATGTGCGTGAGCCAAGGAGACTGGGCTGGACACGCTAAAAACGAAGGCAATGGTGTCCGTCGGGCATCACGGACTCGCGGTGTGTTTGCTGCAATTGTAGAACGCGGATTTGGTGCTATTCCCGACGGGACTTCCAACACCACCTTTATCAGTGAGCGGGCAGTGTATAGTCAACGAATGTCAATCGTCGGAGGAGGAGTCGTACACAATTCTGGAATCACGGCTCTTGCAGGCGGAATGGCAGTCGATAACAATGGACAAAATGCCGATGACACTAATGATTACACCCTTGTCGCCCCAGCGAGATGCACTGCCATGCGCGGTGCCGGCGGAAGGTTAAGGGACGACTTGACGGCTGATCAAGTCTATGGCGGCGGTGACCTTGGGCTTCGATGGGGAGACGGAGGAGCGTTTGTCAATCTGTTCAGCACGATTCTTCCGCCCAATTCTCCCACTTGTAACTCTTCGAGTACTACCAGTAATGATCGGCTTATCAATCCGCCGACGAGTTATCATCCCGGCGGAGTCAATCTCGCGATGGCAGATGCTTCAGGACGATTCATCACCGATTCGATTGGTGCCGGCTCATTTACGGCATCTGATGAGATCCGCATCGATGACACTACCGGTGCATCGCCGTTCGGCGTTTGGGGTGCCCTGGGTTCGAGAAATGGACGCGAATCCGCCACTCCGTAGTTGTGCTGTCCTGGCGGGGAAAAATATCAGAGCCCGGAGCGGCAGCTCCGGTTCCGTATCTACCGATACGGGCTCTGTTTGTTCAGCGTTAAAATTTTCCCGGCGGCTCTGTCGCTTTTAACTTTCAACCACCAATAAGACTATGACAAAACATCATTTATCCCTCACTCATCGCGGTTTCACGCTGGTGGAACTACTCGTCGTCATTGCGATCATTGGTATGTTGATCGCCCTGTTGCTTCCTGCCGTTCAGGCGGCGCGTGAAGCCGCTCGGCGGAGTCAATGTACCAACAACCTTAAGCAAGTGGCTCTTTCCATTCACAACTACCACGACGTGAAAAAAGTCCTGCCTGTGCTGGGTATCCAGCGTCCCGGTAACACCGACGGCAGCCGACGATTTTCCGTTACCATTGATCTGTTGCCCTATATCGAGCAGACTTCTCTGTACGAACAGTTTAACAGTGCACCGAGTGGAGGTTGGGCAGCACACCGGGATGCTGCCGCAAGCGATGTGCGGCATGACCTTATGCGGTCAAAAGTGAGCGCTTATCTTTGCCCAAGCAATGCTGCCGAATCCCCTTCTACGGGACTGGGACTCGGTTACACGAACACGGTGTTCTGTATGGGAGACACTCATTACGACCGTGATTCGACCGGATTTTCGCGAGGAGTCTTTTATGCCCGAACAAGACACTTGGAAATGGCGGCAGTGAAAGATGGAACCAGTAATACCATCGCTCTCGGCGAGGCTCGCCGTCCGACAAGTTTGCAAGACATTGCTGCGGTGTATAACTTTTCGCCGGCGAACAGGTCAATGCCGGAACTAACCGCTCTTTGGACAAGGAGGGAATATGTCAACCCCAATGACCACCTAACCACCGATATTGGCGGTATTCAACGGGGGTATAATTTTGCCTGCGGTGAAACGCGATTTATCGGATTCAGCACTGTTTTGCCGCCAAACAGCGGTAATTTTGCTAACTCAAACGATAGCGAAGCCAATTCTTGGGTATTGGGTTCTGTGAGCAGCAATCATTCGGGAGGTGCCAATGCTGCCCGACTGGATGGTTCCGTTTCGTTTATAACCAATTCGATCAACACGGGTACAGAGTCGGGATCGAGGCGATTGCCCAACAACGATACAGCGGTTTTTCGTGACTTAGCGGGCTCTCAGTGGGGCGTTTGGGGTGCTTTGGGCACGGCAAACGGCGGCGAAAGTGTGAGTCTGTAAGTAACGTGAGTAATGGGTGTGTAAAAATAAAGTGGGTGTAGTGCAAGCGAGCGGGGGGCGTTAGCCCCCCGTTGGGTTGCGAAACGTGTGGGAGTCCAACGGGGGGCTAATACCCACCGCTCGCTTGCATACCCCCGCTCGCTTGCGCAATGTTGAAGATATCCACAATTTTTTGACACGCCCGTGAGTAACCCAAGGCTTCCGGCGGAAGCCTAATGGGTAGTTCCCTTTTTTCATGCCGTTTCAATCGGAAACGCCAGTACATCTTCGATTGTTTCTGCATCGAGCAACACCATTAGTAGCCGGTCGATACCGAGAGCAGTGCCGCAACACTGAGGAAAACCGAGATCCATAATGGAAAGCAAGCGGCTATTGATCGGCAACCACGATTGTCCCGCCGCCGCACGGCGATCCCGATTCTCCTGAAAACGACGACGAAGTTCGGCAGCGTTCTGTACCTCGTGATAGCCGCTGGCAATTTCCAGACCCTTCAAAAAAAGTTCAAACCGCTCACTCACGGCATACTTTTCCTCTTGCCGAATTTTTGCCAAATGTGCCTGCGACGCAGGAAAATCATATACTATCGCCGACTCCAACGTCGGTTGCACCACCGCCGCAAAAAGCAAATCAAGCCAATCGTCAACAGACTTCGCCCAGTCCGATTCAGGATAAGAAATCTTTTGGGCATCACAAATAGATTGCAATTCCTCGACCGTTGCCGTGTGCGGATTCACGCCGACCTCCGATTCAAAGACATCTCGATAAGTGTGATAACCGATTTCACTAATTTTTCCGTCATCCATGATTTCCAAGGGCATTAACCCAATGGACATTATTTCCATAGGGAGTGTCGCTAAAAGGTTGCGGACGAGTTCCGCCAGCAGAAACATACCGGTCTGGTAGTTATCGCCGATGCGGTACCATTCCAGCATAGTGAATTCAACGTTGTGAAACCGTCCGCGGTCTCCTGCTCTGAAGACGGGGGTGATTTGGAAGATAGGATCAAGTCCTGCCGCCAGTAGCCTCTTCATAGAAAATTCCGGCGATGTTTGGAGATAATACTTTCTTTCCTTGTGATGATTAAGCGGTAACGATTTCTCCGAAACGGCAAGGGGTTCGAGGTAGCAATCGACGACGGTATCTGCGGAGAGTACCGGCGTTTGTACTTCGAAAAAGTTTCGGTCGTAGAAAAACTGTCGGACGCTTCGCAACAGTCCTGAACGGAATCGCAAGTTTTCAGTCCAAGTGCGGTGCATAGGGAGAAGTTAGAATTTAGGAGTTAGAGAACATTATACCGTAAATGAGAACAAATTGGACGTTTTTCGGGGCGGTTGCAAGAATTTGGTGGGGCGTCGGTTAAAGCAGACGGGCGCGTGCTGGCGGGTGGAGCGGGCGAACAGGATTGCCTACGTCTGCGGCGTGCTGTACTCCCACCAATGGGAAAACGCATGGAAAAAGACCAACTAATTTTTTACACACCTTGACAAGGGGATTTATCCCCTTGTTCGTAAGGTTATGCAACAAGTCTAATGTTAAAATTACGGAGTGGTTCTGATTTTTTCGACAATTTCTGTGATAACTTTGTCGGCATCGTCGAAGGGGACTTGGCAGGTTCCTACTTGTTTGTGTCCGCCGCCGCCGTAGTGAGCCATCAGGGCGCCAATATCTGCTGTACAAGTACGATTCAGTACACTGTAACCGCACGAAATCATGACGTTAATTTTTGCTTTACCATCGGTTATCCAGAGCGAAACATTCGTCTCCGGGAAAACGCTGTAAATCGTGAACCGATTGCTCGTATAAATCGGATTTACGTCCCGAAGATCGGTGATGAGTACATTATCTGCCACGCGGGAATGCTTTTTGACCATCTCGACGAACAATTCGGTCTGCTGATAATACAGATCTATCCGCTCCTTCACGTCGGGATGAACCAAAATTTCCTCTAACGTCATCGTGCGGAAATGATCGATAAATTCCATCATCAGGTTGTAGTTGGATATGCGGAAGTTGTGAAATCTTCCCAGTCCGGTGCGAGGATCGGTAAGAAAACCGATAAGCACCCAACCTTGCGGATTCCTGACGTCTTCCAGAGTGAGTTGTCCAGAGTCTACTTTGTCAGCGGCGGCGATGAGGTCTTTGAATTGAGGATATTTTTCTTCGCCGCCGAAGTATTCGTAGACGATTCCCGCACAGGATGGTGCTGCTTTACTGACGCCCGGCACACCAGGTGTCCAGCCGACTCGGTCGGCTTCGGTTATATGATGATCGAACCACATTCCGCAGCCGGGAACGTAGGGAACATTGCAGAGCACGTCGGTCGCTTCTGCCTTGAAAATACCGTCTTGCAAGTCTTTGGGGTGCACGAATTGTGCGGAATCAATAATACCGGCTTCTTTCAGTACCATTCCGCAGACCAGACCATCAAAATCAGAGCGTGTAACGAGGCGCATCGTTTGCAAAAAAAGGGATAGTAACTTCGATGAGTCAATTTTAACAAACTTTGTACTTTTTTCAAGAGCAGAGTTAGTCATTAAACCGGCGAGGGTGTGTAAAAATTTCCTAGCGTTCACGTATTCGTGTTTCCCGCTTTTGTTTCACGTTAACAAAGAGCGCAGCACAACGACGGAGAGGGGGCAAAGATTTTGTGGAGTCTTGTTTCCAGCGAGCGGGGGGCGTTAGCCCCCCGTTGGGTTGTGAAGTGTGTTGGTTTTCCATCGAGGGGCTAATGCCCCCCGCTCGCTCATGTTGCTCGCTTATGTTGCTCGCTCATGTTGTGAGTCCACATAAACTTTTACACACCCCGAATTCCCCAAAATTTCTATTTTTCTCTTGCAATTCGGCAAATTGTAAGGTAGAATAGACACAGAATAGTACCGGATACATTTGCACCGGAGGGGTCGTTATGCGGAAAGCCTTTACTCTTATCGAATTATTGGTCGTCATTTTTATCATATCGTTGCTAATGGCGATCATATTGCCCGCCGTTCAGATGGCACGGGAAGCCGCCCGGGTGGCAAAGTGTACGAACAATCAAAAGCAGATCGCGACGGCGTTGCAACACTATGAGAGTACACAGGGAAGGTTGCCCGGCTGGCGAGATTTTATAACGGTGAGCGCAACGGATTCAGATGGAGAACCTTACGAAGTAGCCGCACACGCAAGTTGGGTTTTTTCTATTCTGCCCTACATCGAGCAGACAGACCTTTATGAACGCCTGAAAACCGGCGATATCGAATCATCGGTGTTTTCAAATCGCGATCAGGAAATTCCGAGTATTGCTATCCTGCATTGTCCCAGTCATGTGGATACCCCAATGGGACGTGCGACAAATTATGTGGTCAATGGCGGAGCGGTAGACGACTTCTCTGACACAGACGGTTATATTACCTTTGATATCAGCGTTGCCAATGGTCCCTTTTTGGACAGAGCCGCTATATTCGCTGCTGAAACCATTGACCGGAGTAGCGGCCGTGTCAAATACACACAGGGAGGCTTGATTGAACAAGGTAGTCTCAGAAGACACCAAAGCACGGTTGCCCGACTCTCCGATATTACAAAAATGGATGGGACTGCCCATACCTTGATGACTGCCGAAAATGCTCAACGGGGATTTTGGATTTCCGAAGAACTTTACCATTTTTACCACACGCCGGTTGGAGAGGTTTCTTCCGTTGCACCTGGAGATTACATCGAGTTACCTGATGGACGGTTTTTTGCTCCTATTCCGGGGCCCGTGCATACTATCGAAGGTTCGGTGGCGTTTTGCTGGCCCCGGTTTTATGCCGTGCCGGAAAATGCGAATGAGAATATGCGAATTTGTTATCCGCGTGAAATATACAACAATCCGAGCAATCCCAGGCAAGGATTTACAGCGGCGCAAATTGCCACAGCAGATGATCCAAGATTTGGTGCCTACCAGCCTCTTGGACGTGACCCTTACGACGGTGGGCGAATTCCCGCTTTTTTAGGCATGTTTCACCGGAAAACGTTTAATCAATGGTATCAGAGTGCGCGTCCTTCTGCGTATCACGTATCCATCGTTGTTGCATCATACTGCGACGGCAATGTGCGAAAGATCAATCATCTTGTTGATGAACGTGTTTTCGTTCACATGATGGTTGCCGGTGCACCGCGTTCCGATGCTGGCTGGTCGTTTGGAAACACGCCGGGTGGAGAACGAAACTTCCTTGAAGGAAGGATTTTCGACGGACGGTGGCTCGATTAGCAACAAGGGACAATAGAATTGTTGAAGTCCGCCGCCCCGCGGGAATGACATCAACCTGCTATACTACCATCGGGTAGAAATTGGACGTTTTGCCTTGTGGAATCTTTGCGTCCCTTGTTTTCTTTGTGGTTAAAATAAAGGATCAACCACAAAGGGCATGAAGAACACCAGGATTCACAAAGAAGAATAACGTCCATTTTCACACCGTTTGCAGTATAGGTACTTATGGTTCTGAACACATTTCGGCAATTTCCCGAAAACGCTGCAACCCCGCTTGCTCCTCTTCGCCCAGCGTATAGACAACCGCATGCCGATAGTAATCCAAAGTTTGTTCTCGACTCATCGGCAGCGCAACGCCTTTCCGCTCCTTAATGTCGAGAATCTCTTCGAAGTGTTGCAAGCCTTTGTCACGAGATAATTCTAATGCCGAAACGACCGGCGGTTCCCAAACTTTCGAAGAGTTGCCGATCCAAGCGGCAAAGACCAACGGCAAACCAGTTTGCGACTTCCAGAGTTCGCCGATGTCGTAACGATACGTCCAACAATCGGAAGGCTGATAGGCTAATGCCCTGTCGCCGATGATTACAAACGCATCTGTTTGGCAAGCGTTCGCATCTTCATTTGTTTCGAGTCGATGCTTTTCCGGCGTCAGTCCGTAGAAGTGTTTGAGGAGAAGACCGCAAATCATGATACTACTCCGCGAGGCGGTGTCGAGAGAAATGCTGCGGATTTGTTCTATCGGTTTTCGGCTGCAAAGCAGTACACTTCGGACGGCACCGTTGCAAGCGATACAACAGTTGCTCACGATTTTAGCCTTCGGCAGTCTGAGCAATTCGGCGACAGGCATCAGGGCGAGGTCGATAGTTCCGTTGACGAGAAGTTGCCGCATTGCAGAGGGATAATACTCCGAAACTGCCGCTCCAGGCAGAAACTCCGGTAAATAGTTGACCAACGGAAAAGCGTTGCAATAGGGAACCGCGGCTATGTTCAAGGGACAGTCGATCAAGGGAATGTTAGTGAACGAATAAAATCAACGCTATACTACTCAACGTCAGCAAATGCTTTCTTTATCAACAGATTGTACAGATTATTTTGTTCATATCAATCTGTATGGTCAAGATTTTACCTCTGCCGGCAATTTTGATTTCAATCTCCGTTGGAAGGATGTTCCTGAAAATTATATGTGGACGGACGAGGAGACTTTTTGCGCTCACGTTCACATGTTGCCGTTGAAGGATGCCGTCAATGCCCGCTATGTACAACTCAAGATTACTCCCAGTCGGATCACGGGCATTAGTGAGGTGATGGTGCTTGATGGTTACGAGTTTGCTCCGTTTGACTTGCGGATTGCGTTGCCTGATCCTGCGAAGAATGGCAAGGCGCCGCCGAATGCGGGCGTTTCGCCGAATGTCCGTGTCTGGGGTGCTGACGAGAAGTTGCCGCAGACTATCGGCAAGCCGTGGACACCCGGCGGCGATAATGTCGATGACCGATGATGCGGTAAAAAAGTTCACAGAGCCCGGAGCGTAAGCTCCGGTGCGAGGCTGAAAAATACCGGTGCTTACGCACCGGACTCTGTGAACTTTATGTATTAGAAGTTTTCTTGAGACATTAACGTTTGGACTTTTGTTTCAATTCCTTTGCCGCTTCGCCGACGAGTTTTAGATAGAAATCGCTCGGCAATCCTTCCATGTCCACAAACCGGTTCACTCCGCCGACCGGAGGATTGTCCGTCACTTTAAACAGCGCCGTTCCCTCGTCGATTTCGTCGAACATCGCTTGATAGATCATCGTTGCACCATTGTCAATGTGCCCCTTAATCTGAACTGATAAAAACTCCCCTTTGAGACGAGGAATCTGATTAGAGACCGCCCTCGCTTCCTGACCACGGCTCATCATAAGATTGTACCAACTGAAGCCCGGAAAAACCACTGGCATATATTCAACATTATTCTCCTTGCACCAAGCAACATCAACAGCGGCAACGCGTCGGACATAATTTTCTGCATCTCGCGGCGAACCGTAACGACCTACCGTCCAAGGACTTACAATGTCAGCTTTCCTGCATATTTCGTGCAACAGCGGATCGTTCAAAGTGTCCCGCTCCAACGTCCGCCAGTATGTCGGCACGCCAATCTTGACAGTGTTACCGCCATACTTGGGATCATCTTTAAGGAACGTAATCAGTTCGAGACATTCCCTGAGTGTATAGCGTCGGTTATCGTTGAAACCGATGCCCCAAATCGAAATCACCGGTTTGCCGTTGTGATGGAGATACATTCGGTCTTCTCGAATCTTTTCCTCGTCGACGAGTTTTTTCCAGTCATCAATGAGTGTGCCCATCAGGTTGTCGGGACGTGCTCCAGAGAGGTCATACATCAACGCCCAAGTACGGTTATGTTTTTCCGCACCGTGCCGGACGTTGTCCATGACGACTTTGTAATCGGCGCGGCTATTTTCATTTCGGGTCACGCCGATGAATCTTTGCAAAAAGATGCCGTCGATACCATATTCTTCCATCCATTGAAAGTGCCGGGCAACGGTTTTGCGGTTTCGGGAACTGAAAACATAGGCGGTGGAGCCGTCTTCGTATTTGAAACCGGTGGCATATTTTTCGTCGTCGTCCATTTCGGACATGTCGGGAAACATTTCGATGTGGACGTAATGTTCTGGTCCAAAATTGCGTCCGTAGTGGACCCAGCCTCTATTGGCGCCGTCGTCGGGAGTACGAAACCAACCTTGATAACCGCTCATTATTTTTCCGGTCAGCGTAGAGGGATCGGCAGGCTGTGCTGCCGTTACAGAAGTCCAAGAGATTGTCAATGCAAGCCAAGCATAAAGAAAAGAGCGGAACATTGTAGGATTTTTACGGACAAGACGTTTCGATTTTTGGGACATTTTACCTGAAGCAGCGGTATGCCGCAAGTGTAGTAGTTTACGGGGGCAGTCGGGCAGGGGTGTGTCCAACTTTAGTGGGTGATTTGGTGTTACGGTGCTGGCAGTAAAAAAATTCTCACAATCGTAATTTTGCGTGATGAAAAAACGATGCTAGTCTTTTTGGATCAGCATTTACTAACTCCGCTGCCTCATAACATTTTGCATGTAAATCATCGATGCACATCGGCACATAATTAGACATGGACACATTCTTTATGACATTCCAACATTGTTCCACCGGATGCCCAGATAAAGGTGTTCAAGATAATGTCGTATCCTTACCGTACCCACTTGTCCTGCAAGAAAACAAGAGTCAGAGGGGGTAAAATTGGACACCGGTTCGTTCCCGTAATATGTCACCAGCAAACAGCCCTTCAAGACATCATGCGAATTTTCCATGTATCGCAACCATCGGTAGGTAGAAGTAAATTTTTGCGAACAAAGAAACTATTTCTTCAAAAAACCGTAGGCGTACACCTTCGGCACAATCTTCGCCGCCAAGATTTTCAGTGCCGAGCGTAAATCCGCAATGAGAGCATTGTACGTCTCATCATTGCTCTTATTGTTCATTTTGCCGTTGTCATTCCGCCCCTGAAAATGTTCCCTTATATCATACAGGCTTGCGTTGACGTTCGCTTTTTTCTGTGAATGATAGTACGTCCAAAGTTTCCTGCCTGCGTTGCAAACCGCTTTCGCTTCGGAAGAAAATATCAGTTTTTTCGTTTTGCGTCCGTTGGAAAATAAATCGCCGTTGGTGCGTTCAATTTTACCGGTTATGTAGTCGGTCATAAAACTACTCTTAAACTTACTTCGAGCATTGACTTCCGATTCGGTAAACGGTATCCAATGATTGACTCCATGTTTCGATTGTATGTTATTGCTTCCGTGAAAAAGTGTATAAGCCAAGCAATCGTTCCGAAATTCTCTGTCGGCTTTCCAGCAGTCATTCGGAGTCAAAAATTGGTCCCTGTCATTAAGCCAATCGGCAGGAATGACTTTACGAACAGTATAATAAATGCACGTTCTGATTAAATTGTCCTTTGTAATCGGCTTAACATATGTTGCAGTCGAATCACTTTTGTTGGTCGAAATATAGATGCTATTTTGATGTTGGAAATCGTTACACGCAGCGGCTATGTAACCGATCTGTCCATTGGATTCTCCCCACGTCGGACGAATCCAATCATTGATAAGTTTTGCGTTGTCGTAGTTATGTAAAGTTTTTCGCCCCGAAAAATGCCCGTTTTCATCATAAACATCGGTTGCGAATTTTTTGAATTTTTCTTTTTTGCTTGTGTCCCACATAAAAAATCCAATAGGGAATTTTCCGTTGACGTTATCAAAGGTATTAGCGGGACACAAAAACATCTTTTTCAATTTCGCCCGAAAAAAAGTGCGAAAATCCTTAAAATAGGGTGCTTGCAAGTTTTTTAACTTTGAAAAGTTAGCAATCCAACTACCGGAAATTTCGTTATAAATCCTAATTAAAAATTGGACGTAAATTTCTCGTTTGGCAAATTTTGCCAAATCGTCTCGATACTTTTCATGCATTTTGCCTGTGTTTGTGTTACTTCTTCCCTTTCCAATCCTTTTGTCGCCTTCTATGTACGGCGGATTAAAATAGACGACCAACTTTTTACGTTTCTCTTCATCATTGATAATATCCCGCAGTCCCTCCGGCAGTTTATCAAACTCATCGTTCAAAAAGTCAAACTGAAACACATGGTTATGCAACAGATTCGCACCATTGTCGATTCGGTCGTGCATAATATCGACATCGGCTTTGTCAATCGTCGAAGACCAAATGTGATACTTGTTCGTCAAACCTGCCAAAAGATTGCCTGTACCAGCAGCGCAGTCCCAAACGTAATACTCATCTTGCCAATCCTCGCCTAACACATCGGCAATATACTTCTGCGAAAGTTCAACCCAGATTCTCGGTGTGAAAAACGAACCTTTACGCTCCCTTATATCTTGCGGCACAAGCAAATCGTAACGTTCAATAATGTAATCCCAGTATTCCTCCAACGGCGGACGTTCATAGATTGCCCAAAATTGATGATGCGCTTTTTGTCCATCTGTAAAATCCGCTCGTTGACTGCTAAAAAAACCGATTTCGTTAGATTTCCTGTCCAGTTCATAGTAGTTTGATTTGAGCAATACAAACAATTTTTCTTTTAGTGTTTCATTCTCTCGTGAGAGTAAATCGGCAAGATAAACACTGCCGTCAAGGATGTTCACCTTTTTCGCAAGTTCCCAATTAACCGCAATAGTAGGTTTCACTACCTCCAGCCAACGGTTGTAGATGCTAATGAAGTTGTTCTTGTCGATACGGATTTTGGTCGTGTCCGACTTGCCAATGACAAAGTTTGCGGCAATGAATTGCCGTAATTCTTTTTCATCTTTGGCAAAATCGAAAAGATAGGTTTGCTCCTGTGTTTCTGTTAAAATCGTGTTGACTCGTTCATAAACTTGTTTGAATTCACGAGTATTACGATTCGACGGCGTAACCTTCCAGTTGAAATCGCTCTGGTAGAAAATTTCTTGAATAGTATGATAAGGAATAAAGGCAATTTTCTCTCGGTCGAAGCAACCGAGAAATGGCGGCGGAGTGATTTTGTCGAAAGTCCTCGCCTTGCCGATGGTGAGAATTAACTGCGTGAGCATTTCACAGATGTCGGTAACACCGGCTTTTGCTTCTGCCCAGAGGTGATAGGTGCCGAGAAGTCCCTTCTTGCTCTTGACAGCAAAATCTATATTTTCGATGATTTCAGTACAATCGAAGAGTCCGAAGAAGTCTCGTGCGACTTTGATTTTCAGGGACTCCTCTTGTAGTTTGGGATATGTCATTTCGGTGCTTGGAACAAAGAACGGCAAAACAAGCGGAGTCAATTACCTCTCCTACCCACCTGGTCATTGTACTACGTCTTCCGGCGTTTGTCGATTCAATAATGGGATATAGTGATTTCAGTTTTTCTCTTTCCTTTTCGACGTTGAAGTGCCATTGAATACCCTTGAGTTTTTCATTGCACGCCGCCGACCACGCCTCGACTGCCCGCCGCAATTCGTCTATCGTACGATTCGCCATAAGTCCCTGTACGGAAAGACGATACGTCATGCTTGACAAAGAGATGGTTTGGTGTACAACGATAGGGTACTTCCGGCGCGGTATAAGTCGTAACTGTTTGCGACCACGGAAGCTATGACAAATTATTAACGTTATGTACATCCCGCCGTTGCGGGAGTGACTCGCTGGGTTACGGAAAAGTCTATTATACTGTAAAATGCTAATGACTGCACTTTTTTCTCTGTGAAACTTTGTGTTCTTTGTGCCTTTCTGGTTCGAAAAGGATTAACCACAAAGACACAAAGGGCACAAAGGAGGCACGAAGGGAAAAAAGTAAATTGTTGACGTGCCGCAGTATACCTATTACCTATATTACCATTATGCCCTACTTTGGCGTTCACGAATCGATTTCCGGCGGACACGACCGAGCCGTTTTAGCTGCGGCGGCTTCCGGCTTCGAGTGCGTACAAATCTTTTCCAAAAACAGTTCGCAGTGGAAAGCAAAACCGCTCTCCCCAGAAGAGGGGGTGCGTTTTCAGCAGACACTCCGGGAAAAAAATATCCGCTTTCCGTTGGTTCATGATTCTTACCTTATCAATTTAGCGACCTCGAAAGAAGATTTGCGGCAGAAATCCATCGCTGCTTTTACCGACGAATTAGAGCGTACCGCCTTATTGGGTATTCCTTGGATCGTTATGCATCCCGGTTCTCCAACGGGAGATGAGTCGGATAACGCCGAAGACAATGGTTTACAACGCATTGCCGAAGCGTTCGACACCATTTTTGAGCAGACGAAAACCTCGGTAACGGTATTGCTGGAAACAACGGCGGGACAAGGTTCACATCTCGGCTGGAAGTTTGAACATTTGGCACGGATTATTGAACTTTCGGCGTTTCCTGACCGGTTCGGCGTGTGCGTGGATACTTGCCATATCACGGCGGCAGGCTATTCTCTTGCAACGCCGAAGGAGTATGAAACAACGTTTGAACAATTCGACAAGGTCATCGGACTGGAGAGGTTGTTGGCGTTTCATTTGAACGACAGCGTGAAGGGACTCGGCAGTCGAGTGGATAGGCATGCTCACATAGGACACGGTGCGCTAGGGCTGGAGCCGTTCCGTCTGTTGTTAAACGATGTCCGGTTCGCAGAGTTGCCGATGTATTTAGAAACGCCAAAAGGCACCGCCGAAATGGACGGCGAAATGCTAAACTGGGACATCGTCAATTTACGGACGTTGAAAAGATTATTACCTGACGGAGAAAGTTGCAGGGACGGCAGGAAAAAAATTTACTGAGTCCGTAACGTCAGTTAGGGACGTCCCTGGCTTACGCCACGGGCTCTGTGAATCTTTTTCCTACCAACCCTGTAACGTACCCAACAACGTGGAGTATCTGCCATTGCGTCTTGCACCATTCCGGCTTTTGCGGTTCAGCGAGACTCACCGGCGGACTTTCTCAAACTGCCGATCAAGCCGTTGCCGTGAAACCTTAATCGGCGTTCCTAATCGCTGAGCAAAAAGCGATACGCGGTACTCTTCAATCATCCAACGGAACACTTTTAATTCGACGTCTTCTATACCTGCCAAATCATGTAACTCCCGACGCTCCAAGTATTGTTGCCAATACTGTTTTAACTCTTCCGCTCCCTGTCGGTCCGCAACTTCGCCGCCGCTGCGCAATTTTTCAAAACGCATCGGTACCGCACGAAGATAACGAGGAAATTCCCGAAGGCAGTCCCAATCCGTCGCCGTGAGAAAATCAGCAGACATTAGACATCGCAAATGTTCCTCCGCTTCCAATGTCGCTGGATGAGGTTTATTACGGTCGATAGTCAACTTCGCCTGATGGTAGGATTCCAATAGAGGGACGATGAGTTTGACAACATCTTGCGTTGCCGCAATGATGGACGGCGGCATAGACGCCGACTCAATTGCCCGAGCCGCAATCAACAGACCAACCTCCTCTTGAAAATCAAAATCCGGCAACGTCCTCGCATACAAATTCAGCCTGTTCACGTCCGGCAAGTGTTGTATCTGCGTTTTGATCTCCCGCTTATGCGCTGTGTAAAACTCTTTCTCCGGCTTGCGTAATTCGGCGGTAACAGTTTTGGCAGGTGCTAATTCTTTTCGCAACGACAGAAAATCTTTGCTCTCTCCCAATGTTACACCCTCATTGTCAAGTACGCGGACATTGATCCGCAGTTCAGGCGGTAACTGTTCAGTATTGAAGTCGGTCGGTACGACAATTCGACCGACAAGCCGCGTAACTTCTTTGCAGACTTGCCCATAGAGGTCGCCTTCGCCGAACTTAATTTTCCCCATCATTTCTTTAACAGTGTCGGGAATCGGCACGATTTGGCGACGGATTTCCTTAGGCAGCGATTTGAGTAACGCTGTAATCTTTTGTGCAATCAAGCCCGGCACAAGCCAACCGAGCTGGGCAGACTCCAACTGCCGAATGTTTTCTTGCGGCACAAGCAGTGTCAAACCATCGTCCGGCTCTCCCGGCGCGTATCGGTACTGGATGTCGAATGTTTGCCGCTTGTCGGGCGTATGCAATTTATCGGGAAAGCCTGATAAATCGGCAGTCGTCGTACAAAGGTCATCCAATGACATAAACCAATGTTGCGTCGGATGGGTTTTGGTATATTTTTCCAACGACCGCTTGTCATAGACTTCGTCAGGAATACACGCTTGATAAAAATGATACCGTGCCGACTCCGGTTTAATAATATCCGGCTGCCGCACTTTATCCTGCATCTTCAATGCCTCGTTTAATACCGATTGGTTATGTACGAAGAATTCGAGATGTGTATCGAGGTCTCCTTCGACCAGAGCGGATTGGATGAAAATGTTCCGTGAAGTTTTCGGGTCAATCACGCCGTAGTTCACTCGCCGTTTGGGGACGATAACGATTCCGAAGAGTGAAACTTTTTCAAAAGCGTGAACGTAACCTGTTTCGCTGTTCCAATGGGGTTCGAGATAGATTCGTTGGATAAGATGTTGGGCGAGCGGCTCGATCCAGTTAGCGTCAATTTGCGCAATGGTACGAAGATATTTTCGGGAAGTTTCTAATCTCTCCGCCGCAACGATCCAATGGGGCATTCCGGTTTTTTCATTATCGGTACGGACGTCTTTTGGACGGTTAATATTTTTCTTTTGCAATCCGCTGCCGGGCCAAAGTACAAACTTTCCTCCGCCTCCGGCAACGCTGTATTCGAACCGGTTATCACGTTGTGCAACACCAGAGAGGTTGCCCGCTAGAATTGCACGGTGCAACGGAGCGTAGAGTTTATCGAAATCGCGTTCTTTTTGAGGATTTTGTGAACTCATCACGGCGCAATTTTCTACGATTTGACTTCGTTGTCAATCCTTACAGGGTTGACGGAAAAAATTAGCGAAGAACAAACAGAGCCCGGTGCGGCAGCACCGGAGTTGCCGCTCTGGGCTCTGTGAACTTTTTTACCGCCGGGGCTGTAACGCTTGTTATTCTCCTGATTGTTTTCGATACTGTTGCAAAATCCCCGGCATCATTTGGGTTGTAAGATTAGCGTGAAAGTTGCCGTCTATGTTAATGACCGGCGCGAGTCCGCAGGCACCGATACAGGCGACCACTTCGAGACTGAATACGCCATCCCGGGTCGTTTCGCCTGCTTCGACTTTCAAGTCCCGTTTCAGGGCGTCAAGTACCGCTAGGGAACCCTTGACGTGGCAAGCTGTTCCTCTGCACACTTGAATGTGAAAGCGCCCTTGAGGCGTAAATCGGAACTGGTTGTAAAACGTTGCCACTCCGTAGATATTACTGACGGGAACATTCAACGCTTTCCCGACCGCTTCGACGGACTCTCGGGAAAGATAGCCCTGTTTCTCCTGTACATCTTGGAGAATGGGAATAAGCGAGTCGCGTTGAGCGCTCGGATAACCGGCGAGAATATCTTGGACTCCCGATGATGCAAGTGTTGTCGTCATTTCGTAAAGCAAAAAAACTAATCAAAGGAATTATATCCGCAAGAACGAAAAATTGCAAGGGAGCAAAATCAAAATTTGTATTCGCAATTCAACGAGGGGTGTGTAATGTCACGATTGCGGCTTCGTTAACGTTGTGCTAGAATCTACCGATCAATCGTAGAATCTTCCACAAAAAACAACTCAATGACGAAAGGCAAGTTTGGACAGTACGGCGGACAATTCATTCCTGAAACACTGATGCATGCTGTATTGGAATTGGAAAAGTCCTACTCCTTTTACAAAAATAACGCCGATTTCCAAAAAGAACTCTCGCAACTGCTGACTGAGTACGCCGGACGCCCTTCGCTGCTCTACTTTGCCGAAAAACTGACGAAAGAACTCGGCGGAGCAAAAATCTATTTGAAACGAGAAGATCTGAACCACACCGGCTCACATAAAATCAATAACGTACTCGGACAGGTTTTGCTTGCCAAAAAGATGGGCAAGACACGCATCATCGCCGAAACCGGCGCTGGACAACACGGCGTCGCCACTGCAACCGCCGCCGCTCTTCTGGGACTCGAATGCGAAATCTACATGGGAAAAGAAGATACCGAAAGACAAGCACTCAACGTTTTTCGGATGGAACTGCTCGGAGCCAAAGTCAATCCGGTAACGTCGGGAACGATGACGCTCAAAGATGCCGTCAGCGAAACGCTCCGGGAATGGACTGCCAGAATGGACGATACTCATTACGTCCTCGGTTCCGTCATGGGACCGCATCCCTTTCCGATGATTGTCCGAGACTTCCAAAAGATCATCGGCGAAGAAATTAAGACACAAATGCTGGAGCGTGAAGGTCGCTTGCCTGACTGCGTGATTGCTTGTGTCGGCGGTGGGAGCAATGCCATCGGGGCGTTTTACGATTTTATCGAAGATAAAAGTGTCGAGTTAATCGGTTGCGAAGCGGCGGGACGTGGTGTCGATACACCGGAAACGGCGGCAACATTAGCGACCGGCAGTGTGGGAGTTTTTCATGGTATGAAGTCCTATTTTTGTCAAGACGAGTATGGACAGATTGCGCCGGTCTATTCTATTTCGGCGGGACTTGATTATCCCGGCATTGGGCCGGAGCATGCCGATTTGTTTGACAGGGGTCGTGCGAAGTATGTTCCGATAACGGACGACGAGGCGGTATCGGCATTTGAGGTGTTGGCGCGGACTGAAGGAATCATACCGGCGATCGAAAGTGCGCACGCTGTTGCTCATGCGATTGTGTTAGCCCCTATAATGGAGTCCGGCAAGATTATTGTCATCAATCTTTCTGGTCGCGGCGACAAAGACGCCGCAATGATTGCGAAGTACAAGGGACGAAACGTAACAGAGTTGCACTAGACTTGTTCCATAAGGCTTCCGCCGGAAAGTAACATGTTTAGTATTTTACTCGCACACAGGCACAAATGGCACGAAGTATCTCTGTAAGTTTTATCGAGTTCACTGCACATACCGCAAATTCCTCGCCGGCGTCAGCGTCGGCGTTGCCGTTACAGGTGAGTCGAATGAAACCGGCGTAGTGCCGCCCGACTTCGGTAACATCGGAGTAGGAATCACCGTCGTTGAGTCGGTTTCGATTGCCTTCCAAGTATCGTCGGAACCCGGCGGAGGCGGTGCTAAATTGTTGAGTTCGCTCGGCGATATCGCGTCATACGTCATCGAATTGTATCCATGCTGATGCTGACGATAGACTCCCCGACTCGCGACTCCCGGCAACGTAAAACCGTAATTGAGATACCGCCCCGATTCACGTTCTCTTGCCCGGCGTTTAGCATCAAAATAGGCTTTGCCGGGCCACTGCCCTTCCGCCAAACAGATGTTATTATACTCAAGCAACGAACCTTTACGGTAGTGCAACGTCATAATTGCCAAGTTATAATCAATTACCGAACTGTAATAGCCTGTCTCGGCTTCCGCCTGCCGACGCTGTGCCTGGAGTACCTGATCCAACGTCGTCGTTCCCACATCATAGGCAATCCGTGTTACCCGAACCTCTTCGTTGGACGCCCGGTAACTCGCTAACGTCGTTTGCATCTGTTTATAAGCAAGACTGACCTCATTGAACGAATCGGCTAATTGGTGTTGCAATTCTAACTCTTGTTCCTGCAATACCGCTCTCGCTTTTGCCAAGTTGAGTTGAGCGTTCCGCACTCCTGCCAGTTCCTGTCGGAATCCGAAGGGCATCGATAGGTTCACTCCCAACCAACCGTTATAAACGTCGCCGTTCATCGCACTGTATGCGCTGTCGCGTGAACCCAACAAAGCTGAGTAACTATCACCGGCAATTCGGTATCCGCCTTCTAGGTCAAGCCTCGGAAGCAGGAAGTTTTTCGAGGCGGTGAGTTCGAGTTCCCGTTGTTTTACCGCCCACTTTTGTTTACGCAATTCGGGTGCCCGGAACAACGCTTCGCAAAGAACATTATGCCAGTCGAGACCAATTGGTGCCGTTACCGGATCGTCTATGGGGCGGATCAGTCTGCCGTCGGCGGCTGCCAATCCCATAATGTACCGCATCATCCTTTCCGTTCGGAACAGGTTGCTCTGAGCAAGCTCTGTCTGCCGACGGAAGTCAAAGTAGTTTTGTTCCGATTGGGCAAGGTTTTGCGCAGTACCGCGAATAGCTTCTGCGTCAAATTGTACTTTTGTTTGATGCCAAGTTTGATACGCGGCGTCTCTTCCTGTCTTGGCAGATTCGAGACGATGATAAGCGTAGTATAGATTCCAATAGGCTCTTTCGACATCGGCAACGAGGTTTCGAGTAGCCATTTCAAAGTCGTTGAGCGACATGTCGGTATTGATTCGAGCGATGGCGACTCCGCCATACATGCCGGGAGAAGCACCGGGACCGGCAATCCGATTGAATGCCACCCCGCCGCCGCGAAGCAACGGATGGACAAAACCGCCGGTGAGTGAGGTGGAGTAGGAATTGTAACTGCTCTCGCCTGTCCAATCTGGGATAGGTCCCTCGATTCTATTTTCGTGATTAAGATAAAATTGCGTACCGGGCGCGGTGTATTTGCTGATTCCGACGTTAAAAGTACCGCCGTCCTTTGCCTGTCCATAGGGATCATTTCTGTTCCATTGTGCACCTGCATTGAGCTGTGCATCGAAAGCGGCTAATGCTGCTTCCTGACCGTATCGAGGATCGCTTTCCATGAGGGCGGGATCATAGACGGTTCGGACATTTCCTCCCGACTGTAAAAGCGAACTCGGTACTCCGCCGACACCACCTTGAGAAAAACTGACACCGGAGAGAGAGCGGATGACTTTGCTATTTTTCAGTGCGATGTGAATTGCTTCTTCGAGTGTCAAATCCCACATCGCATTGGGGTCGGGATTGCTCAACGTGAGCGGCATTGTGGAATTGCAGACTTCTGGAAGTGATCGGATGTCGACATTGGGGTACTCGATGTCGGTCGCTTTGTCCCTGTAAAACTGTTGCCAACGTCCTTTGTCGCCGAGGTAGACCGGCTGTTGCTGACGGCAACCTGTCTGTGAACAAATGGTTACAATCAAAAAACTTACAGCAATTATTGTGAAACTTGGAAAGCGACACATATTAACACATCCTTGGTTAGTTTTCGGGATAGAATCTTTCTATCGTCTGAGTTCCGGCATAGCGGACTCGGCTTCCGGTTGCGTAAGGTAAGGAATTTGGAAAACTATTGCAAGAGCAATTTATCCCTAAACAAACGCAGCGGTGCGGAACCTCGTCTTATTCGGTCTCATCGGCAACTCTCTTGGGAGAGTCAAGAGAAACAGAGTCAATTAGGATAATCGAAACAATAGAAATGAACGAAACAAGCGGTACAGTTTGCCTATATTAGACTTGTTGCATAACCTCGTCATTCCCGTGAAAACGGGAATCTAGACGTACAGGCTCAAATCTGTTTTTCTAGATTCCCGCCACGCAGGAATAACGGTTTCCGAACATGTCTATTATTACCCTTGACTTTTTACCCTTTTTGAGGAAAATAACATTTACTAGAGATGAGCGTTCCACCACCCTATCCCCTGATTGAAGGATTTTGGATAAGAAACTACAAAGCATTCCGGCAGATTGCAATTGGTTCCAGTTTCCAACAATCTGTCGTAATGGATTTTGAGGAAGATTTCGTGCCTTACGAACTGACTCCGTTCACCCTCTTCGCTGGAGATAGCGGGACCGGAAAAACTACTATCCTCGACGTTTTTAGCTTTCTGGGTGATTGTATCAAACATGGCATCAACACTGCGCTGACGTCCCGCGGCGGTTTCAAAGCAGTCTGTCACTTCGGTGTGACAGAGCCGATTTCCATCGGAATTGTCTATCGCCCCTGTGCCGAAAATCGAACGCTTACTTACATACTCAATATCAATCAGGATCAGCGGACACGCATCCCTTTTGTTGAAATGGAGGGCATCATCTACCGCGATGTACAGCCCGACAAAAAACCGTGTCCTGTTTTACTTTTCCAAAACGGCGAAAAGCATACCCGGCTGATCCAGCCCTGGGTAGGTGCCAGCGGATTCGACATCGACCGAGTTAAGCAAACAAGGAATCAGTCCCTCGCATTAGCGGTTCTTGCCCAGTTTGAGGATTTGCCGGACATCCCGCAGTTCAAGTTTTATCTGGATAAATTTTTCATTTCCAGTTATATTTCCAGTAATGCTGCTAATCTTTCTCCGCCCGGATTCACGACTATTACCGGGGGAAACCTTGCTCTCGACCTGAAAAGAGTCAAAGAAAAGCATCAGGCAGAATTTTCAGATATTCTGGATGTCGTCGCCGCCAGACTGCCGGGCGTTGAAAAGATAAACTTTTTTGTTAGCGAGTCAGGACGCTCCCTTCTATCCTTCAATGTTACCGGACATGATTCGGTTATCTATCCTGCCCAGCTGGGCGAAGGAACATTACGGTTGCTCGCGCATTTGCTTTCATTGGAAGACCCGATGCCTACTCCTCTAATGGGAATCGATGAGCCGGGAGCTTTTATGGGACGCACTCAAATTGTTGCGTTTTCGCAACTGATTCAACACCACATTCGGGAATTGGGGGGAACCCAATTTTTAGCGACGACGACCAACAACACGTTGATTGATCAAACGGATCCGACGGAAGTGTGGTTTTTGTCTCGGGACAGCACAGGGGCTATTCGGGCGACTCGGGGACTCGATGAGTTGCAGTTTATGGGCATTGACTTGAATTCGGTGGGACCTTTTTGGTACTCGGAGTACCTTTACCGGGACCAAGCGTCTGGCGTATAGCCGGCTGTAAGCTTCCGTCGGGACATAACCTGCCGGTTTTCGTTTTGTCTCTATTCCGGTTCCGTGTTGGTTATGGAACAGATTTATACAGGAAACGGGTAGAAAACGGACGTTTTTTTCTCTTTGCGTCCCTTGCGTACTTCGCAGTTAAAAAAGATTTAACCGCAAAGGGCGCAAAGAGTTACGCAAAGGGCGCAAAGTCCAATCTCGTACTGTTTGCAGTCTTACAGTACTGGCGTGTGAACAATACACGCGATATGAATGTTAGAAAAACGTTCACAGAGCCGCAATCGTAAAATTGCGCAACTCTTGCGCAATCTTACGATTGCGGCTCTGCTTGTTTACGATTGCGGCTCTGCTGTGCGGCGTACGAGCATTTCACAAGGGAAATCGCTAAAAGGTGTTTCACAAGCAACCGCCTTGACTTTTCTTCGCCAAAGTCGATAATGCTCAAGAGGATAGTAAAATGTTCCCTCCCAAATACCATGACAACGAGACGCGATTTTTTAACCGTAGCCGCCGGATCCCTTCTGCTTGCCGGTGTGCCAAATCTGTTTGGACAAGACGCGGAGAAAAAGAAAGAACCTTGGAAAATCGGAATCTGCGACTGGGATCTCCGGGCGAGAGGACGTATCGGTTCCTTTGCCGTCGCCAAAGAACTCGGTTTTGAAGGAGTACAAGTTACCTACCATCCTGACGGAACAGACTCCTTAGCGGTTAAAGAGAATCGCCCCAAGTACCTTGCCGCCGCCAAGGAAAACGGTGTTGCCATCGCCTCCTTCTGCATCGGACACCTGAACCAAGAACCCCTGGCGACGACCCGGGAAGCCGAAGGCTGGGTCGCCGACTGCCTCGAAGCAATGGAGGAAATGGAAGTCGAACAAGTGTTGATTCCCTTCTTCGGCAACGGCAATATGGAGGAGCACAAAGACCAACAACCGTTCGTCATCGAAAAGTTCAAACGGCTCGCTCCGATTGCAGAACGAAAGAAGAAAATCCTTGCCATCGAAAGTTATCTCACGGCGGAAGACCACATAAAAATGATAGAAGCCATCGGCTCCGACGCAGTGAAAGTCTATTACGATACCCGGAACAGCTTGAACGTGGGGTACGACATTTTCAGCGAAATGGAACTGCTCGGTACCAAGAAGCTGATCAGCCAAGTCCATTTTAAGGACAACACCCGGCTCGGCGGAGGGGACATTGACTTTACCAAGGTCCGTGAGACACTGGGAAAAGCCGGCTACGAAGGCTGGGGCGTCGTCGAGAGTTCCGTTTCAGGCGATTGGAAAGAATCGCACATCGAAAATGCCCAATTCCTGAAGAAATTATTCGGCAGATAAACCAAAACGAGAACGCAAACAGAGCTGCAATCGTAAGATTGCAACACTGTTTGCGTAAAGTTTTTTCTGCGTTCTTACGAACGGCGCTCAGATGTAACTACTGTGTATTCGTCGGTTGTGTAGCAACGGACGGAATCGTTTCGCCGCCCGGTAACTGGGTTCCCATCGGCGAGTTGTAACTGGTTCCGCCAGGGATGTTCGGTTGCGCCGTTTGTCCCGCCGTCAGCATCTGCCGTTGCTGATCTGAAAGATCGTTTCTTATCTGCATAATACTTCGATTGAAGTTTTGCAGACCAATGATCTGCGGTTGCGATTCCGTGTCGAAACCGACTCGAATCAACGCACCATTGTTCGTAGCAGTGTTGACCGAGGCGGGACCGGCGGAACTTCTGACGACGATTTCACCGCCTGCTTCAGCCGACGAACCGATTTCGGCGTAGAAACGCCATTTTTCCATCGGGGTGGCAATCAGGTCATCCGGGGTGGTGAACAGCCGGTTCGCCACGATGGCGTGTCCTTGAAACTGCTTTCCGACGAACTTTTTGGCGAGGATTACATTTTCTGCCAAAATGGAACCTTCTTTGAGAATGACTTCCGGTGCTCCTTCTTTGTTGAGGAGTGCCGCCTGTTCGGTGATGATTACACTCGCCACCTTTAGGTTTCCTACTTCGAGGTTCGCAAGATCGATCTTGCTTCCGGAGCCGGCGAAAAATACCACACCGGCTCCGACAATTCCGCCGACGACGGCGCCAATAATTGTACTTACCATTCCTTGATTCATAATTTCTACTCCTGTTTGTTTGGGGTGAAAAACAACGATTCGGCATTCACTTTTTACCGACATCGTTCGATGTTGCGGGGAGTCTAGCGATTTCCGAAAACTAAATCCAGAGCAATTTTTGGATTTTTTTCTAAAAAACAGAGCCGAGGGGTGGACTCGATGCTATCGCACCTATCTTATTGCTATTTCTAGCCTTACGTGCCTTGCCCTCTGGCAGCGTCGCCAAAGCAACGATGTTGCAGATTTTTTGAAACGAGCTATAATTACAATAGAGCAGTTTGAAAATACCCTGTTACAGCCTCGGCGGTAAAAAAGTTCACTGAGCCCGGTGCGGCAACACCGGTGCTACCGCACCGGGCTCTGTTTGTTTTTTTACTAATTTTCCTGCCGACCCTGTTAAAATCGTCAAAATGATTCATTTCAAGGTTTTTTCATACTTCACTGATGAGATTTTCAACCATAATGGACATACTTTTTTTACATTATGAATAATCAATTCCACCGTTTGGTCAACGCGGTGCAATTCCGGCAGCGGTTTCAGCGGACGTTGAACTGCGCCGCCTGGGGACTGCTCGCAGCCGCTTTTGTTGTGCTGACTTTTCCCCTTCTCGCCGGTTTGTTCCTCATTGTAAGTATCCTCATCGGCTTGTTTCGGCTGCACACTCTTTCGCAAGCCGCCCGGCTAATTGATAGACACTATCACTTCAAAGACCGCACTCTGACCGCTATCGACTTGCTCCAAAAAACTAACCCAACGCCGATGCAGCAACTCCAAATTGAAGATACCGCCGAACATCTGAAAAATGTTCAGCCGCGTGCTGTCTTTCCGATACGGTTGCCGAAAGTCAGTTGGATCGCTCTCGTTGTTTTTGCTTTCAACCTTTCCGGTACTGCCGTTGTACGTAGTCAGTTTAACCAGCCTGTCGAAATTGTCGAAACAGTCATTCAAACGATGCCGGAGGAAGATGCGGCTACTCTCGAAGAAATCGTTGCCAAGACCGAAAAACTTATTCAGAAGCACCTCAACGAACAGCAACTTCAGCAGCTTTCCCGACGGCTTCAACAATTGGCAGAAAAACTCGATTTGACGAACAATGATATAAAGGAAACGCTAGCCACTCTTTCCGAACTGGACGAGGCGTTCCAGTCCGTGATCGATTCGTTTCAACTAGAAATGATGGAGGCGTCGCTGCTTGAACTGGCGAAGACATTGGAGCTTGCCGAACCGACTCTGCCGATCAGCGGTGCGCTCGAAAAAAAGGATTACGCTCAAGCGACAAAGGAGCTGAAAAAATTGGATGTTGATACACTGGAGGCTTTATCGGAACCGGAGCGCAAAGCAATGGCAGAGCAGATGCAAATCTTGGCAGACAGTGCGGAAGAGCGAAATCAAAAACCGTTACAAGAGGCGGCGAAAAAGTTTTCCGAAGCTCTCGAAAGCGGCGATGGCGAGCAGGCGAAGGCGGCGACCGATGCATTGGCGGGCGAAGTGGAAAAGCATGACATCCGGCAGAACATCGGCAAAGACCTCGCCAATCAACAGCTGATGCTGGCACTAATGAAAGCGGACGGCGGAGGCGGGGACGGATATAGTATGGACGGCGGTGTCGGTACCGAAAAGACGGAGACCAGCAGTGAGACTTGGGGCTTCGGCTCGGCGGGCAATCCCAATGAAGGGGAAGAGACCGATTTGGAAGGACAGCGGAAACGAGATACGCTTACGGGAATGTTGGGCGAAGCGGGCGACTCAGAAACGGAGCATGTCGACGCGGAGATTACGCCGGAGAATAGCCGGTTACGGTATAGAGAGCAGTTTATTCAATATCGAAAATTATCGGAAGCGGTACTTGATTCGGAGCCGATCCCTTTGGGACAGCGGCAGATCATCCGTCGGTACTTTGAGTCAATCCGTCCTAGTACGGAGTAATAGGCTTGTTCGGAAACTATACTGCTAACTGGTACGGGCGGCAGCTGAAACACGGGAATTTTAACACTTTTTTCGACAACCTATGCAATTTCCTATGCAACCGCCGCCTTTGTCTTATTGTTCGTGCATAAAACAGCCTCTTACCGTATGAGTTAGGAAAGGGAAGCTACTTAACCAATCCGCTGGAAATACCGAAAGAACGCATCACATGTTCGAGACCGATTCCGAGCAACAGGTTGAGAAGCAAAATCGCTACGAAAGAATAGACAAACGACTGTGTCGCCGCTTTACCGACGCCTTCCGCACCCGGTTTACAGTGAAAGCCTTGATGACAACTAATCAACGCAATGATTCCGCCGAAAAAGATACTCTTGAACATACCGGCAAGAACATCGAATAAACTGACAAAGTTTTGAGTATTTTGCCAATAAAAATGTTCGTGAATACCTAAAACATAGATACAATAAAAAGTCCCGCCAAAAATGCCCGTTACGTCGGCAATCAACGTCAGAGCAGGAATGAGTACCAAGCAGGCTAAAAATCGAGGAACAACAAGATAATGAATCGGATTCGTTCCCATACATATCAGAGCGTCGATTTGTTCCGTAACCCGCATCGTTCCGAGTTCCGCTGCAATAGCGGAGCCGACGCGTCCGGCGAGCATTGTGGCGGCAAGTACCGGTCCTAGTTCGCGCACCAACGATAAACTGATGACTCCGCCGAGTGCCGTTTCCATTTGAACTTGTTTGAATTGTGCAAAGGTTTGTACGGCAAGTACCATACCGATGAACATGCCGGTCAGCATCACGACGGGCAGACTCAACACGCCGATGGTGTAAAATGTGTGAACGATTTGTTCTCTCTTCGGCAATCGCCAGCAGAGCCAAACGGCGGTTTGATAACTAAACAGTGTAAAGTTACCGAGATAGGTAAGCCTATCCGCACAGTATTGTTCGAGTCCGCGAATCCATTCGTTGACTTCTTTTTTTGCTTCCGTAATGATGTTTGATTTCCGTTCAGACATAGAAAGAGATAAACAACGGTACCGCCGTATTATAATTTCTGATGGGCGGATTGCAATAAGGGCGGACACGCTTCGAAAAGCGCAAAATTAAACGGAAGGGCTATAATGAACGCCAGCAGAGCATCCATCTTGGCGGAATACCAAAAACCTTAAAACGTGTTACAATACCCCTCATGCTCACTTGGGAAGCCATCCAATCTAATGCCGTCGCCTTCGCCATACGATGGAAAGACGCAAAAAACGAAAAATCCGAAGCACAAAGTTTCGTGCGCGATTTTCTTGCTATCTTCGGCATCGACGATGCCGCCGCCGTCGGTCGCTTCGAGAATCCCGCCACGAAAGGAGAGAGCCACGGTTTCATGGACTATTTTCTGCCCAAGAAAATTGCCATCGAAATGAAGTCCCAAGGAAAAGATTTAATTATCGCTTACAAACAATTAAAGGAGTACATTGTTCACCTGCCTGTCGACGAAATGCCCGAAGTCCTTATGGTCAGCGACTTTGAGACCATCGTTCACTATAACCGAACCACCGGCAAACGCACACAATTCAAAACGAAAGATTTACACAAACACGTCAAACGCTTTGCAACGCTGGCGGGTTACACTGCCCAGCGGGATCAGGAAAGGGATGAGCAATTCGAAGTCAATGTCCGCGCTGCCGAAAGGATGGCACTGCTCCACGATGAGTTATTGGAACACGGTTACGAAGGGCACGACCTCGAAATCTATCTCACCCGCTTGCTCTTTTGTTTGTTCGCTGGCGATACCGGTATTTTTCCGAAAGGCAATTTTTACAATTACATTGTCAACTCCAAAGAAGACGGCAGCGATCTTTCGGACAGAATGTCCAATCTGTTTGAGGTTCTTAACATGACAGAGGAGGCGAGAGCAAAGCGGAAATTGCTTTCTGATGAACTCAAGCAATTCCGTTTTATCAATGGCAGGCTTTTTGTGGATCGGCTTCCGCCTGCCGACTTCAACGAAAAAATGCGGAAACTATTGTTGGAGTGCCGCAGTTTTGATTGGAGCAGTATTTCGCCTGCTATCTTCGGAGCGATGTTTCAGGGCGTAATGAAAAAGGATTTGCGTCGGGAACTCGGTGCGCACTATACGGACTTGGACAACATATTAAAACTGCTCAATCCGCTCTTTTTGGACGATCTCTGGCAAGAGTTTGAACGTGTCAAAGCGACTCCTGCCGCTCTCGATAAATTTCATGACAAGATTGCAAGTCTGAAATTTCTTGACCCTGCGTGCGGCTGCGGCAATTTTTTAATGCTTGCCTATCGGGAACTGCGTTTGCTGGAATTGGAAATACTGAAAATGAAAGTCAGCACCAGTCAAAAGCGGCTTGACATTTCTCTGCTCTTGAAAGTGAACGTCGAACAGTTTTACGGCATTGAAATCGAGGATTTTCCTTGTCAAGTAGCGATGGTGGGTATGTGGTTGACCGACCATCAGATGAACATAAAAGTATCAGAACAGTTTGGACAGTATTATGTTCGTCTGCCGTTGATGCAGTGTGCGACGATTGTGCATGGTAATGCACACCGGATGGACTGGGAGGAGATTGTGTCGAAAGATGAGTTATCGTACATTGTTAGCAATCCGCCGTACAGCGGGGCAAGAACAATGACGGCAAGACACAAAGAAGATATGCAACTTACTTTTGGAAACTTGAAAGGCATTGGTAATCTTGATTATGTTACGGCATGGTACAAAAAAGCCGCCGATATGATGAACGGCACGGAAATTCGCACAGGATTTGTATCAACCAATTCTATTACGCAGGGAGAACAAGTTGTTCTTTTGTGGCGACCGCTCTTGGAACGCGGCATTGTGATTAACTTTGCTTATAGAACGTTCAAGTGGTGGAATGAGGCAAAGGGGAAAGCCCAAGTGCATTGTGTTATTATTGGATTTTCTTTTGTCGATGCGGCACATAAATATATTTTCGATGGAGAAACGAAGACTTCTGCAACGTTAATAAATCCCTATCTTGTTGATGCTCACGTTGTTTTTATCGAAAGCCGGGGAAATCCGCTTTGTGATGCACCGGAAATGGGTATCGGCAATAAACCGATTGATAACGGCAACTATCTTTTTACTGTGGAAGAACGGGATGAGTTTCTTCGTAAGGAACCGCAAGCGGCAAAATGGTTTCGACCGTGGATGGGAACCGACGAGTTTATTAACGGTTATCACCGTTATTGTTTGTGGTTGGGTAACTGTCCGCCTTCGGAACTTCGGCAAATGCCGGAGGCGATGAAACGTGTTGAAGCAGTGCGTTTATTCCGACTCGCAAGCAAAAGCGCACCGACTCAAAAACTGGCAAAAACACCGAGTCGTTTTCACATTGAAAATATGCCGGAATCAAATTATGTTGTCATTCCAAGAATTTCGTCGGAGCGTCGAGATTATATTCCGATGGGATTTATGACACCAAACGTCATTGTAAGTGATTCGACTCAAATTATCCCGAAGGCGACTCTCTACCATTTTGGTATCCTTATTTCCAGCGTTCACATGGCTTGGACTCGTGCGGTGTGTGGGCGATTAGAGATGCGCTATATCTACTCGAAATCAATCGTGTACAACAATTTCCCTTGGGCGGAGGCAACGGACGAACAAAAATCAACAATCGAAAAATTGGCGCAGGCTGTTCTCGATACAAGAGAGCAATTTCCCGGCAGCAGTCTTGCGGACTTGTACGATCCACGAGCAATGCCGAAGGAATTATTGAAAGCGCATCAAAACCTCGACAGGGCAATAATGAAACTGTACAAATTCAAGAGCGGCATGAGCGAGTCCGCCATCGTCGCAAAGTTAATGGAAATGTATCAACAGTTGACTGCTCCGCCGACGATGATTCCTGAAGAAGAAACGAAAAAAGTACGCAGAGGACGAAAGAAGAAATGAAAAATGGTATCCCCACGCTTCAGGAATTGTATGGCGAGGTTCTTACGCTCCTTCTCGGCAAGCCCGGTCAGCCGGAAGACCTCATGGATCAGGACTTGCGTCGGGAGCATGGGGCGCATTACACAGACGAAGAAAACATTTTGAAGTTGTTGAATCCGCTCTTTTTGGACGATTTGTGGAATGAATTTAACAGTGTGAAAGCGACTCCTGCCGCTCTCGATAAATTTCATGACAAAATTGCAAGTCTGAAATTTCTTGATCCTGCGTGCGGTTGCGGCAATTTTTTAATGCTTGCCTATCGGGAATTGCGTTTGCTGGAATTGGAAATACTAAAAATGAAAGTCAGTACCAGTCAAAAGCGGCTTGACATTTCTCTGCTCTTGAAAGTGAAAGTGAACGTCGAACAGTTTTACGGCATCGAGATCGAAGATTTTCCCTGTCAGGTGGCGATGGTGGGCATGTGGTTGGTTGACCATCAGATGAATATAAAAGTATCGGAACAGTTTGGACAGTATTATGTTCGTTTGCCGTTGATGCATTGTGCGACGATTGTGCATGGTAATGCTTTGCGGATTGATTGGGAGAGTGTAGTTCCCAAAAATGAACTGTCATATATTATCAGCAATCCGCCGTACAGTGGAGCGAGAACGATGACGGCAAGACACAAGGAGGATATGCAACTTACTTTTGGAAATCTAAAAGGCATCGGCAATCTTGATTATGTTACAGCATGGTACAAAAAAGCCGCCGACATGATGAGCGGCACGGAAATTCGGACAGGATTTGTATCGACTTACTCTATTGCACAGGGAGAACAGGTTGCGATATTGT
>Ga0099364_10002261_pt1 | contig 30815 bp, 27 predicted proteins | sample TergutTh196P3_FD_73070 | JGI IMG/M metagenome (GOLD analysis project Ga0099364, IMG submission 73070) | Microcerotermes parvus P3 segment gut microbial communities from Pointe-Noire, Republic of the Congo - Th196 P3 | ecosystem: Host-associated > Arthropoda: Insects > Digestive system > Gut ...
AATAGTAACAAAACACTGCAACTATAACAATTGCAGTGTTTTATTTCATTATATCTTTGTTCTTTCTGCCCTAAATGCCCTGCTGCTCCTAGTTCTTATGCTTTTCAATCAACCGGTAGTTTTGCAGCAATGAAAAGTTAAGAACGCAGAGAATATAGAGATAGCAGCCCTTTTGGGCAATATTTTTGCAATTTCGCCAATAATTATACTTGCTTAATTATGCTTAATATGATATAATAACCCTATCTTGAACGCGGGGGTGGGCATATTGTACCTTAGTATTCAAAACCGTGACGGCAGGGAGTACCTATCCATCCAAAAAGGCTACTGGAACAGAGAAACCAAAAGCCGCACGTCAAAAACGGTCAAAGTGCTAGGCTTCGTTGATGCACTGAAAGAGGAGTATGACGATCCAATCGCCCATTTCAGGCAAGTTGCGAAAGAGATGACGTCAAATGAAAAGACGCAGCGCCACATTACAATCGACATCAACATGGACGAGGAACTGCCGGAAAACGCGCAGGGGGCATACAACTTTGGGTATGCCGTGCCGATGAAGGTCTATCACACATTATGGCTTGACGACTTTTTCAAAAGGAAGATGGCCGGGCAGAAGTTCGAGTTCAACACAAACTCCATCATGATCATGCTGGTCATGTCAAGGATACTATCCCCCGGCTCGAAGAAAAGAGCCTTTGAAGAGAAAGGCAAGTATTTTGAACGCTTCGATTTTTCGCTTGACGATATGTACAGGGCGCTTTCCCATTTCGCTAAGATTGGACCCGAATTACAGCAGACCATTTACGAGAGGGTCCGCACAAAGTACGGGAGCGACACAAGCATCATATACTATGACGTCACCAATTATTATTTCCATATCAGCAAGCCGGACGAGTACAGGAAATATGGGAGAAGCAAGGAGAACAGAAAAAAGCCCATCATCCAAATGGGCCTGGCTATGGATGCCGACGGGGTGCCGATACATTACAAGCTTTTTCCCGGCAACACGCTTGATAAACAAACATTCCGTGCGGTAATCGGTGATGTGCGTTTAAAATATGACACGGGTCGCATCGTCGTGGTTGCCGATATGGGGGTCATAACAGGCGACAACATCTACTATCTCACTGGGGGGAAGAAGAGCAAGCCTCTCAACGGCTATGTTTTCAGTTTTTCTGTCCGCGGCGGGGCGGCAAAATTCCAAGAATATGTGCTTGATGATAGCGAATACGTGGATGCCAGCGGGAAGCCCGCAACCGCCGACGCTGATTTTAAGGTCAAGAGCCGCTTGGAAGCTAGGGACATATCCATAACCATGGGCAACGGAAAAAAGAAAACAAAGCAGGTCTACGAAAAGCAGGTCGTTTTCTGGAACCGCAAATACTTTAACAAAGCGCGGGCTGAAAGGGCTGAAGTCCTAGCGAAGGCCGAAACGCTCATTAAAAACCCCAGCAAGTTTACGAAGGCGACCACTTACGGAGCCGCCGCATACGTTCTTAATATTGACTATGACAAAAATACGGGCGAGATTAGGGAAAAAGACGGGAAGGCACTCTTGCTGGATGAAAGCAAAATCGCTGATGAAGAGAAGTACGATGGCTATTATGCCATTGTTACCAGTGAACTGCATATGACCGACAGCGAAATAATCGATGTTTACCGGGGGCTTTGGGAGATAGAGGAAACTTTCAAAATAACAAAGAGCGACCTTGCTGCACGTCCTGTCTATTTACAGGAATACGACCACATTGACGCGCACTTCCTCATCTGCTTTATTTCGCTTGTGATTATCAGGCTCATCCAAAAAGAAACCGGCAAGAAACATTCTGCCGCAGCTATTATTGAAGCACTCAACAAGATAGAGTGCATGCACGAGTTTGAAAATATTTACCTGTTTGGACACAGCAGCGAACTCTCTGCGGAGCTTGGCAAGGCCTTCGCTATTGACTTCTCTAAGAAAAGGCTGCGCCTTGACGAGATCAAGAAAACCCTCGGCGATGTGAAGAGGTAGAAATTAAGCACATATTTATTTTTCATTGGAAACCGCCGCAATCCTTGTGCCAGTTAGGATTGCGGCGGTTGATAATAACTTTACCTGCAAAAGTCAGGTTACTAAATCAGTTTTGTCAACCACATCGCGGTAATCGTTATGAATTCGTAACAATTATCGTACAGTTCACGGGGTAGTCAGAAACAGGTGTGTTGTGCGACTGCCGTGAGGGAATTCCGGTTTTATCCCGGAACTGACCGAACAAAAGGCGCATAATACGCCTGTTTCTGACGGGGCATGAACAGTACCCAATTATCATGTTTTGATCAAACCTACGATCATGCGAGCGAGGTCTATAGCGCCGCAGTCTTTTGCTACTCGGGCCAGAAGCAGCAAGTCTTTCGGGGCACTCATGTCGTATAGCTTGGCGAGCAGTCCGACGACTTCATCCTCTGACACATCGTTCATCAAAAGTGTTATGATATACCCTCTTAGCACATCTTCTTTTGTTTTATCCGCAGCGAGCAGCATCGCTGCGTACCTGATTGTGCTCTCTACATCCCCGAGTTTTTCTGCTAAGAGCAGCATCCGCCCGAATAACTGGTCTGGATTTGCCGCGACCGCTCTTGATTCGCTCATCGTTTTATCACTTAGCAGTTTTCCCTCGACTTTTTTGAACAGTTCCCAAGCCTCATTGTGTTCCCCCTTGTTGCTCAGCGTAATCGCCAGATAGTACTCATAATCCATGTCACCGGGTTTTTCCATAAGCGCCTTTCGGCATAGCTGCTCGCATTCTAAAATGTTTTCACCGGTGTTTGTATACTTTTCGATAAAATACAGATATGAGCTTTTCCTCAACCCAGAATGGGCAGTCATGCCGCCTGCGATGACCTCGCGGTACAGCGCCTCCCCTTCCGCGATTTTGTCAGCGTCGGCATACCCTTTATCGTCTTTGATCACCAGCGAGTCGGCAAGATATGCCTTGAGATTCGGATCATCCGGCTTATCTTTGATCGCTTCCCTTAAAAGTTCTACATTTCGCTCTGCTTTACTTGTCTGAGCATACGCGTCTTTTGTATATCCTGTGTGGATTATCGTTATCTCTTCTGCGCGGGCGACATTCTCCGGGCCAAGACTGAGTATTTCGTGTATGTTTCCAACGTATCGTACATTGGGAAGGTTGCGGAACACACGTTCTTGTACCAGCACAGCAAAAGGCTGTCCTTTTTCGTCCACTTGCGACCATTTACAGTTTAACGCAAGATAGTTTTTTCTCATTTCCGGATCCGAATGAATATTCTTGAGGTAGAGAATCAGTTTTTTCGCGTCCACAGGTGTAAAAAACTCATCAGCGTCAAGAAAAGCAATCCAGTTGCCTGTCGCTTGTTCAATGGCGTAGTTCTTCGCGGCGGAAAAATCGTTTATCCACGCAAAATGATATACTTTTGCTCCCATTTTCTCGGCGATTTCCACAGTCCTGTCTGTCGAACCTGTGTCTACGACGATTTGCTCAAAAGCGACCGACTTTGCCCAACCGAGCGCCCTTTCGATGTTTTTTTCTTCGTTTTTCACGATCATGCATTGGGAGAGACGGATCATCGGCAAAGGAGGCCCCGCGTTTTTTTTCTTCTTCTTTTTCCCGCTCATATTATGACCTCTATTTGGTTATTTTATGGTAGCTGCTGCGGAAGGTATCCGTGAGAATGGCTTTTTGAAGTTTTCCTAGCTAATAACAAATATAATAACACATGCACGGTGGTGTGTGCAATAGATCTTCCGCCCGGGCCTTTCGACCCGGGCGGTTCTTTGCGCGCCATTGAAACCTTTCGGTATGTAGCCGCTACGGGCGGCATGCCTGGGGTTTGCATGGCTCTCAGCCGTCAGCCTAGTAGCTGCAACACCCCCTGCGGCAGTGCGTTGGCTTGCGCGAGCATCGCTGTCGAAGCTTGGAACAAGATGTTGTTCCGCGTAAACTCAGTCATCATCTTTGCCATGTCGGCGTCGCGGATACGGCTTTCTGAAGCGGAGACGTTTTCGGCCTGGTTGTCGAGGTTGTGTATCTTATACTCAAGCCTGTTCTGGTACGCGCCGAGCCTTGCCCGCGCCATTGATACCATGTTAAGCGCCACGTCCGCAATACCTATTGCCAATGATGCGGACAACTGATTGCTTACACCTTTCGCGTCGCTGGCTAAGTCTTCGGGCGAGATCGTGACCGGAATTCCACTCTCATGCTTATCATAAACCATGATCCCCTCGTTAGTTGTCCTATCCGAAACAAGTCCCAGTCCGTATGCCGTCATGTCGCCAATATATATGCTCATTATCTGTCCGCTATTCGCTCCCGCTTGGATTATTCCGCCTATATCTTTTTGAGCAAAAACAGAACTGCCCATCTCTCCCCAAGCGGTGAGGAGTTTCATCTTATTAAACTCGGTCGTTACTGCAATCTGATCGATTTCAAAAACGAGCTGATTCACTTCCAACTGGAGCGCTTGACGGTCGACAGTGTTCTGGTTCGTGTCTGACGCTGCTTGAATCGCCAATTCTCGTACGCGCTGGAGAATGTCTTGGATCGCCTGCATTCCGCCTTCGGCTGTTTGTACGAGTGACACCGCGTCCTGCGCGTTTTTCGAGGCCATATTGAGACCACGAATCTGAGTACGCATTTTCTCTGAAATCGCGAGACCGGCGGCATCGTCCGCCGCACGATTGACACGGTAACCTGAACTGAGCTTTTCCATGTTTTTCCCGAGACTCTTGTTGTTGATGCCATACTGCCTGTGGGTGTTAAGAGCCGCAATATTATTGTTAATACGCATATTTTTCGCTTCCTTTCATATATACCCGGGGGTTTCCTTACCCCTCGGTCGACACATTTATTTCATAAACCCTTTCCGGGGCGCGCATCCCTCCGGGGTTATATGACAGAACTTAAAAATTCGGGATTAGACCCCGACTCTTAAATCCGGAATGCGAAAAATTATTTTTCGTTCCTCCTTTATAAGCTGTGAATCTGCGCCGGACGTTTATGTCCCATTCACTTGTATTCATTAAATGTTATCGCAATTTTGATGAAAAACCTTAGTGTTTTCAAGAATAATTCTCACGTGAAATCTTAGCGTAGCACAGAACTCGATTATCCGCGCTTGTGTTGTCAATAGGCAAATGATAAATGATCTATTGTCACCGGAAACCCGATAAGATGTACCACCGCCCGGGCCTTGCGGTCCGGGCGGCAACACGCGCGCTTTGTTTCTATGGGATTCGACGCTTGACGCCGTTCCCTATAACGCCGCGCTTTTCGCGGCGCTCTCGAGGTTTTGTGGCAATTAATCAGCCTATTACGCGCTCACAGCGGGATTACTTTCGCGTCCTCACCACTGATCACTGACAAATGGCCACTGACCATTATGAGACCGCTAATTACCCTAGGAGCTGCAGCACACTCTGCGGCAGGGCATTCGCCTGAGCAAGCATCGCTGTCGAGGCCTGGAAGAGGATGCTGTTCCTTGTGAACTCAGTCATCATCTTCGCCATGTCGGCATCGCGGATACGGCTTTCGGAGGCCGCTACGTTCTCGGCCTGGTTGTCGAGGTTCTGGATCTTGTACTCGAGCCTGTTCTGGTAGGCACCGAGCCTCGCGCGAGCCATGGAAACCGTGTTGAGTGCTTGGTCCAGAGTATCAATCGCAACGGACGCGGACGCCTGATTGCTGATACCATAACCTTCACCCATCCTATCAAACCCAAGCGGAGATTTTGCGTCACTTTCTTCCCAGTTGTAGACCAGCTTACCGTCCTCCATAGGTTGACCAGCGCCTACGTCACCTATTTTCAAACCCTGCAAAGTCATGTCGCCAATGTAGATAGTCATTAACTGTCCGCTGTTAGCGCCTGACTGGATATATCCTCCGACGTTTTCCCTAGCGAAAACAGAGCCGCCTGCCACATCGCCATTGAGGAGCTTCATCTTGTTGAACTCGGTCGTGTCGGCGATTTGGTTGATTTCGGCCGCGAGCTGATTGACTTCCAACTGGAGCGCGTCACGGTCGACCGTATTCTGGTTCGTATCGGATGACGCTTGGACTGCCAGTTCGCGCATGCGCTGGAGGAGGTCTTGGATAGTCTGCATTCCGCCTTCCGCCGTCTGAACGAGCGAAACGGCGTCCTGAGCGTTCTTTGACGCCATATTGAGTCCGCGGATCTGGGAGCGCATTTTCTCGGAGATGGCAAGGCCCGCCGCATCGTCAGCCGCGCGGTTTATACGGAAACCGGAGCTGAGTTTCTCGACGTTCTTAGCGATGTTTTTGCTATTGATGCCGTACAGTCTGTGGCTGTTAAGAGCCGTTATGTTGTTGTTTATACGCATGATATTCGCATCCTTTCTTTTTTCCGGGAGCTTCCTTACTCCTCGGTTTCGGATTTTTTATTTCATAAACCTCTTCAGGGGCGCGCACCCCTCAGCGGTCATATGACTTCATTAAAAGATTCTGTGCCATCCGAATTAGGGTTCAAAACGCTGGATATGTTCTTCGTTTTGTTCCTCCTTTTTATTTCACCGTGAACCTGCCGCGCTTGACTATTGTCCGGTTCACTTGTCCTTACATTAATATTATCGCGACTTTTTTGTGTAACCTTAGTGTTTTTGGAAAGATATTTTCGCGCTTTTGAGTTCTCCGCCGCCCGAGTCTTATGACTCGGGCGGCAAAGCGCAATTCGTGAATACATGTAACGGTGTCTACCAGTGCCTGATAGCGGCGCTTTGTTAAAACTTTGACTAGCCGAGGAGCTGTAAGACTCCCTGAGGCAGTGCGTTCGCCTGCGCCAGCATCGCCGTGGACGACTGGAATAGTATGTTATTCCTCGTAAACTCAGTCATCATCTTCGCCATGTCGGCGTCGCGGATGCGACTCTCGGCGGCTGCAACATTCTCAGCCTGATTGTCGAGGTTTTGTATCTTATACTCGAGCCTGTTCTGGTAGGCACCGAGCCTCGCGCGAGCCATGGATACTATGTTCAAGGCATTGTCAACAGTATTTATCGACAGCGAAGCTGACAACTGATTGCTGACACCCATGTCAGGATTGTTTACTTCATTAAGCCTCACTGAATACAGATCCTTATCTTCCTCCCAGTTATAGACTATACCTCCACTCTTCATGGGTTCTCCGGCGCCAACTTCGCCAATCCCCAGTCCCAATAGGGTCATATCACCTATAAAGATAGTCATTAACTGTCCACTGTTCGCGCCTGACTGGATATATCCTCCCTCGCCTTCCCTAGCGAAAACGGAACTGTTAGGGGCATCCCAGCCATTTAGGAGCTTCATTTTATTAAACTCGGTTGTATCGGCGATTTGATTGATTTCGGCTGCAAGCTGATTCACTTCCAACTGGAGCGCGTCACGGTCGACTGTATTCTGGTTCGTGTCGGATGCCGCTTGGACTGCCAGTTCACGTATACGTTGGAGGAGGTCTTGGATGGTCTGCATTCCGCCTTCCGCTGTCTGTACAAGGGAGACGGCGTCCTGAGCGTTCTTCGACGCCATGTTGAGCCCTCGGATCTGGGAACGCATCTTCTCGGAAATAGCAAGACCCGCCGCATCGTCAGCAGCGCGGTTCACGCGGAAGCCGGAGCTGAGTTTCTCGACGTTCTTTCCTATGTTCCTGTTGTTGATGGTGTACTGCCGATGGCTGTTGAGAGCTGTTATGTTGTTGTTGATGCGCATAACTTTCGCTTCCTTTCATTTTCCCGGCAGCTTCCCTTCTCCTCGGGTGATTATTAAATTGAGATGAAAAGTTTCCGAATGCTATACATCCGGAACTCGGATAGCGGAATAATTGTATCCTTATGCTCTTCCGCTCCGATGCTTCCATGCATCGCTCTTCCATATATTTAATATCGCTCTTCTGCGAAGAAACTTTATACCTTTTATGTAAAAAATACTGATTTTTTTCACAAATATTTGAAATAACAACTTTATAATTATTTTATAACATACGTACAGGACATATGCAAGCTTTTTCGCGTTGTTTGCTGATAAATAACAGCAGTCCATCTTTTGTACTATTTTCTACGATATATGCTTACCGCATTGACACCATTAATTGCTGTGATGTATAATCCGGTATTGACAATGAGGAGGCAATGATAATGTCACAAGCAGATAGGATTTATAATTTTTCCGCAGGCCCGTCGGTGCTGCCGCTTCCTGTTCTTGAGCAAGCTGCCGCCGAGATGACAAATTATCGGGGTTGCGGTATGTCTGTCACGGAAATGAGCCATCGGAGCAAAGTTTATATCGACATTTTCGAGGAAACGAAGTCCGATTTAAAACGTTTGATGAAGATTCCGGACACTCACGAAGTTCTCTTTATTCAGGGCGGCGCGACACTTCAGTTTTCTGCCGTACCGATGAATCTCATCGGAAAAACCGGAAAGGCTGATTATGCTGTCACAGGGAATTTCTCCGACCTGGCCATGAAAGAAGCAAAAAAATACGGCGAGATAAGCATCGCGTGCTCATCAGAGGATAGGAATCACATGTACATTCCTTCGCAGAAGGATATACGCGTCTCCGACGATGCATCGTATTTTTATTACTGTTCAAATAATACGATTTACGGTACAGAATGGAAGTACACGCCCGAGACCGGCGACGTGCCGATCGTGTGCGATATGTCGTCGAACATCTTGTCCGTTCCTGTTGATGTTTCAAAATTCGGGGTCATATTCGCAGGCGCCCAGAAAAACATGGGCCCCGCAGGCGTGGCTGTCGTGATAATAGACAAGGCGCTGGCCGGCAGCGAACTCGCGTTCACGCCGAAGCTATTAAGTTATCAGGTCATGATAGATTCCGATTCTATGCATAACACACCTCCTTGCTACACTATATATATGCTGGGCCTCGTGCTCAAGTGGCTGGATAAGCAAGGCGGCGTAGAGGGGATGGAGAAAATCAAATCCGAAAAGGCGCAGATATTGTACGATATGCTCGACGACAGCAAAATGTTCATTGGCCACGCTGACAAGGCCGCGCGCTCCGATATGAATATCACATTCAGAACCAAGAGTGAGGAGCTTGACGCTAAGTTCGTCAAGGAGGCGACGAATGCAGGCTTTGACAATCTGAAGGGGCATCGCATAGTCGGCGGGATGCGTGCGTCAATTTACAATGCAATGCCCATAGAAGGCGTACAGGCGCTTGCTAAATTTATGCGTGAATTTGAAGCCAACTCAATATGATACAGAATGTAGAATTACGTTAATCGTTAACCGGCTTTGCCGTGGTTGATAAGAGAGGAAATATATTATCATGTATAAAGTTAAGATATTCAATAATATCAATTCTACAGCGCTTGAAAGGCTTGATAGCGCAAAATATATTGTGTCCGCTGAGTCCGAAAACCCGGATACTATAATCGTCCGTTCCGCGAATCTTCTCGATATGGAATTTAATCCCGAGCTGCTCTGTATAGCCAGGGCGGGTATCGGCGTCAATAATATTCCTATCGACCGATGTGCCGATAACGGCATAATCGTTTTCAACACCCCCGGGGCTAATGCCGATGCCGTGAAAGAGCTTGTGCTATGCGGTATGCTTTTGTCCTCACGCGACATTCTCGGAGGAATTGATTGGGTGAAATCGGTTGCGGAAAAAGGTGATGATATTGCGGCACTCGTTGAGAAAGAAAAAGTCAAGTTCGTAGGGCCGGAAATTTTCGGGAAGACACTTGGAGTCATCGGTCTAGGCGCTATCGGAGCGAAGATAGCCAACGCAGCGACCGCGCTCGGTATGCGCGTGTACGGATACGACCCCTATTTGTCAGTTGAAGCCGCATGGAAACTTTCTACGGACATCATACAAGCAAGCGATCTTGACACTATTTATAGAAACTCCGACTATATCACTATTCATGTGCCATACCTCGAATCAACACATCATTACATCAACAAGGACGGCATTGCAAAGATGAAGCCGGGCGTTCGGGTGATAAACCTCGCCCGCGCGGAGCTTGTGTGCGACGATGATATGCTCAGTGCGCTTTCTTCAGGGCATGTGTCTCATTATGTCACTGATTTTCCGAACGGTAAAACGGCAGGCGCGTCCGGCGTCATCGCGATACCGCACATTGGAGCTTCTACTCCCGAGAGCGAGGATAACTGCGTCAGTATGGCATGCGCTGAGATAATCGAGTATGTCGAAAACGGCAATATCCTAAACTCAGTCAATATGGCTCACGCTTTCCTCCCCCGCACCGACGATTCACGCATTTGCGTCATCCACGATAATGTGCCGGAAATGATCGCGAAAATCACAAGCACTGTGTCATCATTCGGCATCAATATTGAGAATATGTTAAACGCCAGCACAAAAGGACGCCGCCCGTCTTACACAATGCTTGATGTTATCGCTCTTCCGGACGGCATGGCGGAAGCGATAGAAAAAATCGACGGCGTCACAAGGGTCAGAACGCTGCCGTAACGGGTGAGGAAAGATAGTTACAATTCACGGGGTAGCCGGAAACAGGCGTGCCCAGCGACTGCCGTGAGGGAGTTCCGGTTTTATCCTGGAACTGACCGAACAAAAGGCGCATAATACGCCTGTTTCCGGCGGGGCATGAACAATAATGCGATCAGCGGCTCGCACTTGGACAGGGGCAGGGGTCATGAGACGGAGGAACGGTATTCTTGTTTTCTAATGCAGAACAAAACTTGTCTCCGTGCAAGTTGATGCTTATTGTTAATCCTTTTTCCGGCGGGGGGCTTTCAAAATCCGCGTTGGGGGATATTGTGTCGCAGTTTTGCAATAATGGTTTCGTTGTCACCGTTTATTTTGCCGGTGAGAGCGACCCTGAGGCGTTGGCTTTTGAATATGCGAAACACCATGATCTTGCCGTCTGTGCCGGCGGGGATGGAACGCTCAGCGCCGTTGTTTCAGGCATTTTGCGCTCGGGTGTATCGATACCCGTCGGCTATATCCCAAACGGAACCGCGAACGATGTCGCTACAACGCTTGCGTTGCCCAAAAAGCCTTCCGCCGCAGCGCAGAGAATAATCGACGGTACAGATCGGCCTCATGATATCGGTTTGTTCTCCGGAAGGTATTTTACCTATGTGGCTGCATTCGGGGCCTTTACTGGTGTTGCATATAATACAAAGCAAAGCGCAAAGCGTGCGCTCGGCAAATTTGCGTACATTCTGGGCGGACTCTCCAACGTATTTTCCGTAAAAGCACGCCGCACTGTAGTAGAACATGACGGCGGCGTTATAAAGGGTGATTTTATTTTTGGCTGTGTCATTAACTCCACCTCTGTCGCGGGTTTGATTAAAATTGACCACAAACAAGTCGATCTTGCAGACGGCATGTTTGAGGTCATTCTTGTTAAGAGGCCAATCAGCCTCGCTGATTTTTTTAAGACTGTAACTAATACATTAAGCAAAAGGTATAATGGAGATAACGTTCAGCTGATTCATTCGTCAAATGTGGTTTTTTCTTTCGACGAAGACGTTGCTTGGACGGTCGACGGAGAAAACGGCGGTATGCACAAAGAAGCCCGTATAACCAATTGCCATAAAGCAATAAGGATAATAGTTTAGTTAAGCTCTACGTAACTGCTGTGGAACCTTGCGCTCGGACAGCTATTTCTGTTCCCGCAATCGCTCAGCGGCGCATCCATGCGCCAATTCGCGAGCGCTCCACCGTCCTTGGTTGCGCTTTGCGTGAGATGAAACAGCCATCCTCTCCGGTTCTGAACATTTAAAGCTCCACTGTGTATTTATGCAGCAGCTCAACCGGATGGTATGAGAGTTTCGACGTTCTCAATCCTTCGACCCCGTCGTCTTCCTCCCTGTTGACGTATTCTATCCCATCTGTAACGAACATCCTGGCAAACTGGTTTACAAGCATCGGATATGATCCATTATACGCGGTGTCAGCTTTTTCGGTATGGACAAATAATGTGTCGCCCACTGTCTCTCCAAACGATGCCCCGGCAACCTCCCCGCCCACGTACAACACTCCGCCGCACAATCCGTATGCCCCCAAATTGTCAAGCACTTCCAGTGCTTTTCTGTTCCCTTCAACATACGCCAGAGAGTCGTCCTTTATGTGCTCGCTGGCATATTTTTCGAAGAAATCCTTAACAACCGTTACGTGGTCATATGTAATACGTTCAAATGACCACGTAAGATGATCTCGCATGAATCGATTGATATGATTTCGCTGACCGGAGAATTTCCTGCCGGAAAGTCCGGCAATATCACTGCTCAAATACAAGTAATCCGACCAGTTCCTGTCAGTCCGCGCTTTTGCATCCGGGAACAATTCGAGTATGCGATGCAAGGTTGGTTCCGATACAGCGCATAGCCTCGCGCTCATATTATTTGCAACGCAGTAATCTATTATCCGTTCATATGACCCTTTGTCGGGTTCTTTGCCCCTTGGCGGTGTGAACGCCGGTTCCGGGTACTCCACCTTAAGGTAAAGGTCACCACTCTCAATCGCATACTCGGTTTGATGATAGTCACGCCATATGAATGTCCCGCCAACAGTACAATCGCACAGTCTGTTTTCATTATGGGTAAAATATGGCCTAATAACGTCTATGCAGTCCAAAGTAAGCTTTCTAAATTCCAAATCCAATAAACCCCTTTTAGCATGTTGTTCGCTTAGTATCTTATGTACAGATCAAAGGCTGTGGAAAAACAAGAACTTCGCTCCCCTTTATCCTTGCCTGTGCCCCATAACCGCATACTGAATCTACTTTTCTACTCTCAGCACATCCCTGTTTCTTATAAAATATTCAATGCCTGAAACCAGTGTCGTCGCTGTTATCGCACCTATGCACACGTAAATCATCCACTGCTCCAATTGGAGGAACATTATTGATAGGCATACCATTGTCACTATTGTTTTAATTTTGCCAGATATCGCCGCTGCTATGACTCGCCCGTTGCGTATGGCTATCAATCTGAGCGCCGTCACTATGAACTCCCGTATAATAACAAGAAGCGCAGACCACGCGGGTATGATTCCTTTTTCGACAAACCACAGCATAGCGGAAGCCACAAGTATTTTATCCGCCAACGGATCCGTGAATGTTCCAAAATCGGTAACTTGACCGCGTCTTCTGGCTATTTGCCCGTCAGCAATATCAGTCAGGCCAGCAAGAATAAACACCGCCATAGCCGCATAATTGCTGCCGGGAAAGCCGATATACAACACCGCAAGAAATACCGGTATCAGCACAACTCTCAGCATTGTCAGCTTATTAGCCATATTCATCCGCAGCCCTACCTCCTTTGTCAGTTAACAAGTAACATTATACAGCTTACACTTTACTTACATTTTGCAAATGTCTCATCGTTCATCGTTTATTATTGCTTCCGCTTGCAGTTCGCCGTTTTCTGCTCCTGTGATGCGTACTTCTATGAGTTCGTTTATTGCTATATTATCGCTTTTTACACCTTTTACAGTAATATAGCCGTCTACATCCGGGGATTCAGCATAGCTTCTTCCATGATAACGCTCTTTATCACGCCCTTCAAGCAGTAGTGTCGTAATACTGCCGATTCGGCTCTCGTTAAACTCATCCATAACGAGCGACTGGATATCTGCGATAATTTCCGCGCGCCGCGCCGCTTCGTCAGAATCCGGTCTGCCCATTTGCGCGGCAAGCGTCCCCTCCTCCGGTGAATACGAGAATACACCGGCGCGTTCAATTTTCATCTCGCGGAGGAATTTGCCGAGTTCTTCAAATTCCTTTACGCCCTCTCCGGGAAGTCCCGTAATAACGCTTGTTCTCAACACTACGCCCGGTATGCGTGCGCGCAAACGCTCAAACAACGATCGTATTTCCCCACTCGTGCCCCGGCGGTGCATCTTGCTTAGTATTTCATCATTTATATGTTGAATCGGTATATCGAGGTACTTTAGTATTTTATCATGTTCGGCAATAACGTCAACAAGATTTTCATCAATTTCATCTGGATACAGATAATGCAGGCGTATCCACTTAAGGGGCTCAATGGCGCATAATTCTTTGAGCAGGTCTGTGAGTCTTCGCTTTCCATACAAGTCGAGTCCATATCTCGTCACATCCTGCGCCACTATTATCAGCTCTTTTACCCCTCGCCCGGCAAGCTCCCGAGCCTCATTTACCACATTTTCGATTTTGCGGCTGCGAAAGCGACCTCTGATGTCCGGTATCACACAAAAAGCGCAACGGTTATCGCAACCTTCCGCAATTTTCATATATGCCCATGCCGGCGATGTTGTTATTATCCTTGCAGTTTCGCTCACCGGTGCATCTATGTCTCCAAATAACGCAGTTCCCTTGCCGCCTTCCAATGCAATTCTTACAGCATCAGCAATACCATCAAAGCTTCCGACGCCGACAATAGCGTCGATTTCGGGCATGTCAATCATTATATCATTTTTATACCGTTCCGGCAAACATCCGGCGACAATCAACTTTCCAATACGCCCTTTACTTTTCATGCTGCCAAGTTCCACTATAGTCTCTATCGCTTCCATTTTCGCGCTTTCAATGAAACCGCATGTGTTCAAAACTACAGCGTCCGCATCGTCTGTTTCGCCCGTCACCTCATAACCTGCTTCTTTGAGCAGATGCATCATCTGTTCGCTGTTAATAAGGTTTTTTGCGCAGCCAAGCGATATCACCCCTATCTTTGCTGTCACGGCTATATATCCTCCGATTCTTCGAGGCTTTCAAGATATCTGTTCATAGCTCCACAGGCTTCTTCATAGCTAAATCCCCTTCTGCACAGCGCATTCGTCACGCGGCGCATTTCGTCTTTGTCATTGCTTCCTTTTAATTTTTTTTCAATGTAATTACATGCCGCATCTTCCATTTCACCTACGCCGCTGAGCGCCTCTTCCCACATTTCACGGTCTATACCGCGCTTGTATAGTTCGTCTTTAACGCGAGCTATGCCGTAGCCTTTTGATATATAGTGGCTTACAATCGAATTTGCGTATTCCATGTCATTTATCAAGCCGGTCTCTTCGAGCCACGATACGGTCTGACGAGCTATATCGACAGATTCACCTTTGCCGACCAATCGCTTTTCTATTTCCCGCATAGACAAGCTGCGAGTGCCCAAAATACGCAGCGCACGCACCTTTGCAGATTCAAACTCTGAACTTTCCACTTTCCGCTCCCCGCATGATGGCTGATAATATTCCGCCCCTGCTATCATCCTCTTACTCTTAACCTCTACCCCAAATAAATTGGAAAAATTAGTACCCACGTCATTGCGGGCTTGACCCGCAATCCCTTGCGGATTTCGGGGGATTGCGGCTCACTGAATCAAGTTCAGTGCAGGCTCCGGCCGCAATGACGAAAATTGTGACTTCCTTAGTTTCTAATCTTCAAAGTCTTCCGCATCAATGTCAACGGCGCGGCCTGCTGCTATCGCGGCTGCTTTTTCCTGCGGCGACATCAGCTTTTGTGAGTCGCGCCGTATCTGCGCTTCCAGATCGTCAGCTATATCTGGATGCTCTTTTAAATATTCTTTCACATTATCACGACCTTGGAACCGCTGGTCGCCAACTGTGTACCAAGCCCCACCCTTTTCAATGACACCAAGCCTGACACCAAGGTCAATTAGCTCACCGTACTTTGATATACCCTCGCCGAACATTATATCAAACTCCGCCTCTCTAAACGGCGGCGCGACCTTGTTCTTGACGATTTTTGCTTTTGTACGGTTCCCGACTTGCTCCGTGCCTGTCTTAATAGCCTCGGAACGCCGTACGTCTATGCGTACGCTTGCGAAGTATTTAAGGGCGCGCCCACCCGGTGTAGTTTCAGGATTGCCGTATGTGACTCCAATCTTCTCGCGCAGCTGGTTTATGAACACTACAATACAGTTTGTGCGCGATATCGAACCGGCTAGCTTGCGCAATGCCTGTGACATAAGCCGCGCCACGACGCCGACGCTGGCATCGCCTATTTCTCCTTCGACTTCGCTGCGAGGTACAAGTGCCGCGACGGAATCTACGACTACGACATCGACCGCACCTGAGCGCACAAGCAACTCCGTAATCGCAAGAGCATCGTCCCCCATGTCCGGCTGTGATATAAGTAGATTGTCTATATCGACGCCTAGCGCGCGGGCATATGCCGGTTCAAGCGCGTGCTCCGCATCAATAAATGCGGCCTCTCCTCCTGCGCGCTGAGCCTCTGCGATAATATGCAGCGCAAGCGTCGTTTTCCCTGATGATTCCGGGCCAAATATTTCGATAATCCTGCCTTTTGGCACGCCACCGATTCCTAGCGCAAAATCGAGTGCAATCGAGCCTGTCGAAATCGCATCCACATTAACAGCCTGCCTGTCTCCCAGCCGCATTATTGCGCCTTTTCCATGATTTTTCTCAATCTGCGAAATCGCTGTCTCCAGCGCCCTGATTTTGTCCTCCGCAGGCGCGGCAGGCACATACTTTTTCTTCTCCGCCATAGCTTTGTTCTCCTTTGATTAGTCGTTATATAGCGTCTGTCTCGGGCGGCCAGTGGCCTCCCCTACATTGCGTTCCAATGACCACGCGCTGTATGCCAAGCGTATCAAGTTGCGTTGTGATATCGGTGAATCCGTTATTTTCCATTATTTCAATAACATCCAAAGACTGCCCCTCGCCGCATTCAAAGGCCATATATCCTCCTTGTTTTAACAGCGCCGGCCAATTCCCGGCTATTGCTCTGAAAAAGTCCAGTCCGTCCGGTCCTCCGTCGAGTGCCAACATTGGTTCGTAATCTCGGACGGAGTGGTCAAGGTTTTGCAGTTCACCCGTCGGTATATATGGCGGGTTACTGATAATCGCGTCAAATGTGCCAAGTAGGGCCGGCGGGGCTTCACGCGCATCTGCTATAATAGCGGTTACGTTGCGGCTGAGCCGATTGCGGAGCATATTCGCACGGCATAGCGCAATTGCCCGTTCCGATTTATCTGCAAGCACGATACGGCAATCCGGAACATTCGCTGAGACGGCCAGCCCAATGGCGCCGCTGCCCGCGCACATATCAAGCAGACGTGCCTTGCCGCCGAGCTGTTTCATAATCTTTATTGCCTCTCCTGCCAAAACCTCTGTATCGACGCGCGGTATAAGCACAGCCTCATTTATAGCAAGCGGTATCCCGTAAAATTCCCATTCGCCAACTATATATGCAACAGGCTCGCCGCCCAGCCTGCGCTCTATCATCTCTTCCACTGTGTCAATAATCGTGTTATCCGCTATGTAAAGTCTGCTCAAGTTCAGCAGCTCTTCTCGCGTTTTTCCCGCAGCGCAGGCAACAATCAATCTCGCTTCGAGATCGTGTGCGCCGACTCCCGCTGCCCGCAACCTACGGCGAACTCTCAGGTAAACGTCATTATAAGTAAACATTACCACTGCGCTTCTTTCGCGTCTTCGGGTATGACAAGCAACATCGCTTCAACTGCTGTCTCTATCATCTCGTCATCAGGCTCTTGTGTCGTGAGTCTCTGCAAAGCCTTGCCCGGCGCGGATATTATCCTTGTGAGAATATTATCGTATCTACCGGCAATCTTTATTATTTCATAGCTTATCGCAACCACTAATGGCAGCATCAGCACTCTGAGCCCCATGCGTATCCAAACGTTATTCCAGCTAACGGTCGAAAAGACCAGCATGCTGACTATCATTACGATGAACAAAAAGCTCGTCCCGCAGCGCGGATGTTTTCTTGACTGCGCCCTTACGTTTTCGACCGTGAGAGGAAGGCCTTTTTCATAGCAGAATATTGTCTTGTGCTCAGCGCCATGGTATGCCCACATGCGCTTTATATCTTTCAGACGCGTGGCAAGCCACATGTATGTGAGAAAAATTGAGATACGCAAAATGCCTTCGATCAGGTTCCTAAGTATATTGTGCTCTATGTATTCCGAAACCAACCCGGCAAGGAACGTCGGCAACAGCATAAATAGTCCGACCGAAATTGCGACTCCAAGCACAACAGAAAATGTTATGATAGCCTTTTCCGCTTTCTCACTTCCGAAACGTTTATCTACCCATTGATCAAATTTTGATGGATCTTCCTGTTCCTCTTCAGGTATATGATCTGCTGAAAACATAAGCGCACGCACGCCGACTGTCATTGAATTTATGAAATTTACAACTCCCCGTATGAATACAAAACCGACTATCGGATATTTATCTTTAAGCAGTTTAAGCTCTTCAGTCTTTGTAATCAGACCGTCCTTAGTTCTTACAACCATTGCTTGTTTTTTCGGGCCGCGCATCATAACACCTTCTATAAGCGCTTGTCCGCCTATCGAAGTGCGCATATTTTTGTCTTTCACTCTTTTTCCCATCCCGGTAACCTCTGTCTATTATTTCTCTGTCCCCTGTTAACTAGCCTGCTTCGCTGCTGGTCGGCAGGTAGAGTATCACAAGAAACCCACCGCCTTCGGCGTTCATGAGATCCATCCGCCCGCCGTGAAACTTGATAATCTCTTCACACACGGCAAGCCCTATTCCACTTCCACGTTCTTTCGAGTTACTGCCTTTATAGAATTTCATTTTTATATTCTCAAGTTCATCATCGTGTACGCCGGGACCATAATCGCGAATCGATATACACACATAATCAATGCCGGCCATTTTGATAGCGACCTCTATACGCTTCCCTTCCCGTCCGTATTTAACAGCGTTGTCGAATAAGTTCAAAAGAACTTGCTTTAACCTGTTCGGGTCTCCCGGAATAAGCGGAATCTCGTCCGTATCCGATATATAGTCAAATTCAAGCTCATCTTTGAGCAATAATTCCCGGAATGTGAAAATTGCGTCTTCAAGTTCAGCAGCAATGTCTATCATTTCTATATTGAGGGTGAAGCGTCCATCCTCTATCCTAGTAAACTCGAGCATCTCCTCAACCATTTTCGTGAGCCGCCTTGCTTCTTTGAGCATGATCGCAATACCGCGTTTTGATTCGTTATCAAGCTGCTCACTGTATACAAGCGTCTCACCCCAACCGGTTATCGCGGTCAGCGGAGTCCTTAGCTCATGCGACACGGATGAAATGAATTCTGTTTGAATCTTTTCGGTTTGAGCAATTTTCAGTGACATTTCGTTAATCGAATCGACCATTTCACCAATCTCATACTGATAGCTATTGTTTATCTGTATTCCATAGCTGCCCTCGGCTATACGCTTAGACATTTTAGTGATTTCACCGACCGGTTTGATTACCGAGCGGACAAATATTAGATTTACGGAGAAAACGGGCAGCAACACAAAAAGTCCGATACCGATAGCGAAGGCAATATTTGTGAACACCTGTCTGTCGACAAGGTTCAGGCTCGTGATATAGCGCATAACCCCGATAACCTCTCCGTCAGCATATATCATCGGCGCAGATGCGGCCATAATGCGTTCTCCTGTTGCTGCACGCCTGCCAACCCATGATGATATTTGGCCCGATTCTATCGCTGTTGAGACATCCTGCGAGTCTAGCGTCGCACCCGTTGTAATCATCGACGATGAAATCATTATTGTACCATCGGTGTTTATGAATTGCAGTTCAAGGCGATCGCCTTCTCTGAATGTCTCGGTATACCTGTATGCGCTGTTGTAGTAGTCTGCGTATGACCTTCCAACATAATTTGCGAAAAAGTCAGTCGCCGTCCTCGCTTTTGACTCCAATCCGGTCCGGACGGTTGAATAATAATAGCTGTATATTATGATTGCAAAAAGTGCCACAGCCGCGACGACCGCTCCGAATACGACAAAAAGCGTACCTCTGAGCCAACGCTGCCGCATAGCGCTGGCAAAACTACCAAAAATCCCTTTCATGACCCCGCTTTACCTGCTATCTCTTATCTGTTATCTGCCTACAGTCCCCATTTATATCCAAAGCCCCATACCGTCGTTATATACGCCGGATTTGTCGGGTCATCTTCAATTTTTATCCGCAATCGCCTGATATTGACATCGGCGATTTTAAGCTCCCCGAAATAGTCGCGCCCCCATACTGTGTTGAGAATATCCTCGCGTGAGAGCGCTTTCCCAGGATTGTCCATGAACATTTTCATTATGGAGTATTCAACTTGCGTGAGCTTTATGCGCGCACCGTTTTTCTCAAGCGTTCTATTCCTCGTATTAAGGCGAAACGGCCCTTGGACCAGCTCGCCATCCTCCGCTTGCCCGCTTGCACCCGTCCTGCGGAAAAGCGCATCAATGCGAGCCGTCAGTTCTGCAGGAGAAAACGGCTTTGTCACATAATCGTCAGCGCCGGTCATAAGCCCCGTGACTTTATCCATTTCCTGCGTCCTCGCAGTGAGCATTATAATCCCGATATGCGGGTCGGCAGCACGTATTTTACGGCAGACTTCAAACCCATCTGTATCCGGCAGCATAATGTCCAGTATCGCAACCTTGATATCAGGGTGTATCCTCAGCTGCTCAAACGCTTCCGTGCCTGTCCCAGCCTCAATCACTTCGTAACCCGCTCGGGTTAGGTTTATAACTACGAAGCTGCGTATACTGGTCTCATCCTCAAGCACAAGAACCTTTTTCATAATCCAATCTCCATTCTAAGTTTTTCAGTTGCGCAACCCGTCGCGGCAAACCGCTCCCATCGTCCCCTATTCCCTGTTCCCGATTCCCCATCGCTTACGTAGTTCCCGCCAGCCAGTCTGAATAGATAAGTCTGAAATTCTCTTTTATCAACGTCTCGTCAAATGTTAAGCCGAAACTGTTCGGCGAAGCTAACAGCTCAAACGCGTAAGTCGAGGCACCTTCCGACATCAACCTTATTCTACCGGGCAGACTCGCCCGTTCCACACCAATTTCACCAGATAACCTATATACCTTTAAAAAGTCTTCATACGGCCCTTCATCGCTGACAATATACGAGAAAATGACTGTCCTCTCGCCTGAAACTATGTCTTCCCTGCGCACGGAAACCCTCCCCCGCCAATCTGAAGGGAGTATAAGATACCACTCGTCAAAATTGTTGTGATATGTTGTAAGCGCCAATCTAATGATACCTGTGCTGTTATAAGCGTACCAGTCAATAGCATAGTATGCAGTATCCGACTGCGCCTTGAGCAGTCTCGGTATAGGCACCATGACAATGCCGTCTTTATTAATATCCGAACTATATATACGCGCTCTGACGGTATCCTCGCTGACGCCGCTAATGCCTTTTATGGAAATGTTTGTAAACTCCCCGTTCCGGACAGTAAGGACATCGGTAACGAGGCTGCCTTCGTCGTACCTGCCCTCACTTTCAATAAATATCGCAGGAACGCCGTCGGTGAGTATACCGGTCATAACACGCGCTATAGCTTCAATACCGGTCGACAGCCGCACCTGCGAGCTGATGATTTCACCGTCTTGCATTAAGGTGTACAGTTGAGCTGCGGCACCACTCTCCTGCGTTGGAAGCCGAAGCGTCACAACGTTATCGTTGCCGTCTCCGCTTAAGTCATAAACAGCAAGTTCACTATACTCCTCCCGCGCCAACAACACACTGTGAAGATCCCTTGTAGAGTAAATGGAAAATGTTTTGAGCGCTGCGCCCATCTGCCATCCGACGATAATCTCTACGATTCCGTCGCCGTCCATATCCGCATACCTTACGCTCTCGAATGCATCGCCAACACCTTCAATTATTTCTGCTATCGAATATTCGTCTTCTATCATTTCGAAAATATATATTTGCAGCGTACTGGCGCCGGGAACCGAGAAAAATGCCAGTACCTCATCCACACCATTCCCATTTAGATCTTTCAGCTGAACCGCCTGCCTGTTAGGCCCCCCTGTGGGCGGAGAGAATTCAGCGCCCTGACTGAGCACTGCGTTGAGCTGGCTCTGCAACCTGAGATACTCTTCGGATAATTGCGGCAGGCTGTAGAGATCGTCCGCCGCGACACGCAGACAGCCTACAATACCAAAAGCCGTCAGTATAATAAGCAAGATTACGATATTTCTCTTCATACCCCGATATTGTATCACAAATCGTTGTGCTCCGCTAGTATTATCTTGATATTTAGTCTATAATGAATACTCGCTATTTTCAATACACGTTTAAGGATTCAAAATGTTAAAGATTTTTCACGCTCCCCTTCGGGGCCAGAATGGTTCGCCCGCCGTTTATTCCTTGCTTGAATATGCATTCAAAAAGGAGTATGGCGAGAGTTTGCCTGATATAGTGAAAACGGCCAACGGGAAGCCGTTTTTCCCCGATAGGCCTGAAGTTCATTTTTCACTCAGCCATGCTAAAACACATGTTCTTTGCGCTTTGTCGGATTGTCCTGTGGGCGCAGATATCGAATCGCCTCGCTTAATAAGCGAACGCGCAATTCAGTATTTTTGCTCTCCTAATGAGCTTACCCTCTTTGACCCTTTAGATCTTTGGGTACTAAAAGAAAGCTATATCAAACTCATTGGCGGGACACTGGCGCTTGTAAAAACCATACATTTTTCATGTGAAAGCGGCAATATAATCACACCGGATAAATCATCTATATCAAAATTATACCGCATCGGCGAATGCCGCGCCGCAGTTTCCGTAAAAGGCAATCTTATGCCTGAGTCAGTAGAACTTGCTCAACAATAGCATCAAAGAAACATAAGGCAGAAACCGTCCCCACGTTCCCAGGTTACAGGTCACAGGGTGTGTAAACTTTTGGTGCGTCGTTAGGAAAAGGTGGTACTTATGCGCTCCTTTTCGCTCAAAGGTGCTTCCATGCGCCTATTCGCGCGCTCCGCATCCTTGCTCCGCTTCTCGGATCGCATAAATACCACCTTTTCCAAGTAAGTCTGACCTGTAACGAAACAGGCGTCATTGCGGCCTCCGAGCCGCAATCCCCTGCGGATTTGAGCGAATCTATGGATTCCGGCTGGCAAATCTTTCGCAACTCGTAGGGGATTGCGTCCTGAACTCGATTCAGGACCGCAATGACGAAGGGTATGACCTGTAACACTTTTTTTAGACAATTGTATCTTTTTTGTATCTTTTTCTGGACAAACGGTTTTTACTATGTTATAATCCATAAAAGATTGCGCGTAACGGCGCAAAATTCCTTTTCATTTTAGAGCTAGGAGGCCGGACGATTTGGAGGATTATACCAAGTTCAGGCTTAAACAAAAAGGGCAGTTGATTCCGCTTATCGAGAGCAAAGAAAACTTGTTTATCATAGCATGCAATAAGTGTTTCAAAGAATTCACGCTAGACGACGAACCGGAGTGCGGTGAACTGGTCAGGCTCATCCTCGAACAAGGAAAGGCTATCGCCGGATGCGAGTTCGTAGATTTCCTGTGCAACAAGCCCCTTACAGCAAAGATACTGGAGGCTGTCCCGCAAACAAATGCAGAAAACGTAATCGTTATTTCCTGCGGACTTGGAATACAGACTGTCGCAGATATTGTCGAGTTGCCGACCTATGCAGCCAGCGACTCAATACGTTATGACGGTCGCCACGGCATGGCGCTGACTAAGCGACTCTGCGAGGCCTGCGGACAATGTTATTTAAACTTGACCGGAGGCGTTTGTCCTATAGTAGACTGTGCGAAAAGTCTTGTCAACGGGCAATGCGGCGGCGCAAAAAAAGGAAAATGCGAAGTCGATAAAGACAAGGACTGTGCTTGGGACAAAATATTCGAAAGGCTGAGTACGCAGCAGCGGTCATCTGCTTTCCTCGGTCAGCCGGTCCAGCTTCGTGACTACTCAAAAGTGAACTTCAAAGCGATAAACGAATATGTGAAATCTATCCGCGAAAAGCGATATGAAGGCTACTACGGCGGAGTTCACCCGTCTGAACACAAAGAATACAGCGAGTTTTTACCGCTCATTGTATTTCCTGATCCGCAAGCTGTCATTATACCGCTGTCTCAGCATACAGGCGCTCCGGCGGAAGCCTTGGTCAAAGCCGGCGACTTAGTTAAAATGGGCCAGAAAATCGGTGAAGCGGCAGGCTTTATCAGCAGTCCGATACATTCCAGCGTCAGCGGTACTGTGGTTGCGGTCGAGCCTAGACGTCATCCGAACACAGGTCTGGATGTTCTTTCGGTCGTGATCGAATCTGATGGAAAAAACGAATTGCACGAGTCTGTTAAGCCGTGTGAGAATTACGAAAGCCTTACTTCCGACGATGTCGCCGCCCTTATCCGCGAAAAGGGCATTGTCGGAATGGGAGGCGCAGGATTCCCAACGTCGGTCAAACTGAAATCACCAAAACCGATTGATACCATTTTACTCAACGGGTGCGAATGCGAACCGTTATTGACGGCGGATCATCGAGTAATGCTCGAATATGCGGATGATATTATTTTCGGTCTTAAGGTACTGCTCAAAACAACCGGCGCGGAAAAAGGTATCATTGTGATAGAAGATAATAAACACGATGCCATTGAGCTTATGCAAACAAAGACAATCAATGACACAAATATTGAGGTCGTAGTTGCAAAAACTAAATATCCGCAAGGCGCGGAGAAAATGTTGATAAAGCGTGCGCTGGGTCGTCAGGTTCCAAGCGGCGCTTTGCCTCTTGATGTCGGCGTTGTCGTCAGTAACGTCAGCACGGCGAAGGCCATCTCGGATGCGATTCAAAAGGGCTTGCCTCTCATAGAGCGCGTCTTGACCGTGACGGGTGAAAAGATTAAAAAACCCGGTAACTATATTGTGAAAATCGGCACATCAGTAAAAGAAATTGTAGATTACTGCGGCGGCTTTACGGACGATGATGTGACAATAAAGCTTGGCGGTCCAATGATGGGTGTCGAGATTGAAGATCTCAATGTTCCGGTCATCAAAGCCACTAATGGTGTCATAGCAGTTGAACCGGTTTTATTTGACCCCGCGCCGTGTATCAGATGCGGCCGTTGTGTAGACGTGTGTCCTATGGAACTACTCCCGCTCCTTTATCCGCAGTACGCAGGCAAACAGCGTTGGGAAGATATGAAAGATAAGGCTGTGAAAGACTGCATGGAGTGTGGCTGTTGCGATTATATCTGCTCGTCGAAAATTCCAATCAGAGATGCGATAAAAATCGGAAAAAAGATGATTGCTGAAATTGAGAGGAAAGCATAATATGTTAATAACCGAGCTTAAATCAAAGGACGATATTCATTCACTAATTGATGGAGTAGCATTTATCATCAGTTGTGAGGGATGTAAGGAAGTGTTTTTTCCTGAAACCGAAGTTGCCGAGCTGCAAAAAGAGTTTTTGGATGGCGGTATTGTGTTGTCGGCGGTAACCACTGATTATATTTGCGAGCCTGATAATTTGCAATTGCAGCTACAAAAACACATGGATAATGTAAGTACAGCAAATACTGTGCTGGTGTTCTCCTGCGGCGTCGGCGTTCAAACCGTAGCAGAAGCTTTCCCGGGCAAAAGAGTCCTTGCCGCTTGCGATACATACCCCGTGCCCGGTCATCAGGGTGTAACACCGCTCGAATACGACTGTGGGCAGTGCGGTGAGTGTTATCTAAATGATACCGGCGGGATATGTCCGATCACTTCGTGTTCAAAAAGCCTTATCAACGGACAATGCGGCGGTTCTAAAAACGGGAAGTGTGAAGTCGACAAAGACATGGAATGCGGGTGGGAGCGTATCTATAGGCGACTGGAAAAATTGGGGCATCTGGACGCTTTGCACCATCCGGCAAAAGTACGTAACTATATCGCGGAAGCCGGCGCTTAATGCAATACATAATTCACAAATAATAGGAGTTATAATATGAGAATAACGGAACTGTTTGATCGCGGAGAGTTTGTGCTAACGACGGAGGTCGGCCCACCTAAAGGGTTTCATCTTGACAACCTGTTGCATGAGGCAGAAGAATATTTGCGGGATATTACGGCAATAAATGTAACTGACTGCCAGTCTTCCGTTATGCGCATTGGTTCCCTTGCAACATGCAAGGCACTAAAAGATAAAGGTTTTAACTCCATATTCCAGATCACCTGCCGGGATCGCAACAGAATCGCATTGCAATCTGATTTGCTCAGCGCAGCATATTTCGGCATCGAAAACCTGCTCCTGCTGACAGGCGACCATACAGTAATGGGCGACACCCCTCAGGCAAAGCCCGTTTTTGATCTGGATTCTGTGTCGCTCATTCATGCCGTAAAACAGCTTGAAAAAGGCATCGACCTTGGGGGAAACGAACTTGACGGCGAGCCTCCAAAATTCGCCAAAGGCGCTGTAGTCTCGCCATGCAGCGATTCAGTCGATGTTCAGCTCGCGAAAATGGAACGAAAAATCGAAGCCGGTGCCGAATATTTCCAAACACAGGCGGTCTTTGAACCTGAGAAATTTGTTAGATTCATGGAAAGCGCAAAACAGTTCGGCGTCCCGGTGATGCTTGGCGTTATTATTCCAAAGAACGCCGGAATGGCAAACTATATGAACAATAACATTGCCGGCATCAGCGTCCCTCCTGAGATCATTGAGGAACTGAAAGCGGACAAAGAGAAGACCAAAGCAGGCATTACAGGAGTCGAAATTACCGCAAGAATAATCAAAGAATGCCGCGAATACTGCCAAGGCGTACATATCATGGCTCTGGGCTGGGAGAGTAAAGTGCCGGATCTGCTTATGCAGGCAGGACTTAAATGATGAGGTGAGTCGGTGACTAAATATATTATTAACGGGGGAAACGCGTTGCACGGCGAAGTTGAGATAAGCGGTGCAAAAAACGCGGCTGTAGCAATAATTCCCGCCGCGCTGATGGTAGACGGGGTTTGCAGGATTGAAAATCTGCCTCAGATTTCCGATGTATCGACGCTTTTAAACATATTAAAGCAAATGGGAGCGGATATCCGGGTCGTCAATAAGAGGACAATAGATATTGACTGTTCGCACGTCGGTATGTCTCGGGCTACGTTTGACATGATGCGCCGCATCAGAGCATCTTATTACCTCATTGGCGCACTCCTTGGCCGATTCGGTAGTGCTGACGTTGCAATGCCCGGAGGATGCAATTTTGGTGGGATTCGTCCGATTGACCAGCATATCAAGGGCTTTACCGCACTGGGTGCCGATGTCTCCGTTAAAAACGGCATTGTTTCCGCCGTGACAGGCGGATGTCTGCGCGGCTCGTCGATCTACCTTGATGTCGTATCTGTCGGTGCGACGATAAATCTTATGCTTGGCGCAACTTTGGCTGAAGGCAACACGTTTATAGAAAATGCGGCAAGAGAACCACATATAGTCGATTTGGCAAACTTTTTAAACTCTATGGGCGCCGATATCCGCGGAGCCGGTACAAACGTAATTAAGGTTCGCGGTGTGCGTCGCTTAAAAGGAGGTTCTTACTCCATTATTCCCGATCAAATTGAAGCGGGGACATATATGATGGCTGTGGCGGGTGCCGGAGGAAGGGTCGTTCTTAAAGATGTAATACCCAAGCATCTTGAGAGCATTTCCGGCAAACTACGGGAGATGGGCGTTACAGTTCTTGAGCTTGAAGATTCTGTCGTCGTTCAGAGAATAAATCCCTTATTGAAGACGCACATCAAAACTATGCCTTACCCCGGCTTTCCTACCGACATGCAACCGCAAATATCGACAATTCTTTGTATCGCAGACGGAACAAGCACCGTTACCGAAGGCGTTTGGGACAATAGATTCCGATATGTTGACGAACTTTTGAAAATGGGAAGCTCTATTCGTGTTATCGGAAGGACCGCCATTATCGAAGGTGCGTCATACATTTCAGGTGCGCCTATAAAAGCCGGAGATTTAAGGGCGGGCGCGGCACTGGTCATAGCAGGGCTGTGCGCAAGAGGTTTGACGGAGCTTGAGGGCGTTACCTATATAGAACGAGGGTATGAAAAGATGGTTAACAAGCTGTCCGCCCTCGGTGCGGATATACAAACCCGATATGTACATGACGAACCGCAATTTTTGGTTAAAGGTGTCGGTTGACGGGTGATTGTCCGCCCCTTGGAATGATATTTTAGGGTCGCGTTTAGCGGCCTGTTGGTGTTTTAGTTTATTTTCTCCGCCGCAGGTAATCGGTTATGCTGAATATTAAAATTCTTTGTGTAGGGAAGCTGAAAGATAGGTTTTATAGCGATGCGGCAAGCGAATATATTAAGAGGCTTTCAGGCTATTGTAAGCTTGAAGTTTTCGAAATCCCGGAACATCGCCTGCCTATGAAACCCTCGGGTATGCAAATATCAATAGCGCTTGATAAAGAACGCTCTGCGATTCACTCAAATCTTCCGATAGGTGTTTTTACTATAGCGCTGTGCGTTGAGGGACAAGAGCTTAGCAGCAATGATTTGTCTGAGCTGTTGATGAATTTCGCAAAGCGAGGCATATCGCGATTGTGTTTTATTATCGGCGGTTCTCACGGACTGCACGAAAATCTAAAAACTGCGTCTGATTCCCGCTTATCTCTTTCAAAAATGACATTCCCCCACAACCTTGCTCGGGTCGTATTGCTCGAACAACTTTACAGAGCATTCACAATCTCCGAAGGCGGAAAGTACCATAAATAGTGGTTGCGGCGCACACCGCACCAGGGAAGTGTGATGGAATTGGCTTGGAACTCAAAGAAGACTGGGCCGCAGTGGCCAAATAATGAAAATGGCGATGTGGTGCCGCCTGTGTTTCTTATGCATATACATGGGGGCCCGCTCGATATGGAACTGACACTTAATATATTGGAAGCATACGGGATACCGTACGTCTGCGAGTATCCGAACAACGGGCTGTTCGGTAAGCTAATACTCGGACACCCGCCCGGCGGCATGGAGGTTTTCGTGCCGGAGACAATGCTTGAGGACGCACAAAACGTGCTGAATGCAGATATAATTGATGACGAAGGTGAAGAAAACGAGGAGGCTTGAATGTATGGATTATATGGAGCACTACCACAAGTGGCTTGAAAGCCCCGCGCTGACGGACATGGAAAAAGACGAACTGCGTACTATTTCCGATGATGAAACTGAAATAAAAAGCCGCTTTTTCAGCCGGCTCGAATTTGGCACCGCAGGTTTACGCGGAATAATGGGCATAGGGCTATACAGAATGAATATCCATGTCATCAGACACACAACACAGGCTCTCGCCGAGCTTATCCTTATGGAACCCGGCATGAACAAGTGTGTCGCGATATGCTACGACTCTCGTTGCAGCAGCTCGGAGTTTGCGTACGAGGCCGCCTGTGTTATCGCCGGAAACGGTATTAACGTAAGGATATTTGATGCCCTGAGACCAACTCCGGAATTATCGTTTGCTATCCGTGAATATGGTTGCATCGCCGGAATCAATATTACAGCCAGCCATAATCCCAAAGAGTATAATGGCTATAAAGTCTACTGGGCTGACGGCGCACAGGTTCCGCCCCGTCACGCTGAGATAATAGCTCAAAAAATTGAAGAACTTGATATCTTCACTTCGATACGCTCACTGGATTATGACGAGGCAGTTCATCGTGGGTTATTAACCATAATGGGTGAGGAAACAGACGAACTGTTTCTAAAAAACGTCATGGAACAAGCGAACGATTATGAAACAGTCAAAAAAGTCGCCGATAGTTTCAAGTTTGTCTACACTCCATTTCATGGGGCCGGGCACAAACTCGTTCCGGAAGCCTTGCGGAGACTGGGGTTAAAACATATCATTTGCGTTCCTGAGCAGATGGAGATGGATGGCACATTCCCAACCGTTGTATCTCCCAATCCTGAAAATCCGGAAGGTTTCAGCCTCGCGATCTCACTTGCTGATGAACACGGCGCAGCGCTGATTATTGGAACCGATCCGGATTGTGACCGTGTTGGTATCATGGTGCGCGACGATTCAGGGGGTTTTATCCCGCTGACGGGTAACCAAACCGGCGCGCTTCTACTTGACTATCTGATCGGAGCAAAAAAGACGGCGGGTACGATGCCTGATAACCCTGTGGCTTTGAAAACCATAGTATCGACCGAGATGGTGCGGTGTATAGCGGAAACAAACAATATTAAATGTTACGATACGTTCACCGGCTTTAAATTCATGGCGGAAAAAAAGAACGAGCTGGAAGCAAGTGGCTTAAACAAGGTCATATTCTCATATGAGGAGTCATATGGATATATGCTTGGTGATTTTGTACGTGACAAGGATGCCGTGACTGCCTCTATGCTGATAGCGGAAATGGCTGCGTGGTATGACAATCAAAATAAGACCTTGTTTCATGCTCTGCAAAATCTATACGAAAAATACGGGTGGTACGGTGAAAAGACGCTTAACCTACTGATGCCGGGACTGGATGGAATAACCAAAATGCGCGAGCTGATGACAGGGTTGCGTGAAAACCCACCCGTTGAAATTATGGATGTTCCTGTTATAATCAGGCGCGATTATCAAACAGGAGTTGAAATGGACGCGCTTACCGGAAAAATGTCGGAAATGGAGCTCTTAGGCTCTAACGTGCTTCGGTATGAAACGAAAGATGGTACGGTCGCCATAGTGCGCCCTTCAGGGACTGAACCGAAAGTAAAGGTTTATATCATGACAAGCGGCGAAACGCGTGGGGAATGCGATGATAAGATTAAGCGGTATTCCCGGTGGGCAGAAAATTTGGGTTAGGCTGAGATGATATCGCTCTTTGCAGTAGCATCGGCAGATTTTTTTCATTAGACGCAAAGGCCCACAGTACAGTGTCACAATGGTATATATCCCGCAGTCTGCATTTCGGGATATATACCATTTTCAGTAACTGCTCAGTGGGTATCCGAAAAACTCGCAATGGTTACAGTCTGCACACAAATTTTGGCTGATAACACAGGTTTTCACAGCAGTGTCCGTGCATTGGCTGTACCCAACCTGTGTTTTTCGGT
>Ga0099364_10002262_pt1 | contig 30812 bp, 29 predicted proteins | sample TergutTh196P3_FD_73070 | JGI IMG/M metagenome (GOLD analysis project Ga0099364, IMG submission 73070) | Microcerotermes parvus P3 segment gut microbial communities from Pointe-Noire, Republic of the Congo - Th196 P3 | ecosystem: Host-associated > Arthropoda: Insects > Digestive system > Gut ...
TTATCTCATAGTTTTTCTAACAAAACTTTTACTTCTTCTTCCGTATCGGTTAATTTTTTCTTACATATATTAATAAGGAGTGTGGCTCTTTGTATCATTTCTGCCAATTCATCTACGGGTATTTCGGCATTTTCCATTTTTCGAACTAATATTTGCAATTCTTCAAAAGCATCTTGATAGGTTTTTTGTTTTTCCATAATTTTAAGGGATTATTAATTTAGCATACTTTAAAAGCAGGGTTTTATTTCCTACGGAATCGAAATCAACGATTGCTTTTTTGTCTAAATCTTCGCCGTCTGTTTGCACCACTCTACCGTATCCAAAGGTATTGTGGTAAACTCTGAGTCCGGAGTGTATTTGGTCTGCGCGTGCTTCTTTTCCCATAGTTTGCACAGGTTTTTGTTCATTAATCCGCCGTTTTTGAAACAGGGCTTCGTTTATTGGAATGAAGTTTGAGGGTGTGGCTTCACTCTTGTTTGAAATACAGATATTGCGTCCCATAGATGCTTTTTGTGTTTTATGAATATATTTATCAGGAATTTCGTGTAAAAAACGGCTCTCTTCGCAAAATTGAAGTGTGCCGAAACGGTATCGGGTTTGTGCAGAAGTTAGGGTAAGTTTTTTTTTGGCGCGTGTAATTGCCACATAAAATAGCCGGCGTTCCTCTTCCAACTCTGCCCGCGTGCCCAAACTCAAAGAAGAAGGAAAAAGATTCTCTTCCAATCCGGTAACATACACATAGTCAAACTCTAAACCCTTCGCCGAGTGAATGGTCATCAACTTTACTCTGTCTTGATATTCACTCTTTTTTTCTTCATCATCAATCAATAAAGAGATACTTTCCACAAAACGGTCTAACGAAGGAAAATAGTCGGTAATAACCTCTCCGGTAGATTCATTAATCAACGATTCGGGTTCTTTTTCGGTAAACTCTTTTATAGAGTCTAACAGGGTTTCCACATTTTGCAAACGGTCTATTTCCGATTTGTCTGCGGTAAGTTCTTGGATTATACCGGTAGTTGTTACAATATGTTTTCCTAATTCGTAAGCATCGGTTTTGTTTATCATTGCCGAATAACTTTTAATTCTTACGGCAAAATCTTGCAAACGCGCTTTGGTAGGTGCGTTCACATCCAACTGATAGCGGTCGGGATTTTCTACGATGTCCCACACTTTAACATTTTGTTCGTTGGCACACACCATAATTTTATCCACTGTGGTAGCCCCAATGCCTCGCATAGGATAATTGATAACTCTTCTCAACGATTCTTCATCGTAATGGTTTATTGCCAAACGAAAATAAGCAATAGTGTCTTTAATCTCTTTCCGTTTATAAAAAGAAACGCCGCCATAAACAATGTAAGGGATATTTTTTTTCAGCAACGCCTCTTCCAAAGCACGCGATTGTGCGTTGGTTCTATACAAAATGGCAAAATGAGAATTATTTTTTTGAAAGTTTTGTTTGGTTTCAAAAATGGAATGCGCCACCGTTTGCGCCTCCTCCGTATCGCTATTGGTTTTTAATATTTCAATAAGAAAGCCGTCATCATTATCGGTCCAAATCTCTTTATATAATTGGTCTTGATTGTTTTTAATGACGGCATTTGCAGCATTCACAATATGTTTGGTAGAGCGGTAATTTTGCTCCAACTTCACCATTTTAGTTTCGGGGTAATCTTTTTTAAAGTTGAGGATATTTTGGATATTGGCACCTCGGAAAGCATAAATACTTTGTGCGTCGTCTCCAACCACGCAAATATTGTGATGTGCTGCCGCTAATTTTTTCACAATCAAATATTGAGCGTAGTTAGTATCTTGATATTCATCTACTAAAATATATTGAAATCGGTTTTGATATTTATGCAACACATCCGGAAAATCTCTCAATAATATATTCATAAAAAACAGAAGATCATCAAAATCCATGGCGTTTGAGTTTTTCAACCGGTTGTTATATCTTTTAAAAATTTCTGCGATGAATGGTTTTCCATTCATTCTGTCGGCATCAATAATTTCGGGACTTCTTGCGTAATCCTCAGGAGAGAGCAGATTTGATTTTGCCGATGAGATTCTGTGCAAAACGTGACTTGCGATATATGTTTTGGGATCTAAATTCATCTCTTTCACAATGCTTTTCAAAAGACTTTTGGCATCGTCGGTATCATACACGGTAATATTTCTCAAAAATCCCAATTTTTCGTGTTCTACTTGGATAATTCTAAGAAAAACGCCGTGAAAAGTACCCATCATTACGGCTTTTGCGTTGGCGTCTCCCACCAATTGAAAGATACGTTCTTTCATTTCGGCGGCTGCTTTGTTGGTAAAAGTGAGGGCTAATATTCGATAGGGATTAATTCCTTTGGTAAGCATATAGGCTATTCGGTAGGTAAGTGCGCGCGTTTTTCCGGAGCCGGCACCGGCAATGACCATCACCGGACCTTCCGTTTGTTGTACGGCAGCACGTTGCGAATCGTTGAGTTGGGAGAGAATAGTTTGTTCGGGCGACATTGTGTTATGGTAATATTAAGGATAAGTGCAGTTTTTTACAAAAAAAAATTAACGGCAAATATAATTTTTTTGATGAATTTTTTAATAATAAAAAAAGATTTGGTTAAATCTTTTTTTTTAGTGCTATTCCTTTTAATGATTTTTCCATCTTGACAAATTCGAGATTCCTCGCTGCGCTACCAATGACAACTTTGTGTAAAGTTCTGTTTTTCAATATAATTTTATTTAATAGTATTTTCAAAACAGAATATTCGTTCTATAACGCTGTTATAGAACGAGAACAATAATCCCCTTCAAAATTTGAAGGGGATTTTTCCTTACTCCATCCCAAAGTATTGGGATGGTAGAAAATATTTTCGCAAATTCTGTCATTGCTCTTTGTTTAAAAAAGTTTTTTTATAGGCAATTCGGAATGACCTTTTCTTCAGGTCATAAGTTGCGGCGGCGATGCATGAGATTTCTCGCTTCGCTCGAAACAGGCTTTCGCCGCCGCATATTAAGCCATGTATAGGAGGTCGTCATTTCGAGCGCAGCGAGAAATCTTGAATTTTCGTTCGTCAAAGTTTGCAGTGCAGTGGTTCGGCGGCGATTCTATCGCCGCCGCTCTATTTTGGCAGGTTCAACCTGCCATTTCCGTACTACTAAACAACCGTTATCCATCTCTTAAATAATTTGGTAGAACCAATATAAAAAAGTGTATTTTATCATTATTTATAAAAAATATGCGTATAATGACAAATATTTACAAAAAATACTCTCTTACTACACTAAAAAATTATTGTTTTTTAATATATAATACTAAAATTTATTATATTTTTGCCATATAAATTTTTAACAAAATAAATTCAAATACCAATGAGTAAAAATAATTTAATAATGAGGAATGTGGCAAAAATTGGAATTGCCTGCCTCGCAGTGATTATGCTTTTCGCTTGTGGCGATAAAAACAAATGTAAAGAAATAAATAGCAATTTCGATACAGAATATGCTAAATATAATGAATTACATAAGCAGTTTGACGAATATTTAACACAATGTATGCAAATTGATGGTTATAAAGATGCATACGAGCATTTTATGATTATTGGATTGCCTTGGGGAACTGATTTAAAGACAGCCATTCATATTTATGAAGTTTGGAACGAAGATACTGATATTTGGTCAAATTTAACAGATTCACAACAAAAATTAATTACAGATACTTATGACATTGCTACTAAAGCGTGGACGCAAGGAAGTATCTGTGCCGAAATGGTAAACAATAACCCCGAATGTTTGGGCGATAAAGAAGAGTTTAACGGAATCATTTACTACCTCATTGCTCCTTAACCCCCCCGTTCGCCTGAGGCTATAACACTGTCGTTTGGCGGCGATTATATCGCCGTCAAGTTATCTATATAGGTTCTACCAAATTATTTAAGAGAAGGATAACGGTTGTTTAGTAGTACGAAAAATAATTTAAAGAAATAGGAACAAAAGTATTAAAATGAGAAATGTGGAAAAAATTTGTAGAGATAGAAAAAATTTGTAGAGATATAAATAATTTTTCTACTTTTGCACGCTAAAAAAATATCCAAAAAAAAAATTCTAAAATCTTTAATTAATATGAAAAAAATTACCCAAAACGTCTCTCTCGGCAAATTTGCTATGCTATGTAACATACTTATTCTGTGTATGTTTATCGTTTCAATGATCTGTTTGTTGAATTTTGATAAAGTAAATATGAAATTGGTTCAGCAAACCCCACTTTACGAAAATGCTCAAGAAGAACTGCGAAAAGTTGAACAACCCAGACGCCAAGCACAAGCCGAAGTGGATTTTTATGTGAATAAATTGAATGACCTAAACCAAAAAGAGGTTCCAACCGACAAAAAGAAATTGAAAGAACACAACGAAGAAATTGAAAAAACTGAACAGACCTTAGCAACCAAAGTAGAAGAATTGGAAAAAGTAGATGCCAAAATTCAAAATCAACTCATTCTATTTGAAGCCGTAAAAAATCCTTTCGACGATTTGACCCAACAAGTTAATTCTACAAAATCAACATTTTCTATTGTTTTGTGGATTACCATCTTGTTTTTTGTAGCAAAAGTTTTATTGTTCGCAACATGGAAATACAACAGTCTGCATAATCTACGCATCATTGCTCCGTGGATGAAAAAAAGTACTGCCCCCATTTGGGCTTACTTGGGTTGGCTGATACCCGTGTATAACTTCATTAAACCATATACCGTTTTTAATGAAGTAATTAATGAAACAAATTACGTTTTGGCTGATAAAGAATTAACGCAAAATGATTCGGATGCCAATACCGATTTTAGTATCGGATTGTGGTGGGGATTGCTTTTAGTAACCGTATTACTCTTTTCTTTCATTCTCAGCAGCACTTTCTTCAAACAAGGACCTATGTATTTCAAACTGTCGCACACAGGCGTAGTGGTAGTAGCCATTGTGATGTGGGCATTGTATCTGCTTCAAGAATGTATGGTAATTCGTAAAGGAATTAAAATGAATCAAATTCTGTTTCAGAATCGTTCCAAATTTGATCTTCAGTAAAATCATCCATATCCTCTTCATCCAACTCATCCTCAAAGTCGTTCAAAAAATCATCTTCAGGATTTGTAGAAACGACGTGTTCATCGGGTTTGGGCAACATTCCTTCCGATAAAGTACAACGCGGGTAAGCCGCGTTTTCTTTTGCAGGTAATGTTTTAAGCAGTTCTAAATAAAAAACTTTTGGATTAATGAAATCGTATTCATACATAATATGTTGATGAGGATCTGTAATAAAATTCTTTAATACAGCATCTTTCATAATGAATTTAGGCACGTTTGAAGAGGTAGAAAATTCTTCATCTTCTTCATATTCAGGAGTGTCAAATTCTCTTTCATCCAACATATCAATAAGTGTAATCTCTTGTTTCTTATTCCATTTGACATCGCAAATAGAAAAAGCAGCCAGTTCATTGCCCGTCAGTTCTATACAATCGTACAGGATTTGGTGCAACGATTCAAAATTATCGGAAGCGAGGATCTCTATTTGACGCTCAAACTCTTCCACTTCGTCGTGGGAAACTTTAAATTTATAGAAATACATAGCATTAAAAATTACATCATATTATGAAAAACATTGGTTACATCGTCGTCATCTTCAATCTTTTCAAGTAGTTTTTCTACTTCTGTTTTTTGGTCGTCTGTTAATGTTTTCATGTCATTAGGAATTCTCTCAAATTTGAAATCTTTAATTTCAAATCCGTTTTCTTCAAGATATTTTTGAAGTGGTCCAAAACTTTGGAAGTTGGCATAAATCAAGATAGAATCATCTTCTTCAAAAATTTCATCTGCGTCAAAGTCAATAAGTTCCAACTCTAATTCTTCCAAGTCAATCCCTTCTTTTTTGTTCACAGTGAAGCGACATTTTCTTTCAAAGATAAAGTCGAGCATTCCTTGTGTGCCGAGTGTTCCGTCGAATTTATTAAAATAACTTCTAATATTGGCTACGGTTCTTTGGTTGTTGTCGGTGGCGGCTTCAATCACAATCGCTACTCCGTGAGGGGCATAACCTTCAAAAACTACCTCTTTATAATCGGAAGTATCTTTTTCAAATGCTCTTTTAATGGCGCGTTCCACGTTGTCTTTGGGCATATTTTCTGCCCGGGCGTTGTGAATTAAAAGTCTTAATTTTGAGTTTGTTGTGGGGTCAGGTCCGCCGGTTTTTGCCGCCATTGTAATTTCACGTCCTAAGCGGGTAAACACTTTTGCCATATTGCCCCAGCGTTTAAATTTACGCTCTTTTCTAAATTCAAATGCTCTTCCCATAAAAAATAATGATTAGTGATTAGTGATTAATGATTAGTGATTAATTGATTTCCTATTTATTTACTTTTAACTCCTTTAACTCCTTAATTCGGACAATGGGGCACGCCCCATTGCTACTACTTTTAATTGTTAATTGTTAATTTTTAATTCTTAATTGTTAATTCTTAATTGTTAATTCTTAATTGTTATTGTTTTTTTCTTTTTTTCCGAATACCGTTACATTGATATATTTTTTCGGGTTTTTCTTTATGTCAATTAGTAGTTCGTCTAAACTTAATAAAGAGTTTCCGAGTTTTATATATAATTCATCTTCGTTCAACAATTTAGCCACATCGCCATCACCGGTATTTATTTTTCTCACGGTTTCTTCTATTTGAACAAGTGTATTGTTAACATTCACAATTACTTCAGCCAAATTTGCTTTTGCTAATGTATCTGCTATCTGGTCAAAATTGGCAACAATTCTTTTCAAATCGGGTGAAACCTCGTTAAGTGTTTCAGAAAATTGTGCTATTTGGGTAACAATTTTTCCAAAATTGGTTTCATTTTTTGCTAAAATATGGTCTAACGATGAAGTAACAGATTCAATGTTAACCATTGTTTTAGCAAGTTTATCAGTCGAGAGCGCATTTTTTAACGATACGGCAACGGTATCTATGGAGGAAAGAATATTAGAAAGTTGTCCTTTCATAGATTCCAACCCCTCCGTCATAGGCGGAATTATACCGCAGGCAAGCGTATCTCCCGATTTTGCCATTTGTGTTTCTGTTCCGAGCGATAAACGCACAATGGTTCCGCCCAGCATATCTCTTGAAGTAACATCAAAACGAGAATCTTTCGGAATATCAATCTTCTCATTAATAACATATTCTGTTAAAATTTGCACCGGACTGCTATTTACCAATTTCACTTTTGTTACTTTTCCAATTTGGTATCCTTGCAGATACACAATCGCCCCAACATAAAGTCCGCCGCTGTTTTCATACACAGAATAATAATAATCTCTTTTGCTGAAAGAATCCACACCTTTCAAAAAATTTGTGCCGAAATAAAAGATTACGATGGCTGTTATACAGAAAATAGCAACCTTAACCGATTTGGCACTTCTTTCGGATTTTTTTGTGGGTTTATTTTTTTCTTCCATATTCATTAAATAAACGCGCAAAAATAATAAAAATACTATTTTTGCGCACTATTTTTCAAAGAAATTGTGCAAATTATTGACCGTTACATATTTGTAAAGTTTTTGAGTGCCTTTTTTTACGCGCTCTTACTCCTTATGGCTATCATTGTAGTTTTCGATTTCTCAGAAAATGTATCTCGTTTTATGGATTATAAGGTTCCATGGAAAGATGTAGTCTTTAAATATTACTTAAATTTTATTCCTCATTTTTTCAATCTTTTCATTCCGTTGTTTGCATTTATCAGTACGATATGGTTTACTTCCAAACTATCTTCCAACAATGAAATTGTAGCCATTTTAAGCGGTGGAATGAATTTTTACCGTATGCTTGTTCCCTATTTTGCTGGCGCAATCTGTATTGCACTATTTGCCATTTTTTTATCTAATGTAGTAGTGCCTAAGGCTACTTACAATTTACAAACCTTTCAGAGCAAACAGATGTCGCGTTATACAAAAACCACTTCCAATTTTCACATCCGAAACTCAACCTTTAGTTATATTTATGTAGATAGATGGAATATTAAGGAAAATAAAGGATACCAATTTACTTATGATGAATTGGGGAACTCTTTTGTAAAATACAGAATCACGGCAAGAGAAATTCTTTATATAGATTCTTTAAAAGTATGGAGATTGTTAGATTATAATACGAGAACGACATCCAACAGAGGCGAAAAACTAAGTAGCGGAACCTCTATGGATACGGTGTTTAATATTACACCGCTTGATCTTTCGCAAGATGAAAAAGCGTGCGAAACCATGAGTTTTAGAGAAATTGTTAAATATATTAGAGAAGACAAAGAAAAAGGGGGGGGGATGGCAAAATATTATGTTATTCAAGCAAATAAAAGAATTGCCAACTCTTTGGGTACTATCATTATGACCATATTAGGATTAAGTGTTGCCTCCCGAAAAAACCGGAGAGGGGTGGGGGTGCATCTGTTTTTTGGTATCGCATTGGCATTTACCTTTATTTTTTTACAGCAAATATCTACGGTTTTCTCTATCTACGGAGGGTTATCTCCCGCCTTAGGAACGTGGATGCCTAACATTATTTATACTTTTATTTGCATTGGAATGATTAGGACGTGTCAAAAATAGGGAAAATCCTTTTTTTAATTTTTCTATGTGAAAATTTGAGAATTTTATGTTTATTTGCACCGCTTAATAAAAAAATGTAAAACATTAAAAATCAATATTATGAGTGAAATTATTGGAATATTTGGTCGTCAAATTTTAGATTCAAGAGGAAATCCCACCGTAGAAGTGGATGTTTATACTTCAGCAGGTGCTATGGGACGCGCTGCCGTTCCGTCCGGTGCTTCTACCGGCGTGCACGAAGCCGTTGAATTACGCGATGGCGACAAATCAAAATATGCCGGAAAAGGCGTATTAAAAGCCGTAGAAAACGTGAACACTGTTTTGGCAAAAGAGATTAAAGGGATGTTGGTATCCAATCAAAATGAAATTGACGCGAGAATGATTGAGATTGACGGAACACCCAACAAGGCAAACTTGGGCGCAAATGCCATTCTGGGTATCTCTTTGGCAGTTGCGAAAGCCGCAGCACAGGAAAGCAATCAAGAGTTGTATCGCTATGTGGGAGGCGTGAACGCAAATACACTGCCCATTCCGCTGATGAACATCATAAACGGTGGCTCACATGCAGATAATTGTATCGATTTTCAAGAGTTTATGATTATGCCGGTGGGTGCGGAAACTTTTGCGGAAGCACTCCGTATGGGCGCAGAAACTTTTCACTCGCTAAAATCAGTACTCAAAAGTATGGGATTTGCTACCAATGTGGGAGATGAAGGCGGTTTTGCCCCTAACCTCAAATCGAACGAGCAAGCCATTGAAGTAATATTAAAAGCCATTGAAAAAGCCGGCTACAAACCCGGCGTGGACATTTGCCTTGCCCTTGACCCCGCATCCTCAGAATATTTTCTTACCGAAGAAAATGTGTATCATTTACATAAATCTACCGGCGATAAACTTACTCCGGCACAGATGGTTGATTATTGGGCAAATTGGGTAAAAAAATATCCTATCCTTTCTATTGAAGATGGTATGGCGGAAGATGACTGGGCAGGCTGGGAAATTATGTCCAACACATTAGGAAATGATATTCAATTAGTGGGAGATGACCTTTTTGTTACTAATGTAAATCGTTTATCACAAGGAATTGCAAATGGAACTGCCAATTCTATTTTGATTAAAGTGAATCAAATAGGCACATTAACAGAAACTATTGATGCGGTGAATATGGCAAAATGTAACGGATATACCGCCGTGATGTCGCACCGTTCCGGTGAAACCGAAGATACTACCATTGCCGATCTATCCGTAGCACTGAATACGGGACAAATAAAAACCGGCTCGGCAAGCAGAACCGACCGCATAGCCAAGTACAACCAACTGCTTCGCATTGAAGAGTTGTTGGGCGGGCAAGGCTACTACCCCGGAAAAAATTTCCCATTTTATAAATAATAGTTTAAAATAAATTTTTACATTGAGCCAATTATGAGCCAATTATGGCCAATTATTCTGTATTTTCGGTACGCATTCGACAAAGTCTGAATTGTATCGGAAATATCGGAAGTATATCGGAAATGAAACTTGGTTGTTTTATAATCTCCTTGTTTTACAAGCAACTCTTTTTCTGCCAATTCCGTCAAATCAGTCCTTGCTGTTCTATCGGAAACTTTGTATCTTTCTGCATATTCCGAACTTGTTATTTCTCCTTTCGACCTGTAGAACAAAATAGCACTTGATACGAAGCACGAAACTTAAAAATCTGCACTGCCTTTCGGACGATTTACTACCCCGCTTGCGCCAAACCGCTCGTGCCTGTTGCGCAACTCGGCAAAATTAGAAAAAAAATCATATTTTATTTTCATCAGGTAATTTTGGCTAAATCTTTTTTTTTAGTGCTAGGAAATATTTAGCAGTAATGAAAAGGCTATTTTTGCAGACAAAAAAATCGTATGAATATTACTGAAAAAATAGCACAGGTATTGGTTCCGAAAGAGATTTTAGAAGACTTTACAGTAGTTGATGTCCATGAGATTAAAAACGAGTGGATAATTGAGTTAGAGGAGAAAGCAAACAGGATTCCTGCCACTCTTCAAGGCAAGGATGTGGTATTAGATGGTTTTTATGACAGTATTGATCTGATAAGTGGGGTAATGATGGAACAAGTTATTTATCTACGTATTAGGCGAAGGAGATGGAAAGAACGTGGCAGTACAATACATGAGCATAATCAATATGATCATCAATTTAAGGGGATGCGAACTACCAAACGTTTCGCCGCTTTTTTAAAAGAAATTGATAGATACTAAACCTGTTAACTTTGCTACGGTTGGTTATATTTTGGGTATCAAAAGCAAATGCATATATTATTGGTATAGAAAATATTTGAGTGGATTTACCGAAGCTCAGGCAAGTGGTGAATGGGGTAAAAATGACTTTGTTTCGTTTCAGGGCAAGGTGTCATCTGTGTGTCGTGTTCCTGTATTAAAACCTGAAAACTTCGGAGCGGAAATGAGTATTGATGAAAAAATGCTTGATGAAGATTTTTTTACGGTTATGACCAACCGTGATACAAGTAAAATAGCCCTACTTGCACAAACCACAAGGGTAAATGAATTGGTAAAATTGCTTGATAAAATCCCTCAAATTCATCATGTTCCAAAAAACATCACCTGCGATTTAAGCCCTGTTTATGAAAAATTTTGTAATACAATATTTCCGCAAGCCACACAAATTGCAGATAAATTTCATGTCATTAGAGCCGCCTTAGAGACTTTGCAAGATGTTAGGATACGATTTAAGCAGAGTTATTTAGCATCGTTACCAAAAGATAAAGTAGAGCGAAAGGCAGAAGAAAAAAAATCAAAACTAATCAATGGAGAAACGCCTTGTGAGATGCTTAGTAGGAGCCGTTATTTGCTTTTTAAATATCCAGAAGAATGGACAATTAAGCAACAAAAACGTGCCAATCTTCTATTTGAAAATTACCTCGAAATTAAAAAAGCGTACTATAACATACTATCATTTAGAAAATTATTGGATAAAAAAAATATTAACAGACTGCATGACATGAGCAAACGATGGAACGAGTGGTTTTTTCAAGTAGATAGAGACAACGTGAACGAAATAAACGCCTTTGCGGCTTTTGTCGAAAGACATGAAGATAAAATTAAAAACTATTTATTGACAGGAAAAACTAATGCACCTGCCGAAAATACGAACTCAAAATTGCAACGTTTTATCACTGCCAATTACGGAACAAGAGACATAGATTTTTTCCTCTTTCGTACTGCTAAATATTTTTCCTAGCACTAAAAAAAAAGATTTAGCCATTTTTGTTGAAACAATAGTTTATTTATTACAAATTTTGTAGATATTTGCGCCCCTTATGAAAAAAATCTCTGTTTTAGTTTTATCGTTGTTTTTTGTAATCTCTTTATGTGCGCAGAAAGTTACCCTTTCCGGTATTGTAAAAGACAGTCAAAATGGAGAATCAATCATTGGCGCGTACATATTTCTCAAAGATTCACTTTCAAGTGCGGCACCTTTCGGAGCGATTAGCAACAGTTCGGGGTTTTATTCCATTACTGTGGAAAAAGGCAATTATACGGTTACCGTTCAGTATTTAGGTTATAAAACAGTATCAGAACAGATTAAGTTAAATTCTCATACCAAAAAGAATATTGAAATTGAACCCACTGCCATTCTTGCCGATGAAGTGGTAGTAAAAGGACAAGCCGCCGATAAAAATGTTTCAAGCGTGGATGTGGGAAAAATGGAAATGAAAATTGAGACTATTAAAGCAATGCCGGCATTTATGGGCGAAGTGGATGTGTTGCGTTCTATTCAACTGCTTCCCGGAATCCAATCCGGCTCGGAAGGAAACAGCGGCTTTTATGTGCGTGGAGGAAATGTTGACCAAAATTTAGTCTTGTTAGATGAGGCAACGGTTTACAGCCCCGGGCATCTGTTCGGTTTTTTTTCCATTTTCAACGCAGATGCCGTAAAAAGTATAGAGATTGTTAAATCGGGGATGCCTGCCAACTACGGCGGCAGATTAGCCTCTATCGTAGATGTGTATCAGAAAGAGGGGAATATGAAGAAATACGAGTTAGACGGCGGAATTGGGGTTATCTTTTCCCGTTTAACCGTTCAAGGTCCTATCAAAAAAGATAAAGCATCATTTATTATTTCAGGCAGAAGAACCTATATTGACTGGTTGGTGCAGCCTTTCCTCAAAAGCACCTCGCCTCTCAAAGGCGCAAGTTTTTATTTCTACGATTTGAATGCAAAATTCAATATTATTATTAATGAGAAACATAGAATTTACATTGGGGGGTACTACGGAGATGATGTGTATGGGTTTAAATCTTCCAACGGAAATATGCGTGCACAGTTTGCCTGGGGCAATGGAGCAGCATCTATCCGATGGAACTACATCATTTCACCCAAACTCTTTCTAAATACTTCCGGCACTTTCAGCGATTATCAGTTTAAAACCGAGATGACTATGGCACCCTACAATTTTGCCATCTCCTCCGGAATCAGAGATTATACTTTGAAAACCGAACTTACCTATTTGCCCAATCCTAAACACAATGTAAGGTTTGGAGCGCACTATATTTTTCATACTTTTTTCCCTTCCAATTTTGAAATTGAAGCAGGCGACAACAACTACCTCACATTTCCAAAATCGAATCCTTTTTATGCCAACGAATTGGCTATTTATGCCAACGACGAATGGGATGTGATGAAATGGCTGAAAATAAGTTATGGTATTAGATACTCCCATTTCTCACACATTGGTTCTTTTACCAGATTTAATTTGGATGATTATATGCAAGTTATTGATTCTAATGTATATAAAAACGGTCAAATGATTCATCAGTATAATTATCCCGAACCAAGATTGTCGGCGCGGTTTTTAATAGATTCCAACACTTCTATCAAAACTTCCTATACTATGAACTACCAGTATTTGCATCAAATCTCGTTGGCTACTATCTCATTGCCCACAGATGTGTGGCTACCCAGCACCTCTTTCATAAAACCACAAGTGGGGCATCAGGTTTCCTTGGGTGTATTTAGAAACTTCCATAAAAATATGTTTGAAGCATATATTGACCTCTATTATAAATATATGAATAACCTAACGGAGTACAAAGACGGAATGGATTTGTCTTCTTTTCAAGTAAACTCCGACCAAAGAATGACGCAAGGGAAGGGCTACTCTGTGGGTGCTGAGTTTTTCCTTCAAAAAAATATCGGAAAATTTACCGGTTTTATTGGTTATACGCTCTCTTTTACACAAAGACACTTTGACGATTTGAACTACGGAAACTGGTATTGGGCAAAGTACGACCGCAGACACGACATATCGGTAAGTCTTAACTACGAAATTATTCGCAACAAATTAACGGTTTCGGCGGTGTGGATTTTTGCCAGCGGAAATACTATGACCATTCCGGTGGGATACTACTTTTTTAATGGAGACCTTATGACCGAATACAGCGAACGAAATGCCTATCGACTTCAACCTTATCATCGTTTGGATTTATCTGTAAATTGGAACATTGTAAAACGAAAACATTTTGAAACCGGATTAAATTTTTCTATTTATAATGTATATAACAGAAAAAATCCGTTTTTTATCTTTTATGAAACGGATACCAACTTTGATATTTCCGAAGGCATTTTTGAAATGACCACAACTGCATATAAAATGAGTTTGTTTCCCATTATTCCTTCTATCAATTGGAATTTTAAAATAAAATAAAAACAATAAAACAAAAAAATAAATTTCAAACACTGAAAAACAATTATTGTATTTTTGCAACCGATTATTAGTTGATTTTATTCTTTTCTATTCATCTCATTTTACTTTTCCAAACTCATAATACTACGTTCTTTGTTTCTTAAAAATTAAAGCGTTTTTGCTTTATTTCTTGTTGTTGAATTCTGTTACAATTCAATTTTGGGTTTTTCTATAAATCCAAGGTTACCAAAGGGTAAGGTAAGTAAACGTTCACGTGAATCGTGGACTTTACTTTATTTGGTAACCGGTAGTAACAGACCTCAACAACAGATAAAAAAGTACCACGTTTTTTATTTTCCAATTATCAATATATATTACGAATAATAACATTTTATCAATAATACATTAATTTAGAAGTTGCGCCCGGCACGAATTAGGGTGAAAAATATGAAAAAAGTTTTTTTACTTGTAGTGGTTTTTATAATCACTTTAATTACAGTAAATGCACAAAGAAGTTGCGAGGACAAGAAATTCAACAGCGTTGGGTCTGCCCTTAGAGAAAGAACACCTTACTCACCGATAATTCAAAGTACGCAAGCGAATTGTGGGTATAAAATTTCCTTTAATGGTTACGATGCTGAAACAGGAAGTATCTATTGTGATGTAAAATTTACAAACCTCGAAGGCAAAGAAGAAACATGGAATGGGACAGGCGATATGGCGACAATAAAACCTAAAGCAGGTACAACCTTGTATGTGCGATTTTGGAACTCAACAACAATACAGGGGGCTTTAGTTGAATACGAAATTTGTAAAATATCATTATAATTTTAAAACCGACGACTCGATGGGATATAACCGAGAAAAATAAAAAATGAAAAAAGTATTATTTATTTTGTTTGCCTTTGTTGCAACATTTTTAATTGTGGTTAGTGCCTTTGCAGTAACAAAAACAAAAAACACAGATTCGGAACAGAGTAGTCCCATAACGTATCGTGTTTACCTCAACAAAGATTGCGATTGTTATCGTGTTAAGTTTTCCAATAGTAGTTTAAAAAAAGTTTGTGTATCATATAGATACAAAGGAACTTTTGGTGAAATGACGAATGGCTCAGTAACTGTTAATGGTAATAGTTCAAAAGAAGGAAAAGCAGGAAGTGATAAAGAAATTTACGACGTATATTGGGAATATGTTGATGAGTAGTAAGTAATTAAAACAATAATCAATGAAAAAAATACTATTTTTATTAGTGATAGCGAATATCTCTTTACATTTATTCGCTCAAAATTGCATGGAAAACGAAAATATCATTCGTTTTATGACACGTGGAAAAATGGCATTAAAAACAGCAAAAAATCCGGAAGATTATAAATTGGCTGCTAACGAGTTTTTGAAAGCTCTTGAATATGATGTCAAATGCCCTGATGTCTATTATCAGTTAGCTTTATGTTACGAACCGATGGGCGAAATAGACCCCGGTAACTTCCAAGAAGCTAAGACTTATTTGGAAACATATCTTGCATTTCGTCCCGATGCGGAAGACAAACAAGAGATTCAAGAAAAAATCTACGAATTAGAATTTTTGATTGAAAAATCAGGTGGAATATCCTTAAATGAGTTGGTAGGAAAATGGAAATTTTATTGGGGTACAGGAGAGGAGGATGATTTTTTTGATATTGAGATTTATCTAAATATGGGAGATTACTATGTTAAGTATTGTGGTGATAAAAGAATAATGACTCAAATATCAATGTACAGAGGTGGAGCGATGGACAGTGAAAAACATATCCTAAGAAATGATTATGAAAGTAGTATTATTCAGTATAAAGATGGTATTATTATACTTAATGTAAAACCATATTTTCAAACATCAGAATATTTTCCAAAAGAGGGAAATCTTTGTAGATTTAATAATGGTACCGGTAAGTATTGGAAAATTGAATATCGTTTAAAATTTGAAGAAGGAATACTCAAAGGAGAACGTATTCATAAAGGATATGAAAAGGTATCTTCTAGTGGTTGCGATTGGAATTGGCAAACAGATTATGAATGTATAAGTGATTGTAATACTTATCCTGTTTATTTTGAAAAACAAGGATATTATTAACAAAAATGAAAAATATTTAAAGATAATTTTTGTCTGTCAAAGGAGCGGACGTTAAACAAAATTTTTATGCGTAAATTTATTTTATTACTTAGTTTTATGGCTTTTACATTTTCCGTATTTGCTCAAGAGAAAATTTATTGGGCAACAATTCTGCCTTATGAAAATGGTGTAGCGCAAGCCAGCCGTACTGAGTCTTATAGCGGAGGAGAAGGAGAATGGGGATTGGTTGATGAACAAGGAAATACTATTTTAGAACCTACCTACAAACTTATGAGACCTTGGCGAGAAGGGCTATCAAAAGTTCTATCAATGGATGGATGGTTTGGGTTCATTGATATGACAGGGAAAGTTGTTATTCCGCTAAAGTATATTCCAAATTGCGATTTTTATTATGGTTTTTATAATAGTTTTGCTGCTATTAGGACTTATAATGGATGGGGTTTTATAAATAAAAAAGGGGAAGAGGTAATACCTCCAAATTATTCTTATGTAAAACTTTTTAACAAACAGGGATATGCTGTTGTATATGAAAATATGTATTGGGGTACTTATTGTAAACCCGAGATTACCGACAAAACAAAGTATGCGGTTATTGATACTCTTGGAAATGAAATTATTAAAATGGGCAAATATGATGGTATATCTGACGACGATGGAAATGGTAATTTTATTGTAAAACAAAAAAATAGTGAAAAATATGGTGTAATAGACATAAATGATAATGTAATAGTACCCATCATTTACGATAGAATAAATGGATGGGGACAATATTATATAGTTGTTCAAAAATCAAAATATGGTATATTAGATATTAACGGTAATCAACAAGTTTCTTTAAAATATGACTATATAAAAGGGCTGCATTATGGAAATAAAATATCTTTTTATGTTTTTCAAAATGAAAGCTCTGGATTGATAAATGAGAATGGCGAAATGCTAACAATGAAAAAATACGAAACTATAGGAGATTATAAAAATGATGGTAATTATACTAATAATGATTGCGGGGCTAATTCTATGGCTAGATGGAATAGGGCAATGGCTAAATATAATGGCAAATGGGGTTGGGTAAATATTGACGGCGAAGAGGTTATTTCATGTCAATATGATAACGTAAATCAATATGACTTTCGATTTTCTAAGACAGGAATTATTGCAGTAGCCAAAAAAGGTAGTGATAGGTACAAATGGGGTGTCATTGATACTAATGGAAAAATTATTTTACCGTTAATTTATGATTATGTAATTATTGACAAAAATGATGAAGAAATTCAAGTTTCATTAAATGGGCGTGAATTTGTAGTAGATAGAAACGGTAAAAAAATAAGAGATAGATAATCTTAATTATAGTTTTATGAAGACATTAACTAAACTAAAAAACGTATCTCCTCCGTTCACCTAAGCTTTTAACATTGTGTCGTTTGGCGGCGATTCTATCGCCGTCAAATTATCTATATAGGTTCTACCTGTATAACCAAAAACTAAAAAATGCTATTTTCGCAAACGGTATTTGTTATTAGAGCCTGTGATTGATGTTATAAAATTATTTAAGAGATGGATAACGGTTGTTTAGTAGTACGGAAATGGCAGGTTGAACCTTCCAAAATAGAGCGACGGCGATGGAATCGCCGCCGAACCACTGCACTACAAATTTTGACCAACGAGGGAAATGCTCAGATTGATTTTCGTGGTGACTGGTCAAAGATTTTTCCTGATACATACAAATTTGCGGATTATAACAATTTTTGGTGGACTCGTTATAAATATTTTTGGTAATTAATTTTTTTATGAAAGCAAAAGTTCTATTTATTTCAATTCTTTTAACGTTGCAATGTCAGCTTCTTTTTTCACAATGTATTAGTATTGAATTATCTATTATATGGGAAATAGAAAATGATTTTTTTAATAAAGACTCAACAGTATATATTCCGAAACTTAATATTACCTATCGTAATAATTGTAAAACTAATTACTATTTTCAAAAGGTATCTGATAATAGCGATAATTTGCCTCCTATTGGCTGCGCGATTATGTTTTACAGGTCTGATGATAAAGAACCAAATTATCTCGAAACTATAAGTTATTACTCTAAAAAGTATTCAAATCAGAATTTTAATGTAAGGATTAGAGGTGGGCAATATTATGGTAGTAGTTGGGATGTTTTTGGAGATACTGCTGTTGCCACTTCAGCCGAATGTGGTTTGAGTAGTATATATCATTTTATTCGTTATGATTATAATTTGGATAATTTTTGGAAGTATCTACATTTATTGAGTAAATGTGAACAACCTGTTAAACTACAATTTAACTCATCGGACATTCTTTCGGAAAATATTTTAACTACTATGAAAGACCAATTTGTATTTATTAAATCCGGTGAAACATTTATAGATACTTATAACTTGGTTGGCTTTCAAATAATTGAAGGGTGCTTCACTTTCATAATTGATGATAATACTATTAAGAATTATTTATTAACTACACAATATGATTCAAAAATGAAAAAAAATGTTGAACAAGAACTTAAATTACCTGAAGTCGTAGGTGAATATCAACTTTATTCCGGAGCATTTAATACAAATAAGGTAACAGTATGTTTTGGCGAACGATGATAGAATTTATTTCAAAAATTAAAAACTTAAATATGAATACAAAATGCTATTTTACAGTTATTTTAATCATTGCAATGTTCTTTTTACTCCCTTTTTATGTAAAATCTCAAAGCGTATCAGATACAATAACAGTAGTAGAGAAAAGAATTGGAGTCAATTATTACTATTTTGAAGGAGAACTGTTAAATTTTAACCAATTACAAAATTTAACCCAAGAAAATAAAGCAACCTCGCTACTTATGCAACAGGCTTACCATTTGCGCCTTGCAAGTATATGTTTGTATGTCCCATCTGCATTCTGTCTGGGCTTTTCTGTAGGATGCCTCATTGCAGAAGTCATTTCTGATGAAATTATTAAAACGAATAAAATTTTCTTTGTTTCTGTGGGAGCAGGTGTAGGTTTATTAATAAGTGGCGGTATTTGTGAAATAATAGCTAATGCAAAAATATTAAAGGGAGTAAAAGTTTTTAATTATTCTACAAAATATAATAATAACCTCAATCTTAATGTTGGTTTAGTAACAAACGGAGTCAAGTTACAACTGAATTTCTAATTTTTATCAACTTATTAAGAAAAAAAATAATCAATAAAACCAAAATTTAACCTTTGTCTGCAAAAGGAGCGGACGTTAAACCCAATATTTATGAACAAAAATTATTTACAATTAATGACAAAATTAGTATTCTTACTCATTTTTTGCGTTTCATTATTATCGTGTGGAAAAGATGAAACCTTTAACCCCAAACAAAAAATTAAAAGAATTTATGAAGGTAGTTACGATGGTCCTAAATATTTAAAACAAGAATGGACTTGGGATAATGACAGATTAATGAAAATTGATTTCTATAGTTCTGATGATGAAGATATTATTTTAAGAAATAGGGAATATTTTACTTATGAAGATAATAAATTGATAAAAGTTGAAAATAATGACGCCTATTTTCAAATATCTTATAAGAATAAGAAATATGACAGGATTGAATTGTACAGGAAAAATGGCTATTTATTGGCTACTTGGGATTTTTCGTATAGAAATAATAAAGTATCTAAAATAATACTCACGGATAATGATGATTATTGGGATAGCAAAATGGAAAACGAAGGGTTTTTATCTTTTCTTATGCCTGTTTCTATTATGGAATATTCGTCAAAAATGGGTGGGAAAAAATCCTCATCTGCATTTGTTACTACAATTACCTATCAATATAGTGGAAATAACATTACCGAAATAAAATGGACATTAAATGAACCGGATGATTATATTATTTATACCTATAATTCTTATGATGATATGTTAAATCCTTTCTACAAACATATTGAATTGGAAAGTAGATATATTGAAAAAGTTACTTCGGAAAATAATCCGAAAAAAGCCCATATGTCTATCTCATCTGCACCTAAATATGAATCAGATACTGATTATTTGTATCAATATAATAATGATATGTTTCCCATTGAAGTAGTGGTAAGAACTTTTACGGAAGATTTCTTTGATTCTTATATAGACTTATATAAAAGATATTATGAGTATGAGTAATCGGTAAGATTGGCAAAAAATTCTTCTTATCTCTCGCTAATTTTCCTCCAACGCCTTTATACCGGGCAGTTCAATACCTTCCAAATATTCGAGCATGGCACCACCGCCGGTACTGATATAAGAAACCGCTTTGGATAATCCAAACTTTCCGAGTGCAGCAATGGAATCTCCGCCGCCAATAAGAGAGTAGGCTCCGTTTTTGGTGCTTTCTGCTACTGCCTCTGCCACTGCTTTGGTTCCTGCTGCAAATTTGTCCATCTCAAAAACCCCAACCGGTCCGTTCCAAAGAATAGTTTTAGATTCTAATATTACCTTTTTAAACAATTCAATAGAATTGGGACCAATATCCATACCTTCCCAACCATCCGGAACATTTTGGTCGGGGGTAATTATGGTATTTGCATCTTCGGCAAATTTATCGGCACAAAGGTTATCTACCGGCAAATACAGATTTATTCCTTTCTCTTTTGCCTGTTCTAAAATCTCTTTTGCCACCGGAAGCATATCTTCTTCAAACAAAGAATTACCATGTTTATATCCTAATACTGCCAATAAAGTATAGCGCATCCCCCCGCCAATCACCAAGTTATCTACTTTATTCATCAAATTTTTCAAAATATTGATTTTTGAAGAAACTTTTGAACCGCCAATAATTGCGGTAAAAGGTGCTTTTTTCTCTATTAATACTTTTTTCAAACTTTGCACTTCTTCATAAAGCAAATAGCCGGCGTAGGCATTTCCGGGAAAAAGGCGTGCAATGGTAGCGGTAGAGGCGTGCTCGCGGTGGGCAGTACCAAAAGCATCGTTCACATAAATATCGCCCAACTTTGCAATGGCTTTGGCAAACTCTACGTCTCCTTTTTCCTCCTCTTTATGAAAACGAAGATTTTCCAACATTGCTACATCGCCTGCTTTCAGTTGATTGATTTTATCTTGAATATCAACATCTAACACATCACCAAGAAAAATTATCGGTTTTTGTAAGGTTTCGCTCACGGCACTTACAATGTGTTGTAAAGAAAAAGTATCGTTTTTTTCTCCTTTGGGTCTTCCCAAATGAGACATCAGAATTGCAATTCCGCCATCGTTTGTAATTTTATTTACGGTTTCTAATGTGCGTTTGATGCGCGTTGTGCTGGTTACTTTCAAATTTTCATCTTGCGGCACGTTATAATCTACACGCACCAATACTTTTTTCCCTATTACTGAGATTTCATTAATTGATTTCATATTTTTTATTATTAATAATTACTGTTAAAATTTTTGTTAAATGTTAATCTTTAATACATCTTACCGACAATCCGAATATATTACCAAAATAGGAGGTTTTCAATTCCAGACTTCCTGCTTCTAAAATTCGGGCTTCCGATTCTGAAAAACCATTCGGAGCACTCCAAAACACGGTTCTATTTCCAATGTCGGCAAAGTTTCCGGTATAAAGTCCGTCTCTATATCCTGCGGGCAGGGCATTAAATCCGCTTTCATTACTGCCGTTTCCGTTTTCTCCATACCATCCTTTCGACCAATCGTAAATAGATTTCATTTTATATCCGGCAATGGCGGCTCCATCCAAAAAATTGGCAAGTGTATTCCATTCCGTTTCAAGGGGAATATGCCAGCCATCCGGGCATAGATTACTGGAATTTGCAGCAAATCCATTATACAACGCACCATATAGTAGCGAATAGGTATCATCATTATCATAAAAACACATAGCGGCTGTTTCGCTCAAAAACCATTTGCTTTGGTCTTCTACTATTTCAATATTTGAACCTGTTTTAAACTTCGTGGTTCTTAAATTTTCTCCCATCCAGCATTGAGGTCCAATTTGAACGGTAGTATAGGTATTGCCTTCATTATCCACAACTGTTGGGGTATTGGGGCAGGGCACTCCCCCGCCGGTTACTTCAACCCATTGTGCATACAACAGCATATTGGCATATATCATAATCTCTTCTTTATTACGGTAAAAAGTGCCCGAACCATCGCTCAAAGTATTCCAGCCGTTGAAAAAGTAGTTGCTGTAGGTAAATTGACAGGATGATAATTTTTGGTACTTTGATTGAATAAACTCCTGACTTTCCATTTTTCCTTCGCCGCCATTGGCATCAAAAATAACAAAGTAGGAGTTTAGTTTGGGTTTCCATTGAGCGTAAAGAGTTCTGTTTGAAGTAATGGTAATAATCTGTTGGTTTTCGTATGCTGTTCCGGTTCCATTGGGGTTTGTATTCCAGCCGGTAAAACTGTAATCATCTTTATAAAAAGCATTTGGGGCTATTGCTTTGGGTTCTCCGGCTTCAAATTCCTGCACTGCCATTTCTCCCACTCCTCCATTGGCACTAAAAGTAACGGTTACAGTGCCGGTTACTTCCACCCATTGCGCATACAACACCATATTGTCCGAAACTACAATCTTTTCTTCATCTTCATATTTGGTTCCGGCTCCGTCTGGAACGGTATTCCATCCGAAAAAAACATAACCCTTTTTGGTAAAAGTATTCCCCATAAGTTGTTGCGCTACTTTTTGGGTAAAATGTTGAGCAACAATATCTCCTTTTCCCCCATTGGGGTGAAAAGTTACTACAAACTCCTCTTTTTTACAACTTGTTAATAATAAAACTAAGGTAAAGAATGTAGCCAAAAGCAAATTGATTTTTTTCATAATTTTGGTTATTAAATATGATAATAATTAATTGTGCAAATAAAGATTTTTTTTTTAGAACACAGCATTAATTAAAGTAAAATTTATTGAAGTAAACTTTACCAATAATTAACCCCGATTCAAAATTGCTTTACAACTTTCTGACTTGCACCATCAATCTTCACAAAATAGACACCCGACTGCAAATGAGAGATATCAAGCGAGGTGTGAGGTATGAGGTGTGAGATATGACTTTTCTACCGGAAATATCATACACTTCTATATTTGCAACTCGTAACTCGTAACTCGTAATGCGTAGCTCCCCTTTTGTAGGGTTCGGATACAAGGTAAATGAATGATTTTGAAAATTGTTATCTATTATGCCTAATTCACTGGGTTTTAAATAAGTTGCGGTAAATCCATAATAATCATAAGTAGAGATTTTACTTTGCATATTATTGTAATATATGAATAGTCCGTAGTCTTCATACCAATCCCAAATAAACCATTTTTTGTACGACTCAACATAATAGCCTTGAGTTGCATTATTATTTTCATCATACGAGTAATTAAATGACAAATACTCCTCCCATTCGCCATCATCTCCTTCAAACCACGATTCTGATAATAAATTATTTTGTAAATCGTAGGTATATACTATTTTCATACTCTCTAACCAAAAATTATCTTCTTCAAAGAAACTGTAAATGTGGCTAATTGTATAGTTTTCTAAATCGTATAAAACATCTAATTTGATATAATCTTCCCAAATATCATCTAAACCTTGAAGTATGGCTCCTGTCAGTTGGTTTTGTTCATTGTATGAGAAAGTTATGATATAAAAGTCTTCCCATTCATCCTCATCCTCTAAATATTGATGACGTTCTTCAATGAGATTGTTATGTTCATCATATTTGTAAACGACTTTAACATCAACCTCCCACTCATCGCCCCAATCCGAATATAGAACTAATTCTATCATCCTGTTAAAAGAATCATACTTATATGTTTTCATTTCTTCATTCTTCCATCCTCCATTCCAATATTGCCATTGTTCTTCCGTCATATTTTTTTGAGCATCGTATTTATAAAGATATCTTAGATTATTATTCCATTGGTTGCCCCATTCTTGAAACAAGGCTTCTATCTTATTATCATGAGCATCGTAAGTATGTACAATTCTACCTGTGTTATTCCATTGGTCCATCTTTCTTTCTTGCCATAACTCTTCGCTACATTTCCCATTTGAATATTTAAAAACTCGACGAGCAGCGTCCTCTTCATGATAAATAACATTAGGTTCCCACCAATCTTCTTTACTAGGGGAACTTTGCGCTCTGCTACTAAGAGTGCTTTTAAAAAATAAAGATTCTGCTTTCTGTTTTCTGCTACTAAGGTTGCTTTTTGAAAACAAGGTTTTTTGTTCTGCTTTCTGCCATTGGGGTTGTGCTACACCTGAAACAGCGGCTGCAATACAGCAAATAATGAGGATAAGATTTTTTTTCATAACGATTATTTTGGTTTATAGGTTTAATTTGCAAAGTAACTTGTAACTTGTAACTCGTAACTTGTAACTCATTCTTACGGCACAATACCAATCTTTACATTTGTGCCTGCTGCTGCATGAAATCCGGGTTTAATACTCATTTCTTCGCCGGCAGTAATAACCACTTGAGCCGAATTTGAAATCTCCACATCTTGAACAAGTAACATATCACAACCGGTAACTGTGGTGTTAGATGTTATAGTCTGATCTGTTAAATAATCTAAACAATTATTGGGACCATCGCAAGGGGTAATATCCAAATATAATTCTCTTCCGGTTTGCACTTCAAAACCGGATTTCAGTTCTATAAAATCTGTTGCGCGTAAAGTGATATTACTTCCTGATGGAATAGTAGTTGCATTACTCATGGTAATGGATTTTTTTACAGCATAATTATAAGTGTTGAAATTAGAGATTTCATTAACTACCGTAGTTTTGTCGCATTTTAATTGATACACTTTTACATAATCAACATACATGTATTCTTGAAAAGCGGGAGATGTGGGAGGTAAAAAACCGCTATACGACTGAAGAGCCAAATTTAAGATAATTCTTACCGGATTAACTATCCCATGATCGTTTTGAGATCGAATTACTTTTCCATCAAGATACCATATAATTCGGTTTGCATTCCATTCTATGGCATAAGTATGCCAATCGGTAAAATCGAAATCAGAAAACTCAAGTGTTATTCCAAAATCATCCTCACAATTAGGATTTTGTGCTAAATAACAAGTATAAAGACAAGTGAAAAATTTGTTAGGTTTTTTATAATTACCACAAAACATTTCAAAAATATCAATTTCAGCAACATTTGTCGGAGGAGGTACATCTGCTCCTATAAATGTCCAAAATGCAGGCCAAAATCCCCAACTTTTATTATTTTTTCTTACAAAAGGTAATTTTATTCGTGCTTCTATGTAGCCAAATTGGGTATTATAGGCTGGAGTAGTTGCTACCCAACCGGATGTATAATTATATTTTTTCCCAGCAGTACAAGGACCACACGCAGCTGGTACTTCAGGAGGATGTGGATTTGGACAGGTATCTTTTATATTATTTATCTCAATAACTAAATTACCGTTTTGAACCCAAACATTTTTCGCACGATATAATTGTTCATCTTTGTAGTAATGATCAGAATATTCCGCTTTCAACCATCTTGCAGTATTAAAAGTATTAAAATGCTCTTCCCATTTCAATTGCCAATGAAGATCAATAGGAGTATAAGAGGGTGTCTGCGTAAATGCAGTATGACATATTAGCAACCAACCAATAAAAAATACTATTGTTCTATTCATTTTTACCTCCTTTTTTTATTTTAGTGCCCTTGACACTATCGGCTCTTCCTTTTTGAGATCCATTCTCATCCCAATAAAACCAAGAGATATCAAAGTTTACTTTCTTATTTCCTTCAAAATCAATTCTACCACCAAAATCTCCATAATTTCCATCTCCATCTCTTAGATAGCCAGCAAATCTTCCATGTTTATCAATAGGAAAAGTAACTTCATCATTTTCAGTATATATAATAATAACTTGATTTTCAAAATTTCCATAACTGATTTTTCCAGTATAATAAATGGTTGTATCGAGTTCTCTTGCTACAGGATAAGAATTCTCATAAGCAGTTACACGTTTATTTGTCACAAACTCCCACGTTCCTGTGTATCTGTCTCTGTGATATTTATCGCAACCGGCAAAAAAGAATAATATTATTACGGTTGCTGCTGCTAAGATTAATGTATTTTTTTTCATAACGATTTGTTTTTAAAATTTAACTCGTAACTTCTGTAACTCGTAACAAATTTCACTGCAAAATAAACATTATTTCGTTAAAATCATACGTTTGGTATCAATTAGTTGGTCATCTACAATTAGAGTGTATAGGTACATTCCGGCGGGGAGTGCAGAGCCATTTACAATTACTGTGTTTTGCCCTCTTTGTGAAAGAGGATATGATTTTAATTCAATACCTTGTAGATTATAAACATAGATGGCTGCCTGTTGGGGAGTTTCGGGCAGGTAACATTTTATTTCCGTATTGGAAGAAAAAGGGTTAGGCGTGTTTTGGTATAAAATAGCATCTTCCTGAGGCAGTTGCGGGTTTTCGGGTGGTGCAGCAAGCATTTGGTACCCCCCTTGTGGTTCTTCGCAACATCTATCAACAACTTCTTGTAATTTGTCAACCTGATACTGTAAGGTTTTCAATTCTAACAAATCTAATTCTTGGGCAGATACAATATTTTGCAGTATCTCAATTTCGTTTTGCTGCTCGTTAAATCCTTTTATAAGAATAGCAATAAAAGCGTTGTAATTTACAAACATTTCCCCATTACAAGTGTCCACCAAATTTGGTAATATGGTTTCAATCTCTTGCGCCAAAACCCCATAATCTTTTTTTCTTTCATCAATAGAATCACCTCTAATTTGTATGGAATCTGATTTAAAAAAATAGGAATAGGTATTAATCTGTTTCAAAATTTCTGTTGTATTTCCTAATGGAGTAATTTCATCTTTTATAGTACTATCGGAAGATACAATAGCCTGTTTATATCTTACTTTATTATATCCTTCTGTTGGATGGTAAAAATTAATCCAAGGATCTTGATTTGCATTATGCGCACCAAAATATGCTTTACCATCGGTTTTATTGTAGGCATGAAACGCAAACTCTGATCCATTGTAGGCAATTACTACTTTACCTTTTGTAGGGGTATTAGTTCCCATGCCCACATTTCCGTTTGTAACAACTTTAATTTGGCTCATCGCGATTGTTGTAACCGACAACAGCGTAAAAAATAAAAAGATTTTTTTCATATTCATAATGGTTTTTACGTCCGCTCCTTTGGCAGACAATAGTTTATAAATAATAAAAGATATTGTTTTCATGTTGTTATTGTTTTTTAAGTTCGTTAATCTGGTTTTGTAAATCTAAGATATATAGGGTAAGTTCTTCCACTTTTTTTAAGAGTAAAGCATTCATTTCGCTTACATTAATTCCTTCGGCTTCCATTTCTGCGGCGGGGGCAACATCGGGCAAATGTTTGTTGGCTTTAATAAATAAATTTAAATCGTTCAAATTCATTAACTTATAATCATCTTCAAAAACATAATCGCATCCTTGGCTCAAGCAAACTTTTATTTCTTCGGTACGGATAATACCTTTTACATCAAGATTGATATTAGAACTTGAAGTCCCTATATTTACTTTACCGCTAATATTGGCACTTGTTGCGCTTAAAGTATTTGCAGTTAATGTATTGGTAATATTGGCACTTGCTGCTTTTAACGCACCTGAAATATTGGCACTATTTGCATTCAAAACGTTTGTATTTACCGTATCTACATAGTCAAAATTTAGTGTTTGAACACTTAAAGCATGTGCAGTTAATGTATTGGAAATATTAGCGTTTGTTGCTTTAAAACTGCCATTTACATCTAACGTGGCAGCAGGCGTGGTTGTGCCAATTCCAACATAACCATTTGGCGCAATGACTATACCTCCCAAGGGTCCGGATAAATAAAAATTTGCTTGCTCATGTTGCTTAAAACCTATATTTTTATCTGTATAAGAAACTGAGAACCCACTTGTATCTTCTATTCCTGTGTCGGAAGTGGTTAATCTTAATAATAATTTTGATGGAATTTGTTGCGGATCAGGAGGTGGAATACCACGAGGGAAATCAGAATTACATGATAGCGAGTCCTCTTGATAATGGAGGTGCAAAGATGCTTGCGGAATAGAAATTCCTATCCCCAAAAATGATTTGTTTTCCAAAAGTTGCATTCTTTCTAACCTATTGGTTTTAAAAATAATTGGATTACAATCGATTGTGCCGAGAAAATTGCGGAAAGTAGTCCCCTCGTTTCCGGTAGTGTTCCAAGTGTCTCTTGGATCTTGCGCATAAACACCCAAACAGAGTGTTGCTGAAAAGAAAATTAATAATAGTTTTTTCATAAAAATAACTTTTTGTTTTGCCTACTCTTTGTTATGGTTTTCGGCTTTCCCATTGTTGAATTTATGAACAAAAAGGAAAGCGTGATAACTCTAAACTTATCCTAAAGAGAGGGCTTTAGCGTGTGCCTTATGGTAGAATAAATCCAACAGCTTTCACGCAAAAGCGAAAGGCTTGTTAATGATTATTCTCCCATTAGAAATCGCTAAATTTTCTCTTGAGAATAAGGATAAAACACTTCCGTTTTTATCCGTTGCAAAAATAGGAATTTTTATGAAAGAAATTTTTGTTTAAAACTTTTTTTGGGTAAACTCTTTGCGCCCTTGCGTTTAAAAAATTATCTACAAAACTCTGTGAAACTTTGTGCTCTGTGTTGAATCAAAAAAAATCCGGCACAAAAAAAAAGTTTTAATAAGCATAGAAAACTTTATCGGTTATTCCTACATCAAAACGACCATTAGAAATGTCAACCGGAAAACCATTTTCTAAAAAAGTTAATGCAAAAAAGCCGGATAAAATAACACGATTTGCCTCATCATCAATGGTAAGCATCTGAGCGCGCTTGAAATGTATCCATCCTATACAATTTTCAAGGGTCGTTTCAATATTACCCTGTTTCATAATTATTATACATTCATCATCCACAGTATTTATAAAAATATCATTAAGTTGAAGTAAATCGTAGTAATCATTCATTTTTTCTGATGGAAAAACAAAGGTCAACGTCATCTCTTGGTCATCTCTAATCGTTCCGCTTAATGCAAAATGCAGATTTTCATCTTTATACAAAATTTTGCAAGGCACAATTTTTTGTGAAACTAAAAAATAATCTCTTTCATATTGTGCACCGAAAGAATTATACCCCATTTCGGTGTATGCGGGCAACTTATAATCATTCCTATCAGGAATAAAAATAGTATCATTCAAATTAATTTTTGAACAGGAGCATAATAATGTGATAATTAATAAAATAAAAAAACTTTTTTTCATAATAATCTGTTTTTAATCCATAACTTTATAAACTAATTTATGTTTTTTATCAACCGGAAAATTCATGGTGGTTAATATTCTAATTCCGAAACCATCTATAGTATTTACAAGCGATTTTCTTTTTCCGAATGTAACTTCGGGAAAATGGATCTCAATATTTCCAAATGGATTTTTCATTTTGCCTAATTTTAATCCGATTCCGGCATACACTGAACAGAGAAAGATATTCGGGTCGTTTAGATCCGATAAAACTTGAGAACGATATTTTTCCATTTGGGGATTCACGAAATTAACTTGTTCTTGAGAAGCAATCAAGAAGTTGAATGCTGCACCGAAGACAAAATAATGACGCGCAAAATAATCTTTTTCTCTTGGGAACAACCTCACTTCCAAAGGAACTTCGAGATAAAAATTGGTTTGGGATATGTTTTCTATTTTAACATAATTTGTGCTGGTTTCGGTTTCGCTTAACTTCCAAAGAAAAAAATCTTGATTATAATCAAGGGTTGCCTTAAAAAAATGTAAGCGCAAACCTGTAGCGAGCGTTAAGCGTTTTTTTATTACATATTCCGGTTTTATCCCAATAGAAAAAGAGGATATCCGAATAGCCTGTCCAAAATGCGTATATACCCCATAATAATCACCATCTTGATCAAGGTAAGTCCTTCTGGTATCTCTAATATTCGGTTGATAGGAGATTACTCCAAACAGAGGATTTATTCCCAATTCTACGCCGATATGCCATCGTGGAATTTCGTAGGTTATTTCTTCTTGCGCTTGTATTTGAGCAACAAACAGCAAAATAATTGTGGGTAAGAAGATATATTTTTTCATAATTTTGATTTTAAATATTATAATAAATGATTGTGCGAAATAAAGAAAATTTTTCAAATTTATTCTATTGATATTTTTCTTGTTTTCCGCACCTTTTTGTAAAAACGGTGTAACTTTCTAGTAATCAGTATATATTTTTTTCATCTTGGGTGTTGCAAACCTCTCATTTTTTCTATATTTTGATTGCAACACCCGATTAAATGCCTGATTATTAGAATATTTTTATATTTTTGGGTGTTGCAAAATTTTTTAATATGTTTATTCGAGAGGTTAAAAACAGATCA
>Ga0099364_10002263_pt1 | contig 30805 bp, 29 predicted proteins | sample TergutTh196P3_FD_73070 | JGI IMG/M metagenome (GOLD analysis project Ga0099364, IMG submission 73070) | Microcerotermes parvus P3 segment gut microbial communities from Pointe-Noire, Republic of the Congo - Th196 P3 | ecosystem: Host-associated > Arthropoda: Insects > Digestive system > Gut ...
GTGTGTGTGTGTGTGTGTGTGTGCAAAAACCGTGCCAAACTTACAAAAATCGGAAAAATAATTGAAAAAATTTAGCGCGCCTTGATAATCGCGGCTTATCGGGGAATTTGTTATTCTACAAACACTGCTCATCGTTGTTTCTACATCAAATTTTTTTAGTTCAAAAAACGCGGCAAAGATAATTATGTTTTTTTAGAAAACAAAAAAAAGTGATTTTTTTTTCACATCGAGATAGTAAAGAAAAACGACGAGCCTTTTCCTTCTATTGATTCTACCCACATTTCGCCTCCCATCAGTTTAACTAAACTGCGCGATATGGTTAGTCCCAAGCCGCTGCCGCCGTAATTACGATTGTTGCCAAGTTCTGCCTGACGAAATCGTTCAAAAATAATTTCACGCTGACTGTCGGCTATGCCAATACCGGTGTCTTCCACAACAAATTCAAGCATACGTGACGACGACCGATGGTAGCCGAAACGGATGTGTCCCCGTTCGGTAAACTTTACGGCATTACCCACAAGATTGATAATGACCTGACGCAGACGTACAGGGTCTATTTTTATTACGCAATTGTCTATAAATCCGCTATCATCGAGAATCAGGCTTATATGCGTCTTGTTGTTTGCTTGCAGTCCGGCTTCAAAGAATAGGCGCATTTCGTTCATCAGTTCGTTAAGTTTCACGTCAACAGGTTGAATTGTCATTTGTCCTGATTCTATCTTTGAAATATCTACAACGTCTTCTATTATTCGTGTCAATTGCTGACTGCTGGCTTCTATTATGCTCATGTATTCTTTTCGCTGTTCGGTCGAAATATTATCAGCGTCCATGAATTGAATTATGCCCAGAATACCGTTAAGGGGTGTTCTAATTTCGTGCGACATGTTAGCTAAAAACGCCGATTTAAGCCGGTCTGATTCTTCGGCTTTCTCTTTTGCGCGAAGCAGTTCGGCGGTCTTTTGTTCTACCATCTGTTCCAATTGCGTTCGATATTTTTCCAGTTCCATATCTGAAAGTTTTTTTTCAGTAATGTCACTTAACGCGCCTGCGATTCGTATAGCATTTCCTTCCTCGTCGCGCACTGTCGAACCGTATGCCCTGAAATATCCGTAGTCGCCGGTCTTTCTTAACAGACGGTATTCGATGTTATAAGGCGTTTTTCCGCTTCGGTCAAGAAGATGTTTTGAAAAAGCGTCTAATGTTCGGCGCTTATCTTCGGGATGCAGCTTGTCGCTCCAACTGCTGAGAATATTCGGAAAATCAGTCTCATCTGAATATCCTAATAACCTTCTAAATTCATCAGACCAGAAGAAAATATTTTTCGGATTTGTAGGGTCGCCCTTCGCTACCTTCATATCCCACAACCCTATTCCCGATGCTTCTACAAGCAAATCAAGAACGACTAATTGATACCTGTTTGCCGATAAAGCTCTGTCCAATTCTTCGTTTGTTACGGTTATCTCCTCGTTTATAGCTTGGAGCTCTTCGTTGGCTGTTTCGAGCTCTTCGGTACGCTCCTGTACCAAAAGTTCGAGGTTATTGCGATAGTTCACTAATTCGAGTTCGTGATTTTTTCGCTCAGTGATGTCGAAAATAAAACCGTCAGAATAAGTATATTCGTCGTCTCGACGCGGATACGACCATATATGCAGCCACCGTTCCGTTTTGTAAACGGGGTGATTATAGCGTACTTCAACATCGAACTTCGACGGCGGACCAAACGATTCTTCAATTTTCTGCATCAGTATTTTCATGTCTTCGGGCGGCACATTTTTGAAAACGTTCCACATATCTGCAAGCGAATCTTCTGCCGACACTCCCGTAAATTTTTCCCACGTAGCGCTCAGGTAGTCAAATTTCAGTATACCTGTACTGTGGCGTCGCGTAGAGCGAAACAGCGTACCGTCGGGCATATTGTTGAGAGCTTTGAGGCGCGCTTTTTCTATAAACAAATCCGCTTCTACTTCTTTACGCACCGTAACATCGAAGATGAAACCGTTAGAAATTACCCTGTCTTCTTCCTGACGTGTGTAGGACGATATTTGAAGCCAGCACAATTTTTTAGTCTGCGGATTAATATAACGCACCTCGCCAATGAACTTTTCGTTGTTATTGTCCGATTCGTAGATGTTTTGCCTCATAACATTGAAATCGTCGGGCAATATGTTTACGAAAACATTAGCCGAATCGGACATTGCGCTTTCGGCTGATACGCCGGTCAGTTTCTCCCACGTCGCGCTGACGTAGTCAAAACTGAATACTCCGGTTTTCAGGTCGCGCACTGAGCGAAAAAGCGCCCCGTCGTGCATGTTGTCTAAAGCACGTATCCATTCACTTTCACTTGTTGAAAGAATTTCTGACATAATGTTTAAAAAATTTGGAACTGCGAAAGTAATACTTTTTTGATAAACAACAAAAAAATGGAAAAATTTTTTTTGAGCCTGTTTTCTACTGTTAAGTAAATGATAAAATGGCGTAAATATTTGAAGCGATGTCCCTTTAGGGACAAAATATCGGTAGAAAAGGCGGAACAACTCGCTCTGCGACTACCCTTTGGGGACGGAATATGGATAGAAAAATATTGCGTACCTAACGGCACGCCGTGGCGCATGCGTGCATCTGTTTTCTACCGATATTACATCCCTAAAGGGATTGCATCTCTCAATGTTTATTCTCCTATTATTTTCAATAATACACGTTTACGACGTTTTCCGTCAAATTCGCCGTAGAATATTTGTTCCCAAGGTCCTAAATCTAATTCTCCATTGGTAATTGCAACTACTACTTCGCGTCCCATCACCGAACGCTTCAGATGCGCATCGGCATTATCTTCGTAGCCGTTATGCCTGTATTGGCTATGCGGTTTTTCGGGAGCAAGCCTTTCGAGCCAAACTTCCATATCTTGATGCAAGCCGCTTTCATCATCGTTGATGAAGACGCTTGCGGTGATGTGCATGGCATTAACCAATGCCAAACCTTCCCTGATACCGCTTTCTATCAGGCAGCGATTCACATCGGGAGTGATGTTGATAAACTCGCGACGCGACGTTGTGTTAAACCACAATTCCTTCCTGTAACTCTTCATTTTGAATCTTTGAATTTTTTAATTACCTACTATTGTTCCAACTTTTTCTCCGCTTAACACCCTTTTCAATTCGCCTTCTCTGTTCATATCGAAAACAATTATCGGCATATTGTTTTCCTTGCAGATAGTGAATGAAGTCATATCCATCACTTTCAGATTTCGACTTAAAGCTTCGTCAAATGTAATTGTATCGAATTTGACGGCAGTTGGGTCTTTTTCAGGGTCAGCTGTGTAAACGCCGTCTACGCGCGTTCCTTTTAGCAAAACATCGGCTTGCATTTCTACGGCGCGCAATGCGGAGGCTGTGTCGGTGGTGAAGTAGGGATTTCCGGTTCCGGCTGAAAAAATCACTATTTCGCCGCGCTCCAAGGCTTCCATAACACGCGGCTTGCTGTAGCCTTCGCCAACAGGCTCCATACGGATAGCGGTGAACAACCGCGTTTTAACGTCAATGCTTTCAAGCGCCGACTGTATAGCCAATCCATTAATGACAGTAGCCAGCATACCCATATAATCGCCTTTTACGCGGTCGAATCCCTTACTAACGCCTTTCAGTCCGCGAAAAATATTGCCCCCGCCAAAGACAATGCCAATACGGACGCCCATTTCGGCGGCTTCCTTAATTCGAAAGGCATATTCCATCAGTCGATTAATATCGATTCCAGCAGGCTGATTGCCTATTAGAGCCTCGCCGCTTAATTTCAATAATACGCTTTTGTATTTTATCATTGTTACAAATTAATTTATATTCTCCAAAACCGGAAACTTTTTTCTGAACGCCTTAATTTCCGGTAATGACAGTTCTATTGTCGCTATTGTTTCTTCATTTTCAGCAACTTGTGCAATTATTTCGCCTTTTGGACCGTACACGATTGAATCGCCTTTGTGCAGCAATCCATTTCCGTCTTCTCCTACACGATTAACTCCGACGGCATAACACAGGTTTTCAATAGCGCGCGCTTTCAATAGCGTCAACCACACATCGCTGCGTACGGCGGGCCAACTGGCTGCGCATAATAAAAGGTCGTATGGGCTTGTACGGCTGTTGCGGCACAATTCAGGAAAACGAAGGTCATAACACAGAATTGGTCTAATTTTCCATCCGCGCCATTCGAACTCTTTTTTCTCTTTGCCTGCCGTAAAATATTTAGGCTCGTCAGACATAATGAACAGATAATTTTTGTCGTAATGTCCCGTATCGCCGTCCGGACTAATCAGGTAAAAACGGTTATAAAAATGTCCGTTTTCCTTGATTGCCACGCTACCAGCTATCATAGCTCCTGTGGACGTCGCCTGCTTGCGCATCCATTGCAATACTTCTGAAATATTTTTTTCGGAGCATATATGGTCAATATTTGTGCTGAATCCCGTAGGAAACATCTCCGGCAAAACTATCAAATCCGTTTTCCCAACCAATGCCTGCATCATACTGCTCAACCGCGACAAATTACCCGCAACATCCTCCCATAGAGGCGCATACTGAACCAAACTAACAATCATCACTCAATTACAGTTACTAATTATTCAATATTCAGTTACTCAATTAACGGCATCATAATATACAGTATAGCCTCAAGTTGCCTCACCATTTGCAGTTTATCTCTGTTAGGGTAGAACACAAAACCATGTGCAGTTACTAATCGTCCTCTCTTTATATCAACTATTGTATGGTTTACATACGGTCCGCCCATATAACCGTTTTCCATTTGCCAAAGCCCGTTCATCTGCACTGAATAGACGCCGTTTTTTTCAAATCTTTTAACTTCCGGCGGTATTCTTGGTTCATCAGCCATGTATGAGCCCACAATTGAGCCCGGCACATGACTTCTTGTCATTGCGTTCATTCTGAAAATCAGACTGTCAGTATCCAATTGACTTGTGCGCAGGTATGGTACTTCCCATATCAGTATTCCCCATTGTCGTTCGCCCTCTTCGCGCGATATCCATACAAAATTGTCCCTTTCCATATCCAAACTGTAAGGTCTTGGGATTACAATATCTATCAAAAATTTTTCTTTCAGCTTATCTACAATCAGTTTTACAGCAACTTTTTTGTAGTCGGCAATGATTGCATCTCTGCCTTTAGCCAAAATATTTGCAGAAATAATGTCTTTGTTTCTGAAAATGTTAGAAACGACCGAATCGGCAGAAGGCGCGTCAATGTAGAATATCAACTGATTGTTGGCAAAAACATTGTTTCTGATTCTCAAATTTGACATTTCATAACCGGCGTCAACATTGATTATCAATATATTACGAAACTTTTGCAGAAATTTTGATAAACTATTTTGTTGCGTCAGTATAAACATAGGTTCAGACGAGGGCAAACCCCACACGGGCTCTGAAAAATACTGGCGTATAGAATCGCCGTAAGAGCCTTTCCAAATATACTCCGGCACAACAACAAGAACTTCGCTGGTGCCGCCCACAGCCGAGGGCATCCTTCCGCTACTGCTTGTATCGCATGACTTCAGGCATATACATGCTAACAAAAAACAAAAAAATATGACTATTCGGTTCATAACTTGAATTTTTAAAATTTTAAACCGCAAAAATAATCTTTTTTTTATGAAAAACAAAAAAAAAATCAATTTTTCTCAAAAATGTATTATCTTTGTGAAATTTTTTTTCAAATATATTTTTAAAATATCAATTATATGATTTCGTATAAAGATTTAGGATTGGTGAATACAAAGGATATATTCGCCAAAGCATTTCAGGGAAAATATGCCATCCCTGCGTTCAATTTTAACAATATGGAGCAGTTGCAGGCTATCATTTCGGCATGTGTTGAAAAGAAATCGCCTGTTATTCTGCAAGTTTCCAGTGGCGCTCGCAAATATGCCAACCAGACTTTATTGCGCTACATGGCGCAAGGAGCGGTTGAATACGCCAAAGAATTGGGGTATGCCATTCCAATAGCGCTTCACTTGGACCATGGCGATACGTTCGACCTTTGCAAATCGTGCATAGATTTTGGTTTTTCGTCAGTTATGATAGATGGTTCGCATCATCCTTACGAAAAAAATGTTGAATTGACCTCAAAAGTTGTTGAATATGCTCACAAGTATGATGTTGTCGTTGAAGGCGAATTGGGCGTATTAGCCGGTATTGAAGACGATGTTCAAGCCGAACATCATACATACACCGAGCCTGATGAGGTAGAGGATTTCGTGAAGAAAACCGGCGTTGATTCATTGGCTATCTCCATCGGCACTTCGCATGGTGCAAACAAGTTCAAGCCAGAGCAATGCACTGTCAACGCTGAGGGCGTACTTGTTCCGCCGCCGTTGCGTTTCGATATACTGGAAGAAATAGAAAAACGCATTCCCGGATTCCCTATCGTATTGCACGGTGCATCCTCAGTTCCGCATGATTTGGCGGCAGTAATAAACAAGCATGGCGGCGCATTGAAGGATGCTATCGGTATTTCCGAAGAACAACTGCGCAGAGCAGCTGCATCGGCTGTTTGTAAAATAAATATAGACAGTGATGGCAGATTAGCAATGACGGCGGCAGTTCGTGAAGAATTTGCAAAAAATCCGGCAGAATTTGACCCGCGCAAATATCTTGGACCAGCCCGTGAAGCGCTTAAAAAACTGTATATGCACAAACTGACAGAAGTATTGGGCAGCGCAGGGAAAGCATAAAGAGGGAAAGTTAGGACGAAGTCGTAATCACTTCTTCACAATAACGTTTATCTCTTTCAACAGTTTATCTTTGTACATTTTACCGATAGGTATGCTGTTTACTGACGAGCCTTTCGTTACGATATTTATCGTTTTTTCGGATATGCTGTGTATTCCGGCAATATTAACTATGAACGACCTGTGAACGCGCAAAAAATGTTTATTAGGCAGGAGTTTTTCTTCAAATGCGCGCATTGTGAAGTGCATAGTATACTTTTCGTCAAAAGTATTGATAACGATGTAGTTTTCCATAGCCTCTACCCAAAGGATATCGGAATATTTTATCTTAACAAGCGTGTGGCTGTGTTTGATGAAAAATTCATCTTCGGTTGCATGATGCGTCTTGGATTTTTGTCGGTCCATCGCTTTTTTTACAGCCTTGCTAAACCGGCAGTATGTTATTGGTTTCAAAAGATAATCGGTTACGTCGAACTCAAACGCATCAATTGCGTATTTTTCTTTTGAAGAGATAATGATAATTTGCGGCGAGGCTGTCAAAGAACATAGAAATTCTATGCCCGTCATTTCGGGCATTTCGACGTCAAGAAAAATCAAATCAATACTTTCCCCCGAATTAAGTACATTTGCCGCTTCAATAGCGCTGGAGAGAGAATGTAAGAGATTAAGGGTACTTGTTTTTTTTACAAAATCCTCGATAATTTTTCTTATAAAACTGTCATCATCAACTATAATACAATTCATCATCAACTATTTTTGTTTTCGTTTTCAAAATGTTCAATCAGCATTTGCGGATTTTTCACCGAACATTTAAGCCACTCGAGTCGCAATTTCCGATACTCCGCGTCTGTCAATTTCCAATCAACAGCGCAGTCCCTAATTCTTTGAGTCAGTTGCGAAACAATTACACCAGCAGCTACCGATATGTTCAAGCTTTGAGTGAACCCTCGCATGGGCACTTTCAAACATTCGTCTGCTTGCGCCATCAGATAATCTGACACGCCTTGATGTTCATTTCCGAAAATTATTGCGCATTTCCCTCGATTAATATCAAAATTCTCCAAATCAACGCTATCTTCGTTCAGCGAAGTAGCAACGATACGATATCCTTTTGATTTCAACCAACAAACTGCCTCTACCGAATTATTTTCGGATTGATTGTGTCTATATACCGTCAACCATTTATCCGCTCCCTTCAACACCATCGGGTTGATTTTGTACGTATTATAGTTTTCGATTATATGAACATCCTGTATTCCAAAACATTCACATGTTCGCAGTACGGCGCTTGCATTTTGCGACTGGTATATATCCTCCATCACAATCGTAAGGTACCGCGTACGCTGTGCAATTTTTTCTTCTATCCTTTCGAATCGTTTTTCGGTAACTATTCCTGATAGGAATTTGGTTACCAATTCATCGTCGTTCATAGGAAAAAAAGGGAGCTTGTAAAGCTCCCTTTTAATAAGAAACTACTGGACTTTGGTCTTCAACTCAGCTCCTGGGGTGAACTTAACCACCTTTTTGGCTCCGATCTTGATCTCAGCTCCGGTTTGCGGGTTGCGTCCTGTTCTGGCGCTTCTTTCAACTACGGAGAAAGAACCAAAACCAACTAAAGCAACTCTGTCACCTTTTCCCAGCGCTTCGCTGGTTACTGACATGAAGGAGTCAACCGCTAATTTGACTTGACCTTTTTTCAGCTTCGTTTCGCTTGCAATTGCATCTATTAATTCAGCTTTGTTCATGATAAAAAAATTTAGATTAATGATTAAAAAAACTATATTAAAAAATTTGCCAAAAATATATTATTTAAAATTAATAAACAAATTTTTTTTAAAATTATTTCATTTTTTTTGCTAAAACACAAGGAATTTTATAAATTTTCTCTAAGCCCGCACTGTTGTATGCCCTAAAAAATACTATGTAAATGCCTGTTAATGAACTTCTTCCGTTGTTATCTAAGCCATCCCAGAAGAAAACGCCTTCTGTTGACAAAATTTGCCGGTTTACAAGATTTTTTTTCACGCGACCCGAAGAATCGAAAATTATTACCTCGCCAATCAACGATGGAGTATCGAAACGGTAATTTATGCTCAAAACATCGTCAATTCCGTCATTATCAGGCGAAAAGACTTCGGGATGCACGCTCACTTCCGCGTTTGTTGCTCCAACAAGCTCCAAATATTGCGAGTTTTGTTTGCCCGGCGTTGCAAATCCCGCTGTTTGTGATGCGCTTTGCCAATTTGCCGGAACCAAGCCGGCAAGATTAGGATTGATTCGCTCTAAAGATACGCCGCTGTTAATATTGAGTAAATCAGCATGTTGGCTATTGTCGTAATGCACCTCGTCTATAACATGGCGACTTCTATCCAACAAAACCAAGCGCCCTGACGTTCGGGTAAGCGCCGGCATATTCCGCATCTGCAAAAAAGCGCTCGGATTGGTAGCCATGTACTGCTGTTTGACGGCTTCCGCGTTGCGCGAAACTACCAAATATTGTCCGGGCAACAACAAAAACGGCTCGTTGGTCAGTTCCTGCAAATTATTTGGCAGTTCGCCGTTACTATTTCGAAGCGCAAGCCTTAGGTCACTTAGTTTTATAGCCTTTTTCGAGCGATTGTACAATTCAACAAAGCTATAGCCGTTGGGAGCCGGATTGAACATTATTTCATTGATAATCACGTCGTTATCGTCTACATCTTGCGGCAGTGCAAAATGAAAATTTGTAGGAGGCGTTTTGTAGCCGGCGCAGTCGAGCAGATTGCCGGTTATCGACAAATCGTAACATTCGCCTTCCCGCAAAGGCGATTGCAGGCTCAATTGCAATTGAGAGAAATTATTTTCGACGATTTCCACCCTGTCTACTTTTGTCTTTATTTGAAACTGCGAAACGTCGGGCAAGATATTTCCAAGCGGATTTGATACATATAATAATATAGTATGAACATCGGGTGTTGCAATTCGGATTATTTCAGGCGCTTGAATCATGGAAACAGGTGCATGTACTGAGTTTTGCTGTCCGGGCGTGCCGCCGTTTCTGCCGGTAGATGCCTTCCAGTTGGATTCAACGCTGCAAATCAAGTCAGGGTTGATTTGTTCCAACGACCATCCTCCGTTTGATTTGGACGGGTCGCCATACCAATCGTCGTTAAAATCGACCCATGAAATGACAGTTCCCGTATTGTCTATGAGTTTCATAAATAGCCCTGAATTGACAATCGCAGTTGTAGAATGTAGAACTGAAAGCGTTGCTCCGTATGCCGACAAGTCGGACGCAGCATTTTGGTGAACCAGCAAGAGGTATCCGCCCGACGGAAAAAGATAAGGCGGCATGATAACGTTGGTGGGGTTGGCAGCGGTGGCGGATTTGTAGGAAAAAGTCCATCCGCCGATTTGGATATTTTTTTCAGACCGATTGTATAGTTCCACGTATTCATGCTCAGGCAAACGAACTGATGGCGAAGGGTCAGCCATTATTTCGTTGATAATTATGTCAGAAGGTTCGGCAATGCAAAGGGTTGAAATATAGAGTGTTGTATCGCGCATAGCGTTTCCTTGCGCGTCTTCAAATCCTTTTATGAGCAAAATATGAATAAGTCCGCATCTTATTTCGTCAGAAAGCAGGAGCGTCACGGTTGGCGGCTCGCTTGTGTGCAGCACGTCAACCAAGTTCATCCGCTCGTCGATACTGAAAAATTGAGCGAACGGCTCTGAAAATTCTGATATTGGTTTTGAAAAACCGATATGTATCTGTTTTTCAGCCACTTCCCATGCGGTTATTTTCAGCGGCTCGGTTTCGCTTTGTGGCTGAGCATTGGCGCAGTATCTGCCAAAACATACGGCAATGACTATGAAAATGAGGTATTTCATTCAATATTCAGTTTAAAAAAAAGGGGTTGAATTTATACAACCCCTCTTTTTAGTTTCAACAAGACATTATATTACCAACGTCTTTTTTTCCTGTCGTCATAATTGCCGCTATTTCGGCGCTTGTCGCCTCCATAGTTGCTTTTTGCAGGTCTGTTTTCACGCGGTTGGGCTTCGTTGACTACGATAATTTTACCATCGTATTCAGCCTGATGCAGTTCTGTGATTGCTTTTTGAGCAGCCTCATCATCAGGCATTTCCACAAAACCGAAACCTCTCGAACGACCGGTGTAACGGTCCATGATCACCTTTGCTGAAGAAACTTCGCCGTATTCTTCGAATAACTGCTTCAAGTCATTATCTTCAACATTAAAACTCAAATTTGAAATATAGATATTCATTAAAAAAAAATAAAAAAATTAATACTTTTGGTTGAAAACAGCGGGAAAAAGCAACATTCTAAAAAAAGGCAGTCATTCTGACCTAAAATTCTCAAACAACGCCGCAAAAATAATATAAAAAAATATATCCACAAAATTTTTTGTGATTTTTTGTGAATTTTTGTGAATTTTTTCTATAATTTTTCATTTTCAGGCAAAAAAAATGAAAAAATCATTACCTTTGCGCCCCAATAAAAAATCAAAAATAGATAATATAAAATGGATTCAAAATACGACCCTAAAGCCATAGAAGACAAGTGGTACGCACGATGGCTGCAGAGCGGACTGTTCGCTTCAAAGCCCGACGCGCGGATTGCTTACACTGTTGTTATTCCGCCGCCTAACGTTACCGGAGTGCTGCACATGGGACACATGCTCAACAACACTATACAGGACGTGTTGGTTCGTCGAGCCCGCATGATGGGAAAAAATGCCTGCTGGGTTCCGGGTACCGACCACGCTTCTATCGCTACCGAAGCCAAAGTAGTTGCCAAACTTGCTTCGGAAGGAATCAACAAAAGCGAGCTTACAAGGGAGCAGTTCCTCGAACATGCGTGGGAATGGACGCACAAACACGGCGGAATCATACTCGAACAGTTGAAAAAACTTGGCGCCTCCTGCGATTGGAACCGCACCTGTTTTACTATGGACGAAAACCTGTCGAAAAGCGTTTTCAAGGTATTTGTTGATTTGTACAACAAAAACAAGATATATCGCGGCGTACGGATGGTCAATTGGGACCCGAAAGCGAAAACTGCCCTGTCGGACGAGGAGGTTATCTATAAAGAAGTGCAAAGCAAACTGTATTACATTAAGTATAATGTAGCAGACGAAAAAGATTATATAGTAATCGCTACTACCCGTCCCGAAACGATTTTGGGCGATACCGCCGTGTGCGTTAATCCTAATGACCCGCGCTATACGCATATTCACGGACGAAAAGTTGTTATTCCGTTGATAGGGCGCGTGGTTCCCGTGATACTCGACGAATATGTAGACATAGAATTTGGCACCGGAGCGCTCAAAATAACGCCGGCACACGATGTGAACGACTATTTATTAGGCGAAAAGCACAATCTTGATACTATTGATATTTTCAATGACGACGGTACATTGAACGAACTCGCACAGCTGTACATCGGTCAAGAGCGTTTCGAAGTTCGCAAACAAATAGAAATTGATTTGCGCGAAGCCGGAATGTTAGTAAAAACAGAAGATTACGTGAACAAGGTTGGTTTTTCGGAACGTACCAACGCGCCTATAGAACCGAAACTGTCGATGCAATGGTTCCTGAGCATGAAAGACTTGTCGAAACCGGCGCTACACGCTGTAATGGACGACGTAATAGGACTTTATCCTCCGAAGTTCAAGAACACGTATCGACACTGGATGGAAAATATCAAGGATTGGTGTATTTCGCGGCAGTTGTGGTGGGGACATCGTATACCGGCATGGTATTTGCCGCAGGGAGGTTTCGTTGTAGCCGAAAACGAAGAAGATGCCTTGCTGCTTGCTCGCGAAAAAAGCAACAACCCCAATCTGAAAATATCTGACTTGCGTCAGGATGAAGACTGTTTGGACACATGGTTTTCGTCGTGGTTGTGGCCCATTTCCGTATTCGACGGCATCAATAATCCGAATAATCCCGATATTCAATACTATTATCCTACCAACGAGCTTGTTACGGCTCCCGAAATTCTTTTTTTCTGGGTAGCGCGCATGATTATTGCCGGCTACGAATATATGGGCGATAAGCCTTTTCGCAACGTTTACCTCACGGGCATCGTGCGCGACAAAAAAGGGCAAAAAATGTCAAAACAGCTTGGAAATTCTCCCGACCCTTTGGAACTTATTGACCGTTATAGCGCTGATGGCGTTCGTTTCGGAATGTTGCTCGCTTCACCTGCCGGTAACGACCTGCTATTTGACGAGCAGCTTTGCGAACAGGGACGTAATTTCAACAACAAGATTTGGAACGCTTTCCGCTTAGTGACCGGATGGCAGGTAGACGAACAAAAAGCGCAACCCTTAGCCTCGGCGCAGGCTACCGAATGGTTCGATGCCCTGCTAAATCGCGACATAGACGACATAGACGAGCAAATGAGCAAGTATCGCCTTTCAGATGCACTGATGACAATCTATAGACTGTTTTGGGACGAATTTTCAGCATGGTATCTCGAAATGGTAAAACCGGAATACGGGCAACCCATTGACGGCGTTACTTACCGCGCAACGCTTGATTTTTTCGAAAAACTTCTGAAACTGCTGCACCCATTCATGCCGTTCATCACGGAAGAATTGTGGCATAATATAAAAGAACGTAGCGATAACGAAAGCATAATGATAGCGACGTTGCCCGAAGCAGGCAAACAAAAACCGGAACTTATAGACGCCTTCGAACAATTGAAGGAAACTGTTGCCGCTATACGTAACATACGGAAGGAAAAGAACATAGCCAACAAGGAAGCTCTGCCGCTGATAGTGAACGGAACAGTGGCATATCCCGAACTGTTGAGCAATATGTGTAATATAAAGCTTGCCTCCTACCCTTCTTCTCCAAAGGAAATGGGAGAAACGCTCGAAGGAGCGGTGCAGTTCATTGTGCGCGCTACCGAATATTTTGTGCCATTATCGGGAAAAGTTGATACGAAAGAAGAAATAAAAAAATTGGAGGCAGAGCTTAAGCATCAGGAAGGATTTTTAGCGTCGGTATTGAAAAAATTGGACAACGAACGTTTTGTGAGCAGCGCCCCCGCACAGGTAGTAGATTTAGAACGAAAAAAGCAAGCCGACGCCGAAAGCCGTATTCAGGCTATTAGCTTGCAATTGATGAATTTGAAGAGATAAGGGTGAATGCTTTGTAATATGACTTATGAATTGATGTCAATTACTGTATAGCTAAAATTTTCCTCTTTTGCCTCCGATTTGACAAAAGCATACGAAAATATATCTGCTTTTCCGTCCTTAACTGCTTGACGCTGTTTTACATTTAAGCGTATTCTATTTGCTCTGCCTTTTATTGCTTCTAAGTTCATGTTCAAATCAAAAATTTTCAATCCCGAAATTTTTGATAGAAATTGGATGTAATTTTTAACATTGGCATGTAAGTGTCCGTATGCGTCGCAAATATTTTTAAATCCGCCATCGGGACTTTCGCATCTGTACGTGTTTTTCAACAAATTTTCGGTAGTTTTTTTCTTTTCGGTAGCCTCATTTTCGTTCAAAGAGTAAAGATAATCACTCATTTTTTTGATATTTTTTCCGTTGTTTGAAAAAATTTTGAGCCATTTCCACCATTCGTCCGCATTTTGAACATACCTGCTAATCGTTGTTTGCATAGTGTCATCTGCCCGCAAAAGCAAATCCATAAAAGTTAAGTTTTCAGTGACTTGATTATCAAGCGCCAAGTCTAAATTCAGTCCGCTTTTCTCTAAATTGGCTATTACATAATGTATAGTGGCAAAAGGATATTTTCGATAGTAAGAACTTGATGGAGTGTGAAATCGCGGATTGTCAAGATTTGGGTTAAATTTCGTTCCAAGCGAAATTATTTTCCGACAATGCTCCTCGTCTATCGCAACAATATGTTGGTCAATGCATATAACGTCATTTCGCGGCACAAACATATCTATATAAACGCCGTCGTAAATCGAGCTAATCCTGCTTTTGTCTATCCAGACGGTTTCGGCGCTGTTACAAAAACCGGCTACTTCACAGTTCATGTAATTGTGCAGAATCAATGCGCTGAATATGCCGTCAATGTCGGTATTGACGATGATTTTATTGTTGTTTTTCAGGGCTTGTATCATTTTTTCAAAATCAAAGGGTTATACTTCGGCTTGAGCTACCGAAAAACCTATCATTCCGGTTAATGCCAACAAACTAATGTAGGTGATAATTGCGCTTGGCGGCGGAATTTGCAACTGGCTAACCGATGTTATCAAACTCTCAATCTGTTCTATCACAGGAACAAAGCCCTGTATAGCAAACGTTAGCGTCAAGCCAACGACTACAAATGTTGTCATCACAATTTGTGGCAACATAGTCATTCGTTCGGGCAATCGCCCGATGACACGTTCCGAAAACCCGTCGTCGGGAATATCAACCTTATGGTCTGAAAATATCTTTTTTAAATCCGTTTTATCCATTTTTATTTTTGATTAACTTGAAAACTGAAAACTAATAACTTATAAAATATTTCGTTAATTTTTCTTTTCCACGATGCAGATGTGATTTTATTGTACCCTGCGGACAGTTCATTATCTTTGAAATCTTTGCGGTTGTTTGGTCTTCCATGTAGAACAACAGCATTGCGGTTCGTTCGTCATCTTTAAGAATTGATAAAGCTTGCGCAAGGTCTATGCCAAAATCCATGTCGTGCGTGTTGTCGGTCATTCGGTCGCTCAACATTTCCACGTCTATATCAGCGACAGGCTTCCTCGCACGCGAATGGTCGTAGAAAATATTGTAGGCAATGCGATACAGCCATGTAGAAAATTTTGCTGCGGCACGAAACGAAACGATGTTCAGCCACGCCTTTATGAAAGTGTCCTGTGCAAGGTCTTTGCTCAGTTCCTCGTCGCCTCCTGTCAGGTTGAAGAAGAACCGCCGCATAGGCGACTGGTATGCCTCAACCAATTGGTTAAAAGCTTTCCGGTCGCCTAATAGCGCAGCGCGCGATACGAGCATTGCTTCATTTTGCATCTTCAACGGCGGCTTGTTTCTTTTCTACAAAGTAGATTATCAAGTAAGCAACACCGATAAGAAAAGGGATGATTCCCATCGAAGCAGCTCTGCTAATCAGAACGCCACCCGAACCCGGTAAAGCGCCTTTTGACAACCAAAAAAACAACGCCATTCCAATACCTATTGCTATACAGATAATTCCTGTATTCAACGCCTGATTGCGTTTCTTTTTAGGCTCTTGAAACCAATCTGCCGGTACAGGTAGCCCCTTTTCAAGAGCTTTGGAATATAACTCGGCTTGCAACTTATAACGCTTGTTATTAGCGTTAATCCTGAACCATACTATCAAAACTATCATTGCCGCGGGAACAAAAAATACCCCAACGATTGCAAAAACACCTTTTATCATGACTTTTTAGATTTTAGATTGTGATAAATAATTTTACATTTTCCCTTTAGACGTAAATTGATGTCCATTTGGTTGCAAAGATAAAACTTTTTTGGGATTTCTATTGGTTTCTTTTTATTTTTTACACACTTCTGCCTTTTTTTCAAGCGTCGCAACACGGGCGAACAAAGAACTATTTTTTAAACCGCAAAAGTAACTACTCAGGTACCCTCCTTTCCTATCCTTTCATATTTGGGTCACGTTCCCGTTTTAAATGTACGAAATCTCTACTGTATTATTCACGAGCGACTCGGGCTATTCTGGCTATTAACCTGAGTGCCTGAAATCTTGACTTTCCATTCTTTTTAGAGGTGTCGGCAATAGATAGTAGTTGCGTATAAATATCAGCGCTCTTATCAGAGCGGAAGCAACCACTTATTTTTTGTTTGATTTTAAACAATCGTAAAGACCTTTCGGTAGCTGCGATGGCTCTATACTGCTGTTATGACTGTCTTTTTCAGGCTTTTCATATTTGGCGGGTTTCTCCAGAAGCACCTTGTTTTCTCGCTTCAAGTTCAAAATCTCTTTGTCTTTGCTGCCCAGACGATAATTTAGTTGACCGATTTCTACCTTTTGTTCGTCAACGTATGGTCCAATGACTTAATAAAATTTTTGCCGGTATCTGAAAACTTTTTTGTACTTTTGCGGCGTTAGAAAATTTAAGTAAAAATTGAAAAAATTTGAATATATAGTGGTAATGGGGATAAGGTTTGGGTGATAAATTTTTTTTGTAGACAATAATGACTTCTGCTTTTGTAATTATCAGTATCATAGTACTTGACGCTATAACCCTAAAAGGTATCATTAGGGGTTTTCCACAATTTTTTGCTCGTTGTCGGCGTGGGCTTCGAATTGCGTTTATAGTTCAGTCTGCTGTTGCGGCGGCAATTGTCTTAGGCGGATTATTTCAGCGTTATGTTGACGATTACAGATTAATAGCGCTATATTATCATTTTTTTGGAGCAGTGGCGGCAATTTATATTCCAAAGGCAGCGTATGCAGCGCTTTTGTTTGCCGATTTGAAAATTAAGGCAACAAGCAGGTTACGCCTTGCAAAATATGGATTATGGGCATGTATGCCTTTTGTTCTGCTTGTTGTGTGGGGAATTTTGTTCGGACGGTATAATTTTACTGTTGAACAAGTTGAACTGACTTCCGATAGCCTTCCGCATGATTTTGACGGATACAAAATTGTGCAATTGTCTGATATTCATACGGGCAGTTTTGCCGGAGCGGCTCATCGTTTCAAGAAAGCAGTGGATTTGGTTAATGAACAGAAGCCTGACCTTATTGTTATGACCGGCGACATTGTGAACAATTTTGCCGATGAGCTCACTGCTTTCATACCCGTTTTTTCGCAATTGAAGGCTGTCGACGGAAAATATGCCGTATTAGGCAATCATGACTATGGCGGATATTTCAAGTGGAAAAATCCGGCTGATTCGGTAGCAAACATCAATGCTATCAAATCTGCTATTGTAAAGATGGGATTTGTGCTTCTCAACAATCAAGCAACAACAATAAGTCGTTACGATACCAATCATATAGCGCTTATCGGCGTTGAAAACTGGGGTATTTTAAAACGTTTTCCCAAGCGAGCCGACCTCAAAAAAGCCATGGAACCCGTTAACGATATGCCGTTTAAAATAGTTTTAGCACACGACCCGTCGTTCTGGACAAAAGAAATAAAAGATAAGAGCGACGTCGCGCTCACGCTGACCGGACATACTCACGGGATGCAGATGGGCGTAAAAATTGGAAATAAACGTTATGGTCCGGCTCCGCTGTTTCCGCGTTTTCGCTACTGGGCGGGGCTTTATCAAGGCGGCAATCAATACCTGTACGTCAATCGGGGGTTGGGAGTGATTGGTTTTCCGGCGCGAATAGGGATGCCGCCGGAAATAACAGTGATTACGCTGCGAAATTGATATGTTTTCCTACAGCATTTTTTTTTCATTTTTTTCATTTTTTTTTTGTTTTCAAAAAAAAAACATATCTTTGCGTCGTTAATTAAAAGTAAATTTTAAATTTTGATATAATGAAAAAGTATATTTTTACGTTTTTATGCGGTTTTTTATGTGCCGCAACGCTCAGTGCAGACGAGCCACCCAAGGCTCCGGCTATTATCGGCATTGAACACGCGCTGTCCGAAAGGATGCTTTCGCCGCAAGGCAAAAAGTCGATACTGTCTTTTTTTCAAAGAGACCGGAGTTCGGCTGTTGTTGAATCTCTTGATTTAGGTGATGGAATATCACTGGTAAGCGACCCCAAAGACCTGACAGGTACGTTGCTCGAAGTTAATGTAGCAGCCGGAGAATGGTCGGAGCTTTTATCTGATGTTTATTTTATTCCACGCTTAAAAGAGATTACTAATCGTCTTTACACTAAGTTGAACGACGATTTTGATTTTATATTTTTTGTTTTGAACGCGCCAATTGACGAAAACATTAAGAATCAATTAGGTTTTTACGGTTTAAATTCAAGAGTTAGCAATAGCGTTCAGGGGCTTGGCGTTGGCAAACATGACCTAACAGCGCAGTGGGGTTCGCAGGGTAAATTGATTTCTGCCATGTATTTTCCCTTTTACGATGCGCTTGCTGCGGGACCTTCTTTGCACGAAATGCTGCATAGCTGGGGTACTTTTATTTGTCCGACGTATGATGTGGGCAATAAACAGTATCTTGCACACTGGGGCATTAGCAACGCCAACGGACAGGCGGGCGGATTTAAGTATTCGCGCGTAGTTGAAGAGAATAGCGGCGGAGTAGAAGGAAAGACGCTTTATCAGGCAAGTCGCCGCCCGGAAACAAATCGCGACGGCTCGTTCAAATATGGCGGATTTGGCATAAATGCAAATGACGCTAACGGCTCGCCTTATTCCGATATAGAACTGTATCTGATGGGTTTAAAATCGGAACAGGAACTGCGCGACGCCAATTTCCAACTCGACATATACAGCGGAAACGAATATGAAGCCGACGCTTTCGCTAACGGGTATTTTTATTCTACGGCAAAAAAGAGTTATTCAATTGACGAGATTATCGCCAGAAATGGAAAACGCATTCCCGACGCTAATGATTCGCAAAAGCAATTCAAAGTATTGACGGTAGTTCTAACCCCTGAAATGGCTGAGCAGAATTTCATAAGTGAAATTATGCGCGATATAAACTGGCTTGCCGGCGAAATGAATGACCGAACGTATCCGCATTTGTACAATTTCCGTCAGGCAACGGAAAATAGAGGTTCGTTGATTGTCAATAATTTAAGCGGCAGTTTGAAAACGCCTGTCGAAAGAGAGAGCGACTATGATTATGATTGGCGTTATTCTTTCGAAGACGAAGACACAATTATTGCAGAAGAATCGGGCGAAATAATTGAAAATGATGATATTGCTGCAGACGTTCATGTGTATCCCAATCCTACCGATGGATTGATTACTATCGAATATGAAACGCAGTCAGAGAGTTATATATTTTCAATATCAGATTCAAGGGGCGTAATGATACAGCGTCGCACTGCTAACGAGCCTATTATACGGTTTAACATGGTAGGATTTCCATCGGGAGTTTATCTATTAACAATTGAAGACGGTTCGCAAAAAATAACAAAAAGGATTATTAAGGATTGAGGGTTTTTCATTGAACGTTGATATAAAAAAGATGACACGGATTTTTGCGGGCAACCGCTAAATCCGTGTCATCGGCGTTTAGTGATAGAGTATGAATAGTTATTAATTTTTACATCATTCCCATACCTCCGCCCATACCCGGGTTGGGCATTGCGGGTTTTTCTTCTTCTTTATCGGCAATTACACACTCGGTAGTGAGTAGCATGCCGGCAATTGAAGCCGCATTTTCGAGGGCAACGCGCGCAACTTTTGTTGGGTCAATAACGCCTGCTGCGTACAAATTTTCGAACACGTCGGTTCGTGCGTTGAAGCCGAAATCTCCTTTGCCTTCGCGCACTTTTTGCACTACAACGGCGCCATCTACTATTGCTGCGTTTTCCACTATTTGACGCAAGGGTTCTTCGAGGGCGCGACGCACTATACCTATACCGGTTGTTTCGTCTTCGTTTTCGCCTTTCATTCCTTCAAGGGCGTCGATAGCGCGGATATAACCGACGCCGCCGCCGGGTATTATTCCTTCTTCAACGGCTGCGCGGGTTGCGTTCAAAGCATCGTTTACAAGGTCTTTTTTTGCCTTCATTTCAACTTCGGTAGCCGCGCCGATGTAGAGAACTGCCACGCCGCCTGCCAATTTGGCAAGACGTTCCTGAAGCTTTTCCTTATCATAGTCAGATGTAGTATTTTCCATCTGGGCTTTGATTTGGCTGATACGGGCTTCGATTTGCGCTTTTTCACCTATTCCATTGACAATAGTAGTATTGTCTTTATTGATGGTAATCTTTTCGGCTGAACCAAGCATATCTAAGGTAGCATGTTCGAGTTTCAAACCTTTTTCTTCGGTAACTACCGTACCTCCGGTGAGGATGGCGATGTCTTCGAGCATCTCTTTGCGACGGTCGCCAAAGCCGGGAGCCTTCACTGCGCATATACGCAAGGCGCCGCGCAACTTGTTCACTACCAATGTAGCAATTGCTTCGCTGTCTACATCTTCGGCAATAATCAACAAGGGTCTGCCTGTTTGGAGCGAGGTTTCAAGGATGGGCAAAAACTCCTTCATGGTCGATATTTTTTTGTCGTATATCAACACATAGGGGCTGTCGAGCGTACATTCCATCTTTTCGGTATCGGTCACGAAATAAGGAGAAATGTAACCGCGGTCGAACTGCATACCTTCCACCACGTCTACGTAAGTTTCAGATACTTTGGCTTCTTCGATGGTTATTACGCCTTCTTTCTTTACTTTGCCCATGGCATCGGCAATCAATTTGCCAATTTCGGGGTCGTTGTTTGCCGAAACAGACGCTACTTGTTCTACCTTGCTCAGGTCGTCGCCAATTTCAATTTTTTGCTCTTTGAGGCTTTCAACTACTTTTACAACAGCCTTGTCGATACCGCGTTTCAGGTCCATCGGATTAGCGCCTGCTGCAACGTTTTTCAGACCTACGGCAACTAAGGATTGCGCCAGCACTGTGGCGGTTGTTGTTCCGTCGCCGGCATCGTCGTTGGTCTTGGAGGCTACTTCCTTGACCATTTGAGCGCCGAGATTTTCCATCCTGTCCGCCAGTTCTACTTCTTTGGCTACTGTTACGCCGTCTTTCGTAATCTGAGGCGCGCCAAACTTCTTGTCGAGAACTACATTACGCCCCTTGGGACCTAAGGTCACCTTCACTGCATTAGCAAGTTGGTCTACGCCTTTTTTCAGGGCGTCGCGGGCTTCAATATTAAATTTAATTTCTTTTGCCATATCGTTTATGGATTTTTTTGATTAGATTAAAAATTAATTGATTAATAAAAGTTAAATTACCGCTAAGATGTCTGATTGTCTCATCATCAGGTAATCTGTACCATCAACGCTTATCTCGGTGCCGGAATATTTTCCGTACAAGACAACATCGCCAGCTTTCACTTGCATCTCCTCGTCTTTGGTACCCGGTCCGGTAGCTACTACCGTTCCTTTTTGAGGTTTTTCTTTAGCCGTGTCGGGTATGATTAGCCCGCTTGCGGTCTTCGATTCGGCTTCCATAGGTTGCACAAGAACCCTGTCTGCCAAAGGTTTAATACTTACATTTGCCATTTTTTTTTTACTTATTAAGTTAAACAATTTTTTACTTTAATTCTTTTGTTACATATTTCGTGCCAAACGAATTTTCATCAATTTTTCTGCCATTTTTTCAGTTTTGAGTGGCATTTTGTCAGTTTATTTATCATTCACGAAAGAACAAAACTGCGAATTAATTGACCCGAAATAAACGATGGATGCGTAGTAGCAATTTGGAAGTGATATGAGCTTACAAGTTCACCCTCGCCGTTAGCGAAAAATTTTGTCCGGGCTTATATTTTTTTGTTATTTGTTCTCTTTCCTGAATTTTTCCGTTATCGTCAGTGAACTTTGGGAACTGCTTGTAAACGATGGGAGCTGCAAGGATATTTCTTAGTCCGGCGCTCAATTCAAAACGCCGCCCAAACTTGTAGCTCATTGACAGGTCGAGCGCATGTCGCGGCATTTCAAACATATCGGGAACATCGTTGTCGATGGTTCCACCCTGACTGTCGGCAACACGTCCTATGCCTACTATCCGCTTGCCTATTATATTGTACATTATGCCGATGTTTAGTTTTTCGTTGTTGTAGAACAGTCCGGTGTTCACAATGTATGGCGATTGTCCCTGCATTGGTCTGTTGTGGTTCAAGCTTTCTTCTTCGCTGAAAGTGACCTCGCTTCTTATCAATGCTCCGTTGAAGGCGAGCGACAGAGCTGGTAAGCCTGCGAAATCAAGACTTTTTCTCAGGTCAATTTCAACGCCGAAGTTTTCTGCGCCTTCGGCATTTTCGAAGGTAAAGAGGTAATCGGTAGCGCTTTCGATGAAAGTCCATTCTATGGGTCTAGTAAATTTTTTGTAGAACAGCGCGAAAGAAATCATCTCTCCGCTTGAGGGATACATCTCGTATCGGAAATCGAAATTATCAATGTATGCCTGTTGCAGAGCTGTGTTGCCTTTTACTTCGCTGAAAAGGTCGAAATCGTAATATATCGATTTGGCTACTTCGCGAAATTCCTGCCTGTTTATTGATTTTCCGTAGGCAAATCGCAGCAAGTTTTTCCGGTCTATATTGAAAGTTATATTCACCGACGGAAAAAAATCAGCCGAGTTGTAGTTCATCTTTTCATTTCTGTCAACAGCCAGTTCGCTGTAATTAGTTAGCGTCATAATATTGTTTTCGTATCTGACGCCGGCATATATATTGAACTTCCACAGAGGAACGTTCAATCCCATGTATGCGCTTGTCATCAAATTTTCTGCCTGATAGTCATTTGATTTTTTGGTATCATCTCGAATGTGGAGCATGTTTGCGCCGTAATATTCGGGGTTCATTATTTCAGTAGCCACGTCGCGAAAACTAAAATCCGGCGGCAGATTAGCTACCGGCAGTTTATCTAATCCGCCGACGTAATTGAAAAATCGCGTGTTATAATCTCGTGAACGTTTTTCGACGTAAGCTCCTGTTTTCAGCGAAGGAGCAAACAAGCCGAATGCAAAGATTCGATTGTAGTTCGCACCTGCCGACAGTGTATTTTCATCAAGGCGGATGAAGTCGCGGGTTATTTGTTGCGCGTAAAATCGTTCAAAATCCTCTTCGTATTGTATTTCACGTCGGTCGGGCTGATTTCTGTTGGCATACGAATATCCGATGGTCCAATCTATTACGTCGGCTTCTGAAAATGCATGAAAACCGCTCAACTGACCGGTATAAGCGCCGCGGCTGTTGTACAAATATTCTTCTCTGCGCTGTTGGTAAAGTCCGCTGGCATCTTGCCACCCATCGCGAAATGTATAACGGTTGCGAGCCTGCTGGTTAAAAATGTTGCGTATCTCTAACCGGTGATTGTCGGCAAACCTCCAGATAATGTTTAACATTCCACCCGTTCTGGCAGAGATGGCGTACTGGTCGTCGGAATATTCGTATTTCGGGGTTGGTTCATCCAATCTGCTGTTGTATCTGCCGAAACGCACATTTGTCATATCCTGATAGGCGAGGTAACTGTAGCTGAGGTTTAGCGCCGCCACCACGCCCAATTGTCCGCCACTCTGCAATCTGTTGAACCGGTTCACAACTAATGAGAAGCGGTGGTCGGCAACAGGTCTGCGGGTATTAACCTTCCAATCGTTGTTGAACCCGTTGGTTGTAATGTCTGTTAATAAATCAGGGTCGCTAACATCGAAGCGAAATGTTGGGACAACGCTTCTCATATCGCGGAAACCGTTGTCGAATCCCAGAAAATCTGTAGGACTGCCTTTAGTATAGTTAAATTTGCGGAAATGCGTGGTGGTATTGATATTTATTCCGTAACTGAGCTGTATTGAATTTTCATCCGGTATGCTTTTTGTGGCAATTTTGACGAATCCGCCTGCAAAATCGGCGGGCAGTTCGGGCGCGGGCGACTTCACAATCATCAGGTTATCAATTTGTCCGCTGGGTATCATATCGAACGAAAATGCGCGCGAATCGGCTTCCGAGCTCGGCACGGCATTATTGTTTATCCATACATTATTATAACGTTGCGACAATCCCCGCGCGATGATAAAACGATTGTCGATAATCGAAATCCCCGGAACGCGCTTTATTACTTCCGAAGCGTCACGGTCTTGCGTACGGGCTATTTGCTGTGACGACACGCCGCTCAATACAATATTGGACGTTCTGATTGCGTTAATCATGGATACTTCCGAGTTCATTCTGCGCGCGGCAGTAACAACAACTTGCTCAATGCCTGTAGCCGCTTCTTCCATCGCAACGTTAGCCGTCGCAATCCTACCCGCTTCTACTGTTACGTCGGTTAGTTCAACGGTATTGAACGACACAAAGGAAATCCTTAAACTGTATGTTCCCGGAGCAACGTTCAGGATGTAATTGCCGTCTAAATCGGAAACAGTTCCGGCATTTATAGCCTCAATAAACACTGTTGCGCCCGGCAACGTTTCGCCGGTCAATTTTTCAATAACCGTTCCGCTAATTGCGCCCGTCTGCGATGCCGCTAATTGCGTAAAACACAGAAATACAAGGCATACAAATAAATTCTTTATCATATTTAAACATCTAAAATTTTTCGCGACAAAAGTAGAATAGAAATGTTACATAAATATTACGAAATTGTTAAGAAGATGTTAATTTTGATTTACAGTTCGGTAGAGACGACCCTGTCAGCAGCTTCGCAGCCTGACAGGTCGCAACGCACCCGACCTGACAGTGTCGAAGACCTGTCAGCGTCAATTTATTAGGGGGCACAAGAACGGCTTATTCTTTCAGCGCTTTCAACAGTTCTGCCACTGCTTCTGCCGGTTTGTCAGTATTTTCCAGCAGCTGTATGAACTTACTGCCCACAATTGCGCCGGAGGCGTGTGTGGTAGCCATTTGAAGCGTTGCCCTGTTGCTAATGCCGAAGCCTATCAATAGAGGATTCTTCAAGTTCATGGCGCTAACCCGCAGAAAATAATCCTGCGCGCTATCTGAAAAACTTTTTTGCGCTCCGGTAGTTGCAGCAGTAGATACCATGTAGATAAATCCGCTTGTGTTATTGTCAATCAAACGAATACGTTCTTCGGAAGTTTCGGGACTTATCAGCATTATCATCTTCAAATCATATTTGTCGGCTACATCTTTGTAATCAGCCATGTAGTCTGCAAACGGCAAATCGGGAATAATTGCCCCATCTACTCCGGTTTCGACGCATGAGCGACAAAAAGCCTCAAATCCGTATTGCATCACCGGGTTCAGATAGCCCATCAGGATAACGGGAATATGAATCGTCGGGCGCAGGTCTTTAAGTTGTTCAAACAGTAGCCGCAACGACATTCCGTTACGCAGCGCCTGATTAGCGGCTCGCTGAATAACTGCGCCATCAGCCATCGGGTCAGAAAAGGGTATGCCAACCTCAACAAGAGCAATCCCTTTTTCCTGCAAAGCAGTAAGTATCCGAAGCGTGTCGTCTAATGCCGGATATCCGGCTGTGAAATAAACCGACAGTATTTCGGATTTTTTATCATTAAAAAGTTTTGTTATTCTATTCATTGTTTATAAATCTTTCAAGTTTAACAATATCCTTCAATCCGGGCGACAATTCAAAACGGCTGTTCAAGTCTATACCTGCCATTCGAGCGTGTTGAAATTCGCGTAAATCAGCAATATGTTCGAGCGCTATTCCGCCACTCAATAAAAACGGGACTTTGCCCTTATAAGCCTCTAATATCGACCAGTCGAATCGTTTGCCCATGCCGCCCCGTTCGCTGCCTTTCGCATCGAAAAGAAAATAATCTACAAAAGGCTCATACTCTGCAGTTTGCTGCAAATCCTTTTCGGATGATACCGAAAACGCTTTTATGACGGAGCAGCCTGCATCGCGCAAGCGGCGGCAAAAATCAGGCGTCTCATCTCCGTGCAACTGCACGTAATTCAGTTGATATGCCGCAAACTTTCGTAATATTTCTGCCGTCTCCTCATTCACAAAAACCCCTACCTTTATTTTCGCGCAAGATTGAATTGCAGAGCAAAATTCATCTCGTTCAGGGACATAGCGCGGCGAACCGGAGTAAAAAATAAATCCCATCCAGTCAATATCCAATTTCTCCAATGCCTTGATATTAGCCCTGTCGCGCATACCGCACACTTTTATTATCATTATTATAATTAATTATTTTTACATGTAAATCTTAAAATCAGTATGTTCGCCTTTTGTTTCCAACTGAAACGAAAATTTGTGGTTCAGCAATATTTCGCAGACTAACATCAACCCTATCCCTTGTCCTCCGGGTTTGGTTGTGAAGAACGGCTTGAAAACTTTGCTACGCAGTTCTTCGGGGATTCCGCAGCCATGGTCTCTGATTATCAGCGTAGAAGGAGCGCATGAGGTGAAAATTATTATCTCGCCTTTTGTGTTAATGCTTGCTTCTATGGCATTTTTCAGGATATTAATAATTGCTTGTTCCATCTGCACCGAATCGGCAGTTATTACCGGCGATATGTCGCATAGTTGCATCACGCAATTTATACCTGCATCGGCAAAATTGCCCTGCATGAGGCTGACGGTGTTGCGTACTATGTCGTTCAGATAAACAGGCGCCGGCGCGGGCGGAGGCAGCTTAACAGCATCTGCGAAAGAAGATACAAGCCCGCAAAGATTGTCGCTTCTTTCTATTGACAACTGCAAGGCATGCACAATGTCAGGGCGCAACTCTTCGGGGAAACAGGCGTCTAATCCTAACAACAACGAAAGGTTTGAATTGATTGAAGTCAACGTGTTGTTCACTTCGTGCGACATGGTTCTAATGGCTTTCTCCGTAGCGCGTTTTTCGGCGTCAATCAATTCTTGCGTCAATTCTTCAATCAGCATGAACGGATAACGCCCGCCTCTGTCAAGAAACGACAAGCGACTGCAACGATAGCGATTGATGCCGTCTACTTCAACTATTTGCGGAGCCCCTTCAATCAAGTTTGATAACTTTTGCGTCATTATATTATCGAAATCTTTCAAACTATGACCGATTAGTTCGGCGGCGGGTATCTGCAAAAACTTTGCAGCAGCAGGATTTGCCGACGTTATTAACATACTGTAGTCTAAAATGATTATACCCATAGACGAAGCATCGACCAACAAATCGAGGAACTCGTTCTTTCCACGCATTTGCAGCCGCTGTTCACGCAATTCTCCAATCATACGATTATACAAGTCAATCATGCGGTCGCTTTCGGGATAGCCCACTCGACGCAAGCGCGCAGAAAAATCCTGCTCGTTAAGCATTTCCAAACACGCAACCGCTACCTTGTCGGATTTGCTAAGGCGGCGCCATATCGCTATGGAAATAACAATCGATGCTACAATACATGTAAAAAAGAACAAAAACCATGCCAAATTTGTTAGAAAAGCAAAAAAACATAGGATTGCCATTAAAAAATGTATGACAACAGTCCAGAGCAAAAAATGTTTTCTAATGTTCATAGTCGATACCGAATTTGTCTAATCTGCGATAAAGCGCGCCACGACTTAAACCCAACACTTGCGCTATCTTGGTGAGGTTGCCGTTGTAGGTTGCCATTGCTTCGAGTATCGAATGTCGTTCGATGTCGTCTAATGTACCGAATTGCAGTAATTGTGCCTGCGTTTTTGAAGCTGTGGCTGGCATTTTGAAGTCTTCTGCGTTGATTTTTTCCTTTCCCGACATCAGTATAGTGCGTTCTACCAAGTTTTTCAATTCGCGCACATTACCGTAAAAAGGGTATGTTTTGAGAAATTGCACGGCATCGTCTGAAAAAATTGCGGTAGGAAGGTTATTTTCTACGGTTATGCGGTTTGCAAAGCTTTGCGCCAGCAGCGTCACGTCGTTTCCGCGCGCCCGAAGTGGCGGAACATGTATCTGTATCAGGTTGATACGATAGAACAAGTCTTCGCGAAAAAGCCCCTGCTCTATCATCGTCGGCAGGTCGCGATTGGTGGCGCACAGCACGCGAACATCAATTTTTTGCGGACGGCTGTCGCCAAGCATCTCAAACGTTTGCTCCTGCAACACGCGCAACATCTTAACCTGCGAGGCAAGGTCTAAATCGCCTATTTCGTCTAAGAAAATCGTACCTCCGTCGGCTATTGCAAAACGCCCTTTCCGCTCGGTGTGGGCATCGGTAAATGCGCCTTTTTTGTGTCCGAACATTTCGCTCTCGAACAAAGTTTGCGAAATACCGCCAAGATTCACCTTTACAAACGGACCCTTATTTCGCGGACTATTGCTGTGGATAGCTTCGGCTACAAGTTCCTTTCCGGTTCCGCTTTCGCCTGTTATCAACGCCGGTACAATTGTCGGACTTATACGCACAATAGTTTTGAGTACCTCCATCATGACGGGCGATTTACCGATGATGTTAGACAATTTGAACTTTTTGTCAAACTGCGTGCGCGTCATCGAATCGGTATCTGTGGCTGCTGCGCTTTTCGACAATAATACCGCATTGTTGATGCTGTTCAACAACGCGCGGTTATCCCACGGTTTAGTTATGAAATCGAACGCGCCCGCTCTCATTCCGGCAACTGCCAAATCAATTGAACCCCAGCCGGTTATCAGAATAATTGGAACAGTGGGACGAAACAGGCGTATTTGGCGCAACACTTTTAGACCCTCGTCGCCCGATGTTTCGCGGGTAAAGTTCATATCAAGCACAATAACGTCAGGGACGGTTTGGCGCACAAAATCCATTAACTCATCCGGCTGTGCAAAATCAGCAGTTTTGTATCCCGCCTGCTTGAGCAAAAGCGTAAGTGACAGGCGTATGGCAGAATCATCGTCGGCTATAAGAATCATTTGAATTATGAATTATGAATTATGAAATTTTTGTGAGCAAAAATAATCAATTACTTCAGTGCGGCTTGGCGAACTGCGGGAATGATTGAAATCCCACGAAAAGAAATCAATGCCTGTTTCGCTCTCGGCGTTAGCCTCAAATTTGTATTTCAAATCTGCTAATTCTTCGGCTGTTAGTGTAACTTCCGGAGGATTTTCATAAGGAATAATATCGCGAATGTATTTTAGTTCAATAATAATATCTTCTTTATTTCGCAACTTTGAAACAGCGTTGATAATGTCTTTTGAAAAGTCGAAAGCAATAATAAAACCGCAAATTTGCCCTTCTTTTTTGTTCTTCTCAAACAAATAGTTGTCGTCATTTTTGATTGCCGTGAGAAAAGCATCAAGGGTATCGCGCCCGACCGGTTTTTTCCATTTTTTTACTTGAATTGGCGTACCGTATTGAGTATGCCCGTCAATTCCGCCGTCTTTTCCACCTTTTTCATTCGGAACGCCGCCGAACTTATCTACAATCCATATTTCAAATTCTTTTCCTCCTTTTGCCTGTAACTTTTTGAAATCGAATGTTGGCAAAATTACCTCGTATGGCTTTTTTTTATCGAACAAATTGTCTTGCCTTTTTTGCATACGCAAATCGGAAACTTTGATAGCCATTACTGACTGGTCTATTCCAATCCATTTTCTTTTCAGTCTGTCGGCAACGGCAACGGTAGTTCCTCCACCAACAAAGGGATCGAGAACGACGTCGCCCTCGTTTGTGGCGCACTCTATAATTCTTTGTAAAAGCGCTTCGGGCTTTTGTGTGGGATAGCCTATGCGTTCTTTGGCAGAAGCATTTATTATCGAAAGTTCCCAAACATCGCCAACCCTTTTACCCTCCGATAAATATATTTTATACGGCTCTTTACCTTTCCTTTTTTGCATTCTGTACCAATTTCCATCGTCATCTTGTTTATAATGACTGTCCATTTTGCCTGATTTATCGCCATATTCTTCTCTTGTGTCGTTAAAAACACATTCTTTTCCTTTTGAATACCAAAAAATTGTATCGTGTAAGGATTGAAATCTATTGCTTTTAGCAGTGTATCTCTTATAACTCCAAATAATTTCATTTCTAAAATTACCTTTAAAAATTTTATCCAAAATATCAACTTTGATATAAGCATTAGCGTGCCAGTCGCAATGCAGAAAAATACTGCCTGTATCTTTCAAAATGCGGTGCATTTGCCGCACACGAATTTTCAACCAACTTATGTAATGGTCTATTCCGCCTGCAAAACGGTCTTCAAAACTGCGTTTTTCGCCATCATCGCCCCAAATAACCTCGTAGGTTCGATTGCTGAAAAACGGTGGGTCAAGATAAACCAAGTCAACTGATTTATCCGGTATTGATTGCAAAACAGCGAGATTGTCGCCGAGTATCAACTTATTGGTAAAATCTTTTTGTGCCATATATTAGAATTTTTTCGCAAAGGTATTACTTTTTTTTAGATTTCTATTTCGTTTTGTAATTTTTTTTGTCGCGTCACTTTCTCTCCAAAATGACAGATAACGTCAGAGCGGCTTGGCGCAGCGGCGGCTTTCACTACCGTTTATGCGGGCTACTACCTTTTAATTTTGCACTGCCTTTTCTTCGGGGCTACTGCCGCCGTTGCGC
>Ga0099364_10002264_pt1 | contig 30801 bp, 27 predicted proteins | sample TergutTh196P3_FD_73070 | JGI IMG/M metagenome (GOLD analysis project Ga0099364, IMG submission 73070) | Microcerotermes parvus P3 segment gut microbial communities from Pointe-Noire, Republic of the Congo - Th196 P3 | ecosystem: Host-associated > Arthropoda: Insects > Digestive system > Gut ...
TTTCGTCAGACAAGGCGAATTTTGTGCGAATATCCGCTGATATTTAAGCAAAATTCAACGCAGTATGGCGGAAAATTTTCCGCAAAGATTTAGTGATTCTTAAGTTAATCGACTATAACATATCTCCAAACCGCTTTTAAGGCGATTTAGGGATATTTGCTTATATTTTCATAGATAAGGGCGGTTCAGAAAACCGCCCTGTTAGAGAACAACGGTATTTATCCTACAAATACACTTTTCGACAAATTCATCAAAATACACATCATCAAAAAGTTTGAAAAAGGCATCATTGTGATTCCTAAAATCGGGACATTCATCATTGAAATCGGTCAAACTTTTATCCCATCCCTTTCGGCAATAGCGGCAACGTCTTTGTCACCGCGACCCGAAAGGCAGATGATTATGGAATCATCGCGATTAAACTCTTTGGCTATTTTTATTGCGTGGGCAACGGCGTGTGCAGACTCAATCGCGCAGATGATTCCTTCGGTACGGGACAAATATTTAAAGGCGGAAATTGCCTCTTCGTCGGTCACGGGTACGTATTCGGCACGCTTGGAATCGCTTAAATAACTATGCTCGGGGCCGATTCCGGGATAGTCCAACCCCGCCGATATAGAGTATACAGGGGCAATCTGACCATTGTCGTCTTGACAGAAATAGGTCATCATTCCGTGAAAAACACCCACTTTTCCTTTTGAAATTGTTGCGGCATGATGGGGGGTGTCGATTCCTTTTCCCGCCGCTTCACAGCCAATCAGCCTCACCTGCTTGTCTTCCAAAAAGCCGCGAAAGATGCCGATTGCGTTGCTCCCCCCGCCTACGCAGGCGATTATCGCTTTGGGTAGTTTGCCTTCTCGCTCTAAAAGTTGTTCCCGCGCTTCCTTGCCGATTATACTTTGCAAATCGCCGACAATTTGAGGGAACGGGTGCGGTCCGACAACCGAGCCGAGTGCGTAATGAGTATCGTCAACCCGCCTTGTCCACTCGCGCATTGTTTCGTTTACCGCGTCCTTGAGTGTCATTGTGCCGCTTTTCACCGAGTTGACTTTAGCACCCAAAAGCTCCATCCTGTACACGTTGAGCAATTGGCGTTCAATATCCTCTTGCCCCATAAAAATTTCGCATTCCAACCCTAACAATGCCGCCGCTGTCGCAGTTGCAACCCCGTGCTGCCCTGCGCCTGTCTCGGCGATTATGCGGGTTTTGCCCATTTTTTTGGCTAAAAGACATTGACCGAGGACATTATTGATTTTATGCGAGCCTGTATGATTTAAGTCCTCTCGTTTAAGGTACACCCTCGCACCTTTTAAGTCATTCGTCATTTTTTCCGCAAAGTACAGCAGTGAAGGTCTCCCCGCGTAATCGCGCAGAAGCCCGTCTAATTCTCGCTTAAACTCGGGGTCGGCATTGTAAAAATTGTACGCCTTTTCCAAAGCGTGGATTTCATTCATAAGTGTTTCGGGGATGTATTGCCCTCCGAACGCTCCAAATCTACCTGCCACAAACAGCACCTCTTTTCTATTGATTATTCCATTAAATTCATTAAACCTGTCCGCAAAATCGCCGTGCCGAGATTCGCGGACAGGTTTATTATACACCGCCAATATAAATTTGTCAATAGTTTTTAAAATAAGTTGTTGACAAGAGAAATTTTTTATGATATAATGGTTTTGTCGGCTTGAAGAAAGCGGCATTGGAGAAGTATCGAAGTGGTCATAACGAGCTCGACTCGAAATCGAGTTGCCTTAACCGGCACGAGGGTTCGAATCCCTCCTTCTCCGGCGGTGAGCCACCGCGGGCAAAATCACAGCTCCACTAACTGTGATTTTGCCCTTGTTAAGGTTTCGATTGTCAAGCAATAAACTTTGAAAGGTATATGTTTATTATGAAAAATAATATCAGTCTGCTTTATTATGAGGGATATAAAAAAGGTCGCCGACAAGACTTGCCGCAAGATTATATCGCCAATCTTGAACTTAAATATATAGCATCTGTAATTAGTCCGCACCATCAAGAATATACGTTAAACCTGCTTTGCGAAAACAATACTGATTCTGAATTGATTTTGTACAGGCAGGATATATTGCAAGATTTCATAAACAATCCTAAGTTAGAACATACTTTGCAGGAAACCATACAAAAACTATTCTTTTCTTTTAAAACGGTTGGGCGTAATTACGGTTCAACTCATTCGTTTTTTGAATTAAACGAAAATTTAAAAATATTAAAATCCTATATATATAGTATAGAGAAACTTCATGAGATTTATAATACGAGTTACACCACGCTTAAATCCACCGGGTTAAAAAAGCTTATGGATTTGTTTGAGGAAACATATCACTCCAAAAATTTCATCAAAGTACGACACGAAGTTGATTATCTGAGGCAAGCTCTTGCTAACGGGATAAAAAGCATTACTGTAGCCATCAATTTGGACGATGAGATGAACCCTGTACAAGCAGTACTTCTTAGCACAAATCGCAAGCACTACCGTGAAAAAGGATTGTTTGATAGTTTTATGAACAAGGAAGTTCCCGAAAATATCACGACAAATTCACTCACTTCCATGTACGATAGAAATGGAGCCTTGGATTACACTAATAAGAAAATTTTTGACGAGATAAATAAAATATCTTGTGATTACAGAAAACGAATGAATGTTGCATTAGTTTCATTCGCAAAGAGTAATGCTGAGTATGTAATGGATTTAGCGCCGCAAATTGATTTTTACTCAGGAGCAAGAAAACTAATTGAACTTATGGCGAATCGCGGACTTACAATGTGCCGTCCCGAAATTGCCCCTATTGATGAGCGTGTTACGTTATTGAATGAAACATATGATTTAGTCTTCGCACACAAATACAAGCCGGGCAAAAGTGAAGATAAAATAGTAACCAACACTTGTGAAATGGATAATGAAGGACGTATTTTTATATTGACCGGTCCGAATAATGGAGGAAAAACCACTTATGTTCGCGGAATCGGAATTTGTAATATATTGGCACAAGCAGGTCTTCATGTCCCTGCTAAGACTGCGCGTATTTCGCCGGTAGATTATATATTTACCCATTTCCCAAAAGAAGAAGAAGTCGGTGTTAATACAAGCCGATTCACAAATGAATGTAAAGATTTGAAAAATACTGCTGAAAACGCTACAAAATACAGTTTATTATTGCTTAACGAAAGTATTTCAAGCACAACACCGACAGAGTGCTTATATGTAGCGCAAGAGATGATGAAAATCTTTTGTTATATTGGCGTTAGAGGTTTATTTGCCACTCATATGCTCGACTTAGCTTACCAATCAAATGAGATCAATTTGGAGGTAAAAGGTGAAAGTAAACTCGGTAGCATTACGGTTGGACGTGACGAAAATGGTGAACGCGATTATAAAGTTGTAAAAGGATTACCGCAAAAATCAAGTTATGCGATTGATATTTTTGATAAATATGGTATAAATTATGCCATGTACACAAAGAAAAAGAAGAAAACGTAAGAGGACAAAAACGCATACAGGAAGCTCATGGGGATGCGCGTGGACGATTACAACAAGTCCGAGAAACTCCGATTGGAGTTTGAGGACACCATCAAGACGGCATTCATGCAAGGCTCACCCGCAAGCGAAATGGCACAGCGGGCTTGCGACTTGCACAGGCAATGGCTCTGCTACTTTTATGACGGGTACTGCAAGGAGTACCATACGGGGTTGGCAGAGATGTACGTCCAAGACGAACGGTTCAAAGAGCATTATGAGAGAATCGCCGTGGGGATTACCGAATTCCTGCGTGATGCCATCTACATCTATTGCGAATAACAAAGCGACCACCGCCGTAGGGAAACTTACGGCGGTTATTTTTGGGCGAAAACCGAAGTTGCTGGATTAAGAAACGAAGAACCCCGACCCAAGGGTTCTTCATTTACATTGAGAACTCATCGTTGAGAACTCATCAAAATCCGCCGAAAACCTGTAGTGAGCGAGATTCTGAACGGAATCTAAGAAAAGGATAACCGTCATTCACACCCGGACTAATCCCCCACACATTAACAAAGTCCCACCCGGCATCAATAAACGTATCAGCCGTCATCATTTCAGCGGTAGTTCTACCGTAGATGCCAACAGAACTGCCACTATCCACGCCGTTTAAATGCCCGCTCGTGTCAACATCGAAAAAACAATTCATAACTTCACCATTGTTTATTCCCGCAAATCCGCCCGCAAAAATTGCATCGTTGGGAACGCTTCCGGTTGAATAACAGTTTTCTACAAAGATATTTCCGTGCCGACCTATCACTCCGGCAAATCCGCCGACACTGTATAAGTCACTGACAACATCGCTTCTTGAGTAACAGTTGACTATACTTCCGTAAGTTGCAACCCCTACAAACCCGCCGGCATCGTACCCCGAAACACTTCCCGAAGAATGACATCTTTGAATTTCGCCGCCCGAAATCCAATCTCCGACAAATCCGCCTCCAACGGAAGAGGCTCTGACTTCGCATACAGTGTAACAATCCTCAATATTCACAAAAAAGTTATCAGCACTTCCGCCTCTACCTACAAGCCCGCCCGCAGTCAGCCCCGAAACGGCCCCCGTTACATAACAGTTTCGGATAGTCCCTTCTCTGAAAAGTCCCGCAAGTCCCCCAACTTGGTCATAAGCGTGTATGCCTTCGGGGGCAATTTCTATACCGAGATTTTCTATTCTTGAATCTACAACATAACCGAACAGACCGCCCAATTCATCATGCGGGCGATTAAGCCACAATCCCGTGATTTTATGACCTTCACCTTCGAAATTCCCCTCAAAAGGCATATCGCCCCTCCCGATTGGAAGCCAACCGAATTCACTCCCGTGCAGGAATTCGGTTAAATCAATGTCGTTTGCCAATCGGAAAGTTTTGCCACGCCCTTCAATCCCAAGAAAGTTGTTTACGTTGACCAAATCCGCGGGAGTTCTGATTATAAACAAATTTGGTTCGGGTTCGGGCTTAGGACACGGCGGCCGCGGAGGGCAGTGCGGCGGACATGGCAGACACGGTTGGTTCGGGCGACAACAGCAGCGGTTACAGCATCGTCTGCTGCAAATCCGATTACGGCGTTTATTGCATTTACAGCAGTTACATTGATTATGACAATTCATAAGTTTCACCTCGTAATATTAAAGTATACACTATAATATGACGTAGTGAGCATTTGTGTTAAAAAATGTGATAGGGTTTCAACCCACCCACTCAAAACTCCCCATCGCACTCGATTCATCGAATACCAACTTCTCGGCTTTATAAAATCTGAGCCGCACGGGGCAAGCTATACATTCCCGAATAGCCCTGCTCATTTTGCCGTTTTGCGGAGCCGCCAATCTCTGCCCCTCGTCGGCAGAAATATCGGCAATCAACAGGTATTCCCCCTGCTGCAAAATTACTTGTCGTGGATTGCAAAGCAGGACTTTAACTCCACAATATGTCGCGAGCCTGTACTCCTTGCCCTTGTAATAAACAACGCAAATACATCCCCTAAAATTGAATCCCATAAACGGAATATCGGCAACCGAAAGCGAAACAGAACAGTTCTTCTTAAAGTTACATTGCATCCATAAATACGATTTCGGGAATGAGCAACCGCAGTCGCCCTCAATATAACCAATGCCGCCGTTTAAGTCGATTATTTCGCCGTCAATGCTGACCCAACCGCTCAATTTATGCCGCATACTGATTATGCTGTGGCTGCACTCCATCAAAGGTTCAAAAAATTTGAACACTCCCATTATATCATATTTAAGCGGAGTTAATTTCCCGTAACGGATTTTCCCGCGAATATTCCCGATGTCGATAATCACGCCCTTATCCGTGAAAAAGCAATCTCCGAGCCCTTTGAAGTAATAGGCTTTGTGAGCGGTAATTACCTGAATAAACTCGCCGCAACAGCTTGATTTCCCAACAATAAAAGAGATTGTTTGGTTATGGTTTTGGTGCTTGAAGTAATAACCCTTGAAATAGCTCATTTTTGTGAGCATACCGCCACGCCTTGCGCAAGTATTCTTCTTGTTTTTCAAACTTTCAAATCTCCCGTTGACGGATTGTCTATTAATTTTCCGCTTTTTTCAAATCTCGAACCGTGGCAGGGACAGTCCCACGTATGCTCGACTTTGTTCCATTTCAAAGCACAACCCATATGAGGGCAACGCGGCGTTGACGGTGTGAGCAAATTCCCGACTGCCTTTATTCCGTTGATTGCAAGCTGTGGTTTGAGCATACTTCTTTGCGGGGAATATACCGTGCTGTACGGGTTCATTCGCCCCTGTATCATATCCGTAAGAATCAGTGCCGCAACCATTGAGCCGCTCATTCCCCATTTGTTGAATCCCGTTGCGACATATAAATTCGGTGTATTGGCAGAGTACCGCCCGATGTACGGGACACTGTCCAAAGTCATGCAATCCTGCGTTGACCATGAGTATTTCTCGACTGCGTTCGAGAATTTCCGTTTCGCAAACTCACGAATAACGCGCCAATTTCCGCCGTGTGTGCCTGTCCTGTGGTCGCCTCCGCCAATGAGCAGCAAATCCCCGTAATTTCGGAAAGACAGCCCGTCCTCAATTTCGTCAAGGTACATTCCGTTTACATCAGAGGCGTTTTCCAACGCAACGGCATAAGAGCGATGCTGATACAGTTTCAAGAAATAACTGCCATGCTTATTCAGAAACGGGAAATGCGTTGCGACTATAATTTTGTCGGCTTTGATTTTGCCGTGATTAGTGACTGCAATATTGCCAATAAGCTCTTGCACAAAAGTATTTTCGTAAATGTTCAAGCTTTTTGCAATTCCGTACAAGAATTTAAGCGGATTAAACTGTGCCTGTTTCTCAAACTCAATAGCCCCTGCAATTCTAAACGGCAGGGGTATTTTTTCTGTAAATTTTGCATGGTCTCCAAGACTGTTCACCGCGCGGACTTCCCGCTCAATCGCATTTCGGTCAGCCCGCGAATAGACAAACGCACTCTTTTCCTCAAAATCGCAGGGAATTTGTTCAGCTAACTTTTTAAATTCGGCGACAGCGTACTGATTAGATTCAAGATACATTTTCGCCTTTTCAATCCCTGCATTTTTTAAAAGCTTGTCGTAGATTAGCCCGTGTTGTGAAGTTATTTTCGCAGTGGTATTTTTAGTAATACCGCCGCCGATTTGTCTGCCCTCGACTAAGATGTAATCAATACCCGATTGCTTTAGGAAATGAGCGCAAAGAATGCCCGCCATTCCGCCCCCGATTATAAGGACATCGGTTTTGATATTCCCGGCAAGCATAGGAAATACAGGCGGCTCGGAAGTCGCCGACCATATAGATTTTGGTTGAATCTGCATATCACATACCTACTAACTATTTTTAGAACCCGTTTAGTTAGTAGTTTTTACAGAAATATGTGAATTATCCCCCTGAACATTTCTCCAAAGCTGCCGCCAAAGTCAACCCCGCATAATCCTGCGCGTGGAACAGTCTGCCGCTTTTTTTGTCATTAACGAACGCGCCGAGTACCATACCCGGAATACTGCTTTCGGGTGAGTGGAATGCGTTCGGTCCGCCCAAATCAGTCCTGCACCAGCCGGGGTCAACTAAGCTTATAATAACATCAGTACCATCAACAACAGTCCCGAGGTCAACGGTGAACTTATCAAGCGCGGCTTTGCTTGCGGAATATCCCGCTTGGTGGGGGTCGTCTTTAATTCCGCTTGTTGTGTTAATAACTCTGCCGAATCCGCGTTCAATCATCTTAGGCATTAAGCGGTAGCAAATCATTGCGGGTGCGGTAGTGTTGATTATAAAGCTCTTTGTGAAATCCTCGGCGGGAGTTGTAAAAGGCTCGGTTCTGTACGCAATTTGCACTGCTGCATCATTAAACAGAATGTCTACAACCGTCCCTTTCGCATCAATGCCGTCCAACATTTTGTCAACATCGTCTAAGTCAGACAGTTCCGCCGCAACCGAATAAGCGTCAACGCCCAATTCCTTAACCTCCGCAAGAACCTTTTCGGTATTTTTGAGTTCTCGTGAATGTAAAATAAGGTTACACCCCTGTTTCGCCATAAATATGGCGATTTGATAGCCGAGCCCCCTGCTTGCCCCGGTAATTAAAGCCCATTTTCCTTTTACGTTAGTCATGTCCATTTTCCCCCTTTTTAGTATAGTCAATCGGTTCAGAACAGCTTCTTTTTGCCAACAAATTTTCAATATAGCTTCTGAATTCCTCAATTGAATCATAATTTTTCGACGCAAACAAAAGCTCTGTTAATGTCATGTTTCGCGCCAATTCCCCTGACAATCTTTCGATGATTTTCGCATCGTTATATTGATAGTGTACCATAGAAATTTTTATCCCCCTTTTACTTTTTCAATCGCCGAATCCATGGCGGAAATAACCTTGTCGCACCATAAATCAAATTCCGGGTTCTCGCTCTGCAATTCCTTATTTGCAAGCACATTCCCGATTACCTCACGAATACCCTCATCGAACCGTTTTTCCGCTGTAAATCCGGGGACAAGCCGCTTCAGCTTAGTGTTGTCGAAAACCACCGAATTAGCTTTATCACCAATTAATGAACCCGTAAAGTCATAATTTTCAGAACATTTTGCCAAAAAGTCCGATGGGACATAATACGGCTTAAACTCGACATTCAATGAATTTGCAATCGCTGTGTAAATTTGATTCCAAGTCAAAGTCTCGTCGGAGGTAATTTGCACAGACTCGCCGATTGCGTGAATATTTCCCATTAACCCGATGAACCCTTTTGCAAAATCGGAATTATGGCTCATTGTCCAAAGCGAAGTCCCGTCCCCGTGGATTATAACAGGCTTCCCCTCAATCATGCGTTTTACAACCTGCCATGCCCCCTTGTCGCCGTGAACGCCCAGCGGAATATACCTGTCATCATAAGTGTGCGACGGGCGGACAATTGTTATCGGGAAGCCCTCGTCCCTGTATAATTTGATTAAGTATTCCTCACAGGCGATTTTGTTGCGAGAATACTCCCAGTAAGGATTCGCCAATGGTGTCGCCTCGCTCACCCGATAGTCCGTCAGCGGTTTTTGATACGCGGAGGCGGAGCTTATAAAGATAAACTGCCTTGTTTTGCCCTTAAAAAGCCGATAATCCCTCTCAAGCTGTGACGGAACAAAGGCGATAAAGTCGGCGACAACATCAAAGTCAAGCTCCTTTATTAACTCCGATACCTTTGCCTCATCGTTTATATCGCATTTGAGCAGCTTGACACTCGCGGGCAGTTCGCTTTCGCGGCTACCTTTGTTCAGCAAATAAACCTCCCAATTCGAATCCTCTGCCAAAGAGCGGGTTATCGCCATGCTGATAATACCCGTCCCGCCAATAAATAATACCTTCATATTCATTACCATACGTCCCCCGCCCGAAACAAATCTCACATGAAATTTGCGGCGTGGTACGCCTTTCGTTTTACACAAAAATGGAAAATCGGCGTACCGTTATCCGATACGCCTTTAACTATGTGCCGTTACTCGGCAAATCCGCTTTCCACAAGCTTAACCAAGCTGTTTACAGCCTGCTCTTCATCTGCGCCGTCCGCAATAATCCTAATGGCAGAACCCTCTACAATCCCAAGTGAGAGAATCCCCAGTAAGCTTTTGGCATTAACGCGGCGCTCTTCCTTTTCCACCCAAATAGCAGATTTATACTCGTTTGCCTTTTGAATGAAAAATGTTGCGGGTCTTGCGTGTAAACCAACTTGGTTTTTTACGTCTACCTCTTTTACGAACATACCCGGTTACCTCCAATATATTTTATCAAAGCCATGTAATTTTTTATGTCTCTACTAATTATATATGGAAATTCGGGTTAAGTCAATATAGCGAATAGCTAAATATAGAAAATGATTTTTTAATTATTTGTGGAAAATGCACAAAAAGGCTCAACTTTCCTTCATATCGGGTCTTTTAGCGGCGGTGACTCTCATCGACTCCTCGGCTCGCCACTCCTCAATCCTCGCGTGATGCCCCGACAGGAGCGTTTCGGGGACTGTTCTGCCGCGCCAAACCTCAGGTCGGGTATAGAGCGGGTGTTCAAGCAACCCCGCCCAGTGACTGTCTTTAGTATAGGCAGACGAATCGGGGAGCACGCCTTCTTGAAGACGAACCACCGAATCGCACAAAATAAGTGCGGGGAGTTCGCCGCCCGTTACCACATAGTCCCCCACGCTTATTTCTGTAAAGCCAAGCTCATCGAGTACTCGGCAGTCCACACCCTCGTAATGACCGCACAATATAATAAGCCACGGTTTTGCGGCAAGCTCCTTGACCAACTCCTGCGTCAAAGTCCTGCCTTGCGGGCTCATGTATATTAATTCCGCGTTGGGCGAATCGCCTGTATTATACATTATATCCCGTATACAGGAATAAACGGGTTCAGGCTGAAGCACCATGCCCGTTCCGCCGCCGTAGGGCTTGTCGTCAACTCGGTTGTGCTTGTTCCCCGCGTAATCCCTTATGTTGCGGCAATTAATCTCAACCGCGCCCGCCGCTCGCGCCCGCCCTATTATACTCGCCGACAAATAATTTTCACATACCTCGGGGAACAAGGTGGCAATATCAATCCTCATCGTCAAACAACCCTTTCAGCGGGCGGATTTTTATTAAGCCCTTTGCGACATTGACATCAATTAATACCTCGGGTATAGCCGGGAACAGCAACTGCCTCCCGCTCGGAGCAGCAATGACATATACGTCTTTCGGGGCGGATTGCAATATTTCCTTGACTTTCCCGTAAACTGCGCCGGAATCCGCATCAACGACTTCAAGCCCGATTAAATCCTCTACAAACCAAGTGTCTTTGGGTAAAGTGTAGCTTTCGCGGGCGATATAAAGGGTTTTGCCCACTAAGCGCGACGCTTCGTTAATGTCATCGAAGCCGTCCGCCTTTAAAATTACAAAACCCTTGCGCATTTCACGCAGACTCAGCTTTATAAATGTTGCCCCCTCATCAAGGTAAAATCCCCCAAATTTTCCAAGCAATTCTGCCAAAATTTCGGGAGAATCGCACAAAGATTGAGCTCTAAGCTCGCCTTTTAGCCCTTGCGGCTTAGTAAACCGCGCTATTTCCAAATAATTTTTCATGTGTTTATTATACATAATAATTTATTCTTTGTCAAATCTCTTGACAAAGTAAATAATTTGGTGTAAAATAAATTAGCTTCAATTTTTAGTTTAATGAGAAATGCTCATTTTCCCCCTGTTTTATGTAGAAAGGAATGGTGAAGTTATGCATTCTTTTGATTTTGTGCCGGTCAAGTTGAGGACACTTCCCCTTGACGTGTACTTAGAATGTAAAATTTATTCAGGCAAGCCGGAAGAGTCGGATGGTACGGATGCCGGGTTCTCTTTGCTGTGCGAGAACCAAACTGTAACACAAAGGTTACTCGACAGGCTGAAGAGGGCGATATTCCCCGATACGAGAATATATATTGACAGGCAGTATGTTATTGGTGCTCTCTTCAGTAAAGGTCATTACCTCGGATTCAGTGAGGCTGACGTAACGGCTATACGCAACCACGAGAATCCATGGGAGAAAAAGAAGCGACCCGCCCCTATTCCCGTAAAACCCGCGCCAAAACCGAAGGATTCTCCCAAACCGGGTAAAAAAATCGAATTGGAAATAGTTGGCGCAAAGATTTTCCAAGATAAATTGCGGGTTGAAAAATTCAAAAAGACTATAGAAGAGTATAACATTACTAAAGATATAGCCGAAAACATGATAAACACCGCCGCAGAAACAGGCAAAGTTGACAAAAAGCAGGGTGAGGAAATAACCCGGAATATACAAAAACAGGTAAACAGCACCGAGACTGCGCTTGTATTGCGGGCGATTAACCAAATCCGAAGCGCGGATGAGTATCTGCACACCCACTGTATGAATGTTGCATACCTTAATGGGTTGATAGGCAAATGGCTTGAGTTTGATGAAATTCGCCAAAATGAGTTGGTTGAAACGGGGCTTTTCCACGATTTGGGAAAGACTCAAATTGCCCCCGAGATTATGCAAAAGGTCGAGCCGTTGGAAGCTTCTGAGTTTGATGAGATGAAAAAGCACCCTGTTTTGGCGTTGGAAATGCTTATGAAGTCCGGAATGCGCAACAAAGCTGTATTGGAAGGGGTTATTCAGCACCACGAGAGAGTCAACGGGACAGGTTATCCCAAAGGGTTGGCAGCCAATGATATATGCGAATATGCAAGGATTACCGCTATTTCCGATACGTATGATGCAATGGTGACAAGGCGGGTTCACGCCGAATCGCATTCGCCGTTCAGAATATTGCACGAGTTTGAGCAGGGGAGTTACTCCGAGCTTGACTTTAGGTATGTCAATGTTTTTATAAGTTGTATGGTCGAGGAGCTTAAAGGCAAGGAGATTATCATGAATGACGGACGCGAGGCGATAGTCCTTTATGTAAATCCGAGCCGCCTTCTTTACCCTATAGTCGAAATTGACGGCACAATAATTAAAACCGATGATGAATTTTATTGCGCAAGAATGAAAAATATTTTGGAAGATGATTGACAAAAGGTATTTTTTGGTGTAATATAATTAAATAAGGGGTTGTAAAATAATTTTACAACCCCCGAAGTGGGGGCATTAGCGCAGTTGGGAGCGCACGACACTGGCAGTGTCGGGGTCACGGGTTCGAGTCCCGTATGCTCCATTAGACCTCTTGCGTAAATGCGGAAAACGAAGCTTTCAACGGCACATTTGTGCAGAAAGGGCATGGGAAAAAGAATGAAACGGAAATTTTTAAGTCTGATACTGGTGGTATCAATGGTGGCGGGGTTAATCCCGATGGCAATCTCGGCGCAGACCCAATCCGGCAATGGGTGGAGGTTTGACTCCGCAACCGGAACTCTCACAATCACACACGATGCCGGCGGTAGCGACTGGCGCATAATGAACGGGAACGATGTACGAGCTGATGCGGTGCAAGTACTCATAATCGAAAACGGCGTTAGAAGCATAGGACCCGCTGCGTATGAGGATTGCATAAACTTGAGAGAGGTCACAATTCCCGACAGCGTTCTGCGAATATGGCCTCAAGCGTTTTCGGGTTGCACAAGCTTGGGAGAAATTACAATCCCGAGCAGTGTCACAAACATAGGGGACAGTGCTTTTAGGGGTTGCACAAGCTTGGCCACCGTGACAATCGGCAATGGTTTTGGTTTTACGCGCATAGGGGACTTGGTGTTTGAGGGTTGCACGAGCTTGACAACGCTCACGCTCGGCAAAGCTGTTATAAGCATAGGGCATTGGGCATTTGTGGACTGTCCGATTGAGAATCTTACCGTTGACATGGAAAAGACACCGTATTACAACGAGGGGGGTGTAGGTCCGGCTTTAAAAAATTTGACGTTCGGTAGCAATGTTAAAACCATAGGGTACTATGGCGATGCAACAAACTTGACTTCTGTGACAATTCCCGATGGTGTTACTCGCTTAGAGACGAGCTTTGCGGGTTGCGAAAACTTGAGCGAAATTATAATCCCCGACAGCGTTACAAGCATAGGGCTTTGGACATTTGACAGGACAGCGTGGCTTGACAATCAGCCGGATGGGGTCGTTTACGCGGGGAAAGTGGCTTACACGTATAAAGGCAATATGCCGGAAAATGCATCTGTAACGCTCGCCGACGGAACGGTTGGTATTGCCGAACGCGCATTTGATGGTCATCGAAACTTAACCGACATTACAATCCCCGACAGCGTTACGCACATAGGGAAATATGCGCTTGGGGAAGGGTTTCGTGGTACAGTGTGGATGGAAAATCAACCCGATGGAATTGTTTACGCGGGGAAAGTGGCTTACGTGATTAAAGGCGACGTGCAAATTACATCTGTAACATTTGCCGAAGGGACGGTAGCCATTGAAGATGGATTGTTTTACGGACAGCAAGCACTGGCTCACGTGACAATCCCCGACAGCGTTACAAGAATAGGTGCAAACGCATTTGAGTTTTGTATAGGTCTAACCGAAATCACAATTCCGGGCAGTGTTGCGAGCATAGGGGAGCAGGCTTTTTGGCAATGTGAAAACTTAGCTTCTGTTACACTCGGTAACGGCATTAAAGAGATAGGGTGGGGGGCATTTTATCAAGCAAGCATAACCTCTGTGGTAATCCCCGACAGCGTTACAAGTCTGGGAAACGGTGCGTTTGGTAACTGCGAAAACTTGAGCTCAGTCACAATCGGCAGCGGCATCACAATCTTATCGGGTGCGTTTGGTAACTGCGAAAACCTAACTGAAATCACAATCCCCGCCGGGGTTATTGTCATAAGAGAGGGGGCATTTGCGGGTACTCTCATAACCTCGATAACGCTTGAATCACGCATTCCTCCGATGATTGACAGCCATTTGGGATTGGGGCCTTCAACCACCTATGCAGTAACAATATATGTTCCGCGGGGTACAAGAGCAGTGTATGCGGCTCATCATCAATGGGGTTCTCATATTAACATCATTGAAGTCGGGCTTACTCTACCTACCGACCCTTGCGACGATTGCGATTTGTGCGTATTGGTTGCCGCGAATGGCGGTGTCGCGCCGAAAGGACGAATCCTCGGGGAAGAAGAACCTTCTATTTTCGATGTACTTGAGATTTTAAAGTCACTTGTCGGTATGGACGGTTCGATTGCCAAGTGCGGTAACGCACTTAATGCGGCGTTGATTACGGCTGAGTCGCAAGCAAGCGGTACACCTACTATATTTGATGTATTGGAGGTGTTGAAGTATTTGGTGGGGATGGATAGTTTGGTGAGTTAGCGAGCGTACAATATAACTTTAAGTGAAACCCGCTGTATGGTAAAATCCATACAGCGGGTTTCAAGTTTTATAGTTGCTCAGTTTAAATTTGCTTTGTTGCTTTGTGAGCAGATTTTTTTGACAGAGAAGATGAAATTTTTGCGAATAGCCTTACTTAATAACTCTGACCGAGATAACGCCGTCGATTCCTTTTACTTTCTCGGTTACGCCATCGGGGTTGCCCTTTACATCGAGAACTGTATAAGCGTAATCTTTTTTAGACTTGCTTTCCATATTCTCAATGTTTTGCCCCATATTAGTAATCTTTGTCAAAACTCCGTCAATATTTTTGTGGATAACGCACAGCCTGAAATCGCCGGACTTGCCCATAGAAACATTGGGCAGATTAACAGAGTTGACGATATTTCCGTTTTCGATGTAGTCAATAACCTGCTCCGCCGCCATAACCGCACAATTGTCTTCGCTTTCGGGAGTAGACGCGCCGAGGTGCGGGATTGCCACAACTCCGTCAACGCCGATAACCTCATCAGTGGGGAAATCGGTGACATAAGCCGCCATTCCACCGCTTTTTAATGCGGCGACAATATCCTTATCGTTGACTAAATCCGAGCGGGCAAAGTTGATAATTCGTACATTTTTCTTCATAGAAGAAATAGATTGGGCATTAATCATTCCCTTAGTTTCGGGAGTTGAGGGTGCGTTAAGCGAAATGTAATCGCAGTTTTCGTATATATCCTTCACGTCCTTTACATAGTGGAGTTTTCTCGAAAGACTGAGTGCTCCCCCCACTGACAAGAACGGGTCATAACCGTAAACTTCCATTCCTAAGCTTGATGCCGCATTGGCGATTAACGCGCCGATTGCTCCAAGCCCGATTATGCCGAGCTTTTTCCCCTTAATTTCCGGTCCGCCGTAAGCACCTTTAATTTTTTCTACAAGCTTAGGTACTTCATCACCTTTACCTTTAAGTGTTTTGCATTCGTCAATTGCGGCAGTAATTTTTCTGCTCGCAAGTAACAACGCGCAGATTGCCAGTTCCTTTACTCCGTTAGCGTTTGCACCGGGGGTGTTAAACACAACAATCCCCTTTTCACTGCACTTGTCAACAGGGATATTGTTTGTTCCCGCACCTGCCCTGCCTATTGCAATCAGCTCCTGGTTAAACTCCACATCGTGTAAAGCGGCACTGCGCAAAAGAACTGCATCGGGATTGGTAATCTCGTTTGTTCCGTCGATCGCCGCCACCTCGTATCTGTTCCTGTCGAACAAATCCGTGCCACAGGCGGCAATCTTGTTCAGCGTTTGGATTTTGTACATAATTATAATTTCCTTTCTCTTGCTGTCGGCAAGATATAAAATTTATTGGAAGTAAGGGTGTAATACCCCGCCCCTTGGGGCGGCTCTCTCGCCCGCAGGCGAGGGGTGCAGGGCTTGCCCTGCGGTGTTACCTTACATTCAGCACTTCCGTGCGTTACCTATAACACCAATTGTCGGATTTTACATCGCACTGTTCTCCGCCTCAAATTTCCTCATAAAGTCAACAAGTTTTTGCACACCTTCAATCGGCATTGCATTGTAAATTGATGCTCTCATTCCGCCTACCGAACGGTGTCCGCCTAAAGTAACGAGTCCCTCTTTTTTTGCCTCGGCGATAAACTTTTTATCAAGCTCCTCATTCCCTGTCACAAAAGTGACATTCATAAGCGAGCGGTATTCCTTTTCAACGGGATTATTAAACATTTTCGAACTGTCAAGGTAATCGTACAGGATTGCCGCTTTTTTCTCATTATAAGCCTTGATTTCGGAAAGCCCGCCCTTTGATTTAATCCATTCCAAGACTAACTTAACCATGTAGATTGAGAAAGTCGGTGGAGTGTTGTAAAGTGAATTATTGTCGGCATATGTCTTGTACCGTTGCATGGCAGGTACATTTGAATCGCCTAAATCGCGAATCAAGTCCTCACGGATTATAACAACAGTAACACCCGACGGTCCCATATTCTTTTGTGCGCAAGCATAGATTATGCCAAACTTGGAAACATCGACAGGCTCTGATAAAATACACGATGACATATCAGACACAAGCGGCACACTTCCCGTTTCGGGGAGTTTAGAGAACCTTGTTCCGAAAATAGTGTTGTTTTGGCAGATGTGAAAGTAATCCGCATCTTTGTCGAACTCAGAACTGTCAAGCGCGGGAATGTACGAGAAAGTTTTATCTTTTGAGGAAGCGATTACATTTGCCTCAAGATATTTCTTCGCCTCTGATTGAGCTTTCCCCGCCCATTGTCCCGTTACAACAAAATCGGCTTTTCCGTTTTTCTTAAGATTTTGAGGAACCATGTCAAACTGCATATGCCCGCCGCCTTGAATAAACAAAACCTTGTAATTGTCGGGGATTTCCATAGTCTCGCGCAATAACGATATACATTCATTGTGAATCGCCTCATAATCCTTGCCCCTGTGCGACATTTCTATAACAGACTGCCCCGAATCGCCATGCTCCGTCAATTCCGCCGCCGCTTTCTTCAAAACCTCCTCCGGCAGCATAGCCGGACCTGCACTGAAATTGTAAACTCTCATTTTTTACCATTTCCTTTCTGCACTTTTGTGCGTTGCGTTTAATGTAAGGTAACACCGCAGGGCAAGCCCTGCACCCCTCGCCTACGGCGAGAGAGCCGCCCCAAGGGGCGGGGTATTCACCCTTACTTTCAATAACTTTCCTATATAATAACATTATATAACGTAATAATAATTCTGTCAAGAGAAAAATGAAAAATGTTAAAAATTTATCAAAGTGGAAAGTGATATAGCCCAAATGGCATTTCTCACCATTTGGGCTTATCGGTCTTATTTTACTTCCGCTTCTTAAACGTACCCAATGTCGCGCTTAAGGCAAATGCGGCAATAGTCGGGATAATTGCCAAGGTAACGCCACCCCTCGGAACACCGCCTGCTGCAGGTGGCGAGACATTATCAACGCCGTGTACCGCGCCTAAAACCGAATCGGTGAAAACAGGAGAGCCGATATATGAGTTAGTCGGCGGAGTTCCGCCTAAGTGGACACCGTCAACGCGGCTGTTCATGCCTACGATATATTTCAGTATTTCAAGCACGCAAAAGATTGTCGGTCTGCCCGAAATTCCGCCCGCTTCGCTGATTATCGCCGCTCTCATTGATGCTTCCCAATGCGGGCTGTTTGTAATAACGCTGTCCATACCTACTATATACTTCAGGATTTCGAGTGCGTCAAAGATGTCAATGGCTGTTCCGCCGTTGCTTCCCCTGATTGAGCCGAGAGCGAACCATTGCCTGTCGTCACTGCATACATCGCAATCCGCCCTATTGCAGTAGCAGGGTTCTTCATCGGCGACAATGCCCCACAACCCGCCTTGTCTAATCCAGAAAAAGTCGGCGCGACCTAAATTCCCTACATGGACTGCCGCCTCCTGCTCAACAGGAATAGCCACTTCGCCTTTTTTGTTGTAGAATCCCCATTTATCGTCTAAACGGACTCTGAACAAATCCCTGCTGTAAATTCCGACCGAATCATATTCGATGGGGACGGCTATTTCATTGTCCTCCATGCCCACAACACCCCATTTGTCTTCAATGCGGACTTGTGCGAACTTTGCACTGAACGCCGATATTTCATCATACTCAAACGGGACTAAAACAGTCCCCTCCGTGTCGAGAATGCCCCATTTGCCGTCCAATTTCGCCCGCGTAAACCCACCTGCAAAACTCGCAATATCGTCATAAATGACAGGAACGACTACAGTGCCGCTTGCATTGATAAAGCCCCACTTGTCGTCATTGCGGACTTGGAAAAGCCCCGCGCTTGCCCATGTGTTGATTACGTCATACTGTATCGGGACAATAATTTCGCCGCTTGAGTTAATCACCCCGTGTTTGCCGTCATTGCGGACACGTATTAATGTTTCGCCGTCAACACTGAATATAGTTGCTTCATCGTATATGGCGGGGACTGCTACTATGCCGCTTCTGTTTACATATCCCACCTTTCCGTCATTGCGAACCCATAACAGGTCGCTGTTAAACCATGTATCAACCATATCATACTCGACTGGGACAATAATCGTTCCGTTTATATCGACAATCCCTCTTTTGTCGCCGATACCGACTCTTATCCAACCTTCTATCGGCGGCTCGGGGTCACTCGATGGTCCATAGAAGTTTGCGGCATCAATAGTGTCGTACAAAAACGGAACTACAACAGTGTTATTCATGTTGATAATCCCGTATTTGCCGTCTTTTTGAGCTCTTATAAACATTTCATTTTGAATACCGCCCATATGCCAAAGTACGCTGTCATACTCGAGCGGGATTACAACTTCACCATCGGTATTGATATACCCCCACTTTGAACCCTTGCCCACAGACACTAAACCGAGGTGTACGCTCCATTGAATACTGTCGTAGGAAGTGCGGGAAATTGTCCTTACGAACGCGCCGCTTGCATCGATAAAGCCCCATTCGCCGTTTTTGCTTGCAACCGCAAAATTGTTGTTGAATGTGGAGGCATTGTCAAATTCAACGGGAATTGCGAGTTCGCCGCTTTCGGTGTCGAAAAAGCCCCATTTGCCGTCTTTTTGGATACGGCAAAATCCGCCACCCCAAGTAGTATCAATCGAATCATATTCAATAGGAATCAAAAGCGTACCGAGTGCATTGTAAAGACCCCAATGCGCGTCTTTGCTAACACGAACCAATGCCGGGGGAGGGGGCGGAGGCGGAGGCGGAGGCGATGTCGGTTCATCACCCGGTCTTGAAGCTGCACCCGGCACACTGACTGCCATAGCAAAAATGGAGTTAAATTCCACAGGGATTACGATTTGACCGCTTACATTGATGCAACCTAATTTGCCGTCCTTGCCGACTCGAATTAAACCATTGCTGTTGCCGCTCAACAGCCATGTGTCGATTGTGTCGTACTCTATAGGGAGTATAACATCGCCGCTTCTGTTGAGAAGTCCCCAATTTGTACCGACGCGAACTCGAAGAAATACGTGAGTTTCCGAGTTTACCCAATAAGAAACGGTTGACACTTCGTCACATTCGATACTGAACAAAACATCGCCTTTTCTGTTGATTTGCGCCCATTCGTGTCCGATTTGAACCCATGCAGTGCCACCGCTGAACGATTGCGCATTGTCGTACTCAAACGGGTGTACAGTTTCGCCGAACACATTGATGAAGCCCCATTTGCCGTCAACGCTCACGGGTGCTAAGTCTTCGGCAAAGTGCGATACTTCGTCATACACGGCGGGGATGAGCGTTTCGCCGTTGCTGTTGAAGAATCCCCATTTTTCGCCGACTTTGTTCGCGTATGGCGTTATCCCCGCATCGTAGAAGCCATCGGGTTCAATCTCTTCGCCGAGTTCCGAGTTCCATACTTTGATTTCCTTTTGTCCGCTGTCATCGTGTGTCCTTGAGACAGTCCGCAAGTTAGAATGCGCGTATACATTGTCGGCGACAATCGACGGCTCGACTATTGTGAAAAAAATCGCCTCTGTAATCGCGCTGATAACCGCCCCGGGGATTGCCGCAAATGTAATTGCCGCCGCGAGAATAATGGATAGTGCCTTTTTCTTTGCCATAAGAGTTTGCATTTTACCCTTGCCCTTGATTTCTTGGTGTAAATTTTGCATTGTTTTACCCTTGCCCTTGATTTCTTGGTGTAAATTTTGCATTGTTTTACCCTTGCCTTTCTGCACACCTTACACAAGTGTGCTAAAAATTTTATTCGGCGTAATAGCCGTTGAGAAAATCTGTCAGGAAATGTGCGTTATGTCGTGCGTTTTCGCGGATTATTTCCGCTTTTTGTAAAAATTCCGCCCTGCTCTCAGCCGGAAACGGTCTCGTAATTACTTCGAGCCTTTCATACCCCTCCTTCCTGTACGGTGCTTTTTGTATACGCAATAACGTATACTCCGCCGCTTTTTCATATTCATCGCTGTACGCGAATGAAAGTGAGCGTGAACGATAAGCGCGGGCATTGGGCGTTTTCATAAGCTCAAACGCCTTGTCTAACGCCGCAAAATTGCCCGTTTGCTCCGCATAGTCCATACGCAGGAGCAAAGCCTCATCATCGTTTTGCAGCAAAAAACCTTTTTCCAACTTTGTCAATGCCGCGTCATACTCCCCGGCCTTTTCCAACCATTTTGCTTGATTTTTGGTTGACTCGGGGATAACTGCCAAAACGCAGATTATTATTACAGTAGCTAAAATGCCTGTGCCGAAATGCCGAAATCGCTCAGGTATTTTTATTGTTTTTGATTGATTATCCCCTTTGCCGTCACGTATTGCGGAATTTATGCACATAAACAACAGGATTATAACAGATAAAAACGAGAGCGAAATATCCTGCACTGCGTGTACCAAAATCATAAGGGCGGATATAGTGTATTTACTTGGCTTTTTACTCTGTTTGCCGCAAGTCCAAAGCCAATAGCCGATTAGCGCGAGAGTCAGCACTAATGCCGAAAATCCACCCGCGAGGCCTATTTGTATATATCCCGAGTGAGGCATTACCGATACATAGTCGAACGTCTGATACTCACGCACATGGAAGTTCCACGAGCCTGCCCCGATTCCGAGCGGATTGGCGAGCATTGTGCGTAACCCGTCGGTAATGTGCATAATACGCTCCGCAAAAGTGGCGAGAGGCTGAACTCCGCGCAACAAGAACATTCCCGCCGCTGATAATACAGTAAGCGCGGTTGCGATTAACGCGGTGATTATCGGGCGTTTTGCTTTATTTGTGACAAGATACACAATCCATCCTATTATATAGACGACTATTCCGCCGACTGATTGGGTTAGAATAAGTGCGATTTCCATTAAAGCCGCCCATATATGCCGCCGTTTTCGCCCACAATCCGATGTCCTTGTCAAAAAGGCGCAAACTGCCAAAAATATTGCCGTAACGTTTGCGTACTGGAAAAGCCCGAACAGCCGCCTGCCCTCCACCATTCCCGAAACGGGGAGCAATCCGCTGTAAGCCGCAATCCCCGTGATTGCCGCGATTAACCCGGTACACAAGGCAATTGAGTCGAGAGCAGGGTTGGACTTGAACACGAGGAGCAGCCACAAAAAAGCAACGGCGACTTTTACTGCGCCGAGCCAAGCGGCTAAGTGTCCGCCGTTTATAATTGCCGAAATTACATAAGTAAACGTCAGCCCGCCGAATGCCAAATACGGAGTGAGTCCTATACAGGCATCTCTGTCGCGTTTAAAGCTAAACCACAGCATTACAGCGGCGAAAATCCCCGCAAAAAGCCATGTAATCGCCGAAAATCCCCCTTGCCACAATGCGATTATAATAAACGGTATTGCTTTCAAATTTTTACCCTTGTCCTTTCTGCTCAAGCTCATTATAAAAGCCTTGTTTTCCCCTTGCCCTTTCTGCAACATCTTGAGTAGGGTAACACATTTTATCAATTTTGTCAAGTGGTTGGGCGGTCAACAAAAAAACTCACAATAACCCAAATATTTTTTTCGTACCTACTTGACAAATACTAAAATCCCCTATATAATAATTTGAGTATGCTGCTGAAATACAATATATAGTGATTTGGAGAAAAGGGAATATGCTGATTCAAGCTCAAAAAATAACAAAAATTCAAAAAAGAGACGGGCGGAGCGTGTCATTTAACATTGAGAAAATTGCGGATGCCATTTACAGGGCGGCGGAATCCGTTGGCGGGCATGACTATGCCATTTCAATGGAGCTCGCACAGGAGGTTTGCAAAAGACTGGACAAGCATTGCGATTCGGGATTCGCGCCTACTGTTGAGGAAGTTCAGGACGTGGTTGAAAAAGTTCTCGTTGAGACGGGACACGCCCGGACGGCAAAGGCTTATATACTTTACCGCGCCGACCGTACTCGTGTTCGGGAAATGAACACCAATCTTATGAAAATTTTCGAGGACTTGACGTTTAAATCGTCGAGCGAGTGTGATATTAAGCGCGAAAACGCCAATATTGACGGCGATACCGCAATGGGGACTATGCTTAAATACGGTTCGGAGGGTGCAAAGCAGTTTTATGAAATGTATGTGCTGTCGCCCGAGCATTCCCGCGCTCATGCCAACGGCGACATTCATATCCACGATTTGGACTTTTATACATTGACTACCACTTGTTGCCAAATTGATATTATTAAGCTGTTTGAGGGCGGTTTTTCGACAGGTCACGGTTATCTGCGAGAACCTAACAATATTGCGAGCTATTCTGCTTTGGCGTGTATTGCAGTCCAGTCCAATCAAAACGACCAGCATGGGGGGCAATCGATTCCCAATTTTGATTATGCCATGGCGGACGGGGTTCGCAAAACCTACCGCCAACTTTATGAGAAGAACATTGTGCGGGCAATCGGGCTGTACACCGACACCTATGAGCTTGATGAAATTAACAAGCGGGTGGAAAACTATATGGCGGAGATTCTTGAGCAAAAGGGAATCTACCCCATTCTCGCCAATGACAACGGTTATGGGGAAGCCGAATTCCCGTATTTGCTTGAGATATTTAAGGAAGTGTTTTCCAATGAAGACGGAATAGCGGAGCAAAACACACGCCGCGTACTCGACTTTTCGGCAAAGCTCACCGTAAAAGAGACAGACCGCGCGACTTTTCAAGCAATGGAAGCCCTTGTTCACAACCTTAACACCATGAATTCAAGGGCGGGGGCTCAAACGCCGTTTTCGTCAATCAATTACGGGACAGACACTACCCCGGAAGGGCGAATGGTAATCAAAAACGTGTTGCTTGCCAATGAAAACGGATTGGGCAACTCGGAAACACCTATTTTTCCGATTCACATATTTAAAATCAAAGAGGGGATTAATTATAATCCCGATGATATTAACTACGACTTGTTCAAGCTCGCCTGCCGCGTATCGGCAAAGCGGCTTTATCCTAACTTTTCATTTTTGGACGCGCCTTTTAATCTGCAATACTATAGAGAGGGCGACTACGATTCAGAAGTCGCCTACATGGGGTGTCGCACGAGAGTAATCGGCAACAACTACGATGACTCGCGCAATGTGGTCAGCGGCAGGGGTAACTTGAGCTTTACTTCAATTAATCTGCCGAGGTTGGCGATTAAAGCGGGGGGAGATGTAATTCGTTTTTTTGAAATGTTTGAGGATTTAATGAACCTTGTCATCTGTCAGCTCATGTACCGATATAAGATTCAGTGTCAAAAGAAAGTCAAGAATTTCCCGTTCTTAATGGGTCAGGGGGTTTGGATTGATTCCGAGAAGCTCGGCCCGAACGATGCAATAGGCGAGATTCTTAAACACGGAACAATGTCGATAGGGTATATCGGGCTTGCGGAATGTCTAAATTGCCTTATCGGCTCTCACCACGGCGAGACTAAAGAGGCGCAGGAACTCGGTCTGCGTATAATCGGCAGAATGCGCTCGCGGCTGGACAAGGAAAGCAAGGACACCGGGCTGAATTTCACTTTGTTGGCGACTCCCGCTGAGGGGTTGTCGGGGCGGTTCTTGAAAATAGACAGAAAGCTTTTCGGTGAAATCAAAAATGTAACCGACCATGATTTTTATACCAACTCCTACCATGTTCCTGTTTATTACGACATAACAGCTTATGATAAAATCAAGATTGAAGCGCCTTATCACGCATTGTCAAATGCAGGTCATATCAGCTATGTTGAAATGGACGGTGACCCTTGTAACAATATTGAGGCTTTTGAAAAGGTAATCCGTCTTATGAAAGAGTCGGGCATTGGCTACGGCGCAATAAACCACCCGGTAGACCATGACTCGGTTTGCGGTTATACCGGAGTAATTGATGATATATGCCCGAAATGCGGCAGAAACGAAGAAAACGGTGTCAAGTTTGAGCGAATCCGCAGGATTACCGGGTATTTAGTCGGCACGGTCGACAGATTCAACAATGCCAAACGCGCCGAGGAAAAAGAACGTGTTAAACACGGGTTTTAGGGGTTGAAAGAGGTATAAAGAAGGTTAATTTTATCATTTTGGAGTAATAAAAATAAAGGATTTCTTATTTTATGAAAACTATTTGTTACAGGATTCTATCACTGTTTATGGCAGTTGTGATTATGGTGTCGCTTGTGCCAGATATGCAAATATATGTAGAAGCGAGTGCTATTGGCGATGACTACCCATACAAAGGACAATCATCTGGTTTAGACCCATGGGGATTCGTTAAAGGTAACTGTACATCTTTTGTAGCATGGCGACTTGAAAGTCAAAACGGTTTTAACTTGGCAAGTAACGGTATGTATGGTCAAGCTCTCGGACACGCCAAAACGTGGGGTATAAATGCGTCAAACAGAGGATACCGTGTTGACCAAATCCCTGCAGTTGGCTCTGTCGGGTATACTACGACTGGAGATTTTGGTCATGCGGTTTGGGTCGCAGAGGTAAACGGCGATTATGTGACGGTTGAAGAATATAACTTCGATGCACTTAATAACGGCACAAAATATAGATATTGGACACGTCCAGTACACAAAAATACTTTTGCTGGGTATATTCATTTTAAAGATTTAGACAACATCCCCGCCCCCACAGGACTACGAGTCAGAAACCCCGAAACTAATCAAGAATTTGCGACTAACGATGGAACATTTCAACATTTTAACGTAGCCACCGGCGTACCAATGACGTTTTCGTGGAACGCTGTTTCCGGTGCTACTCAATACGAATTTGAGTTATTAAGGTGGGAGAACAATTCGTGGGTGGGGCAAGGTATAAGACACGCCCCAAACCCCTCATTTGAATCTTATGTATGGGAGGGCATTTGGGGATTTAGAGTTCGTGCAAGTAATGGTTCGTGGGCGGAGTGGACTTCGTTTAGGGCTGTTGTACCTCCCGCTACTCCGCAGGGGTTAAGGGTAAGGAATCCGGAAAATAATCAAGAAATTTCAACTAATGACGGAACATTCCAGTCTTTTCAAGTTAATGCGGGGACGACATTGACCTTTTCATGGAACGCTGTTGCAAACGCTCCTGTTTATGAGGTTCAATTAACACATTGGAATGGTAGTGCTTGGGTGTTGTATGGAAATCCTAAAAATGTTTTTGGTACTTCTACTACGTATTCTATTGGCGCGACAGGAGGTTATGGATTTCAGGTGCGGGCGGGCAATTGGGCGGTTTGGAGTCCGTGGCAAGGGTGGTTTGGTTTCGGGGTCAGACCGCCAACGCCAAATGAAGACGTAATGACGTTGCACGAAAAAGGTGTCATATTTCATCCCGATGACTGGAATGTTGAAGTTTTAAGAATAGAACATCTCGGTGCTTTATTCGCTAACTTTGCTCAACTCGAACGGAGAGAAACGGATATTTCGGCGACAGGAATGACAATTGAACAAATAATTGACATTTTCCACCTCTTGGGTTTGATTTCAGAACCACAGTATTGGAAAAATCAATCAAGCATCAATGAAATATTAGGTTTTCTCTTCGTAGCCCTTTATGAAAGAACCGACTGGAGTGCGTTAATTCCGATAAATGAAAATGTGATGACATTGCACAGGAAAGGCATCATCAACCACCCCAACGACTGGAATTTTGAGATTTTGAGAGTTCAACATCTCGGTGCTTTGTTTGCTAACTTTGCTCATCTCGAACAAAGGAAAACGCCAATTTCTATGACTGGAATAACCGTTGAGCAAATAATTGACGATTTTCATGGTGTTGGTTTAATTTCTGATTCTCAATATTGGAAAAGTCAAGTGTCAAGTGGCAATATCTCTCCGTTTTTGTTTATTGCACTTTACGAAAGAACAAACTGGGATACTTTCTCAAGCGACACTCTTCGTATTTCAGTTGTTGAATCCGCAGGAAATTACCGTATTGAAATCTGCAACCCTACTGACAGGGCTATTTCTTGCAAGGGGTTGTATATCACTGATGATAATGGTGACTTGTTCAAATGGCAAATGCCGGCGTTTATTATAAGAGCGGGCGAATTCATTTTGATTAGCGTAATAGAGGACAGTCTTGAGCCTGTTCTAAAAAGAGGACGTACTAACTTTGATGTGGCATTGACGGAAAGACTGCTTTTGGTTGATGCTGTTGGAAATGTTTTGAGCGAATGGGAATCGCAGTAACTGCACTCGCGGCACATAATTGTGATTGTGGTTGCGGTAGTGTAGATATGGGCTAGTAACTTACGGAATATTAATTCGTGCTAATTCAACTACTAAATCAATGTCATCAACTCCGCCAAATGTTTGACTCATGAGAAGTGTGTTTGCTTTAATTCTCCAATGTAGAGCCAAAATAAAACGTCTAGTGCCAGGATAATTTTGAACCCCTGGTGAAGGTGGATTGAAACCGAGAGGTGCATCTTCATAAGGGTGAGTAATAGGTTGAGATAGCCCCCCGCCTGGAGCAGTAGAAACTCTAAACTCTAAGGCAACTGTCCCAAGTTGATGAACAAATGGACCCGCAGGGATTTCAATGTTTGTATAATACTCAATGGTTTTCAAATGGGGGTTAATCTTAACAGTAATCATATCTTCAATCACATCACCGTATCCGGGGTAGTAGTCAGTTACAACGTCCACTGTAAAAACTATAACACCGCACTTCTCGCACTCCCCACAATCGCAAACAACATCAGAACACTCACCAAAAACACTAACACTCTCACCCGTAGAAGAAGTCAAATGAATACAATCATCAGAAGAAACATCGAAGTTTAAGTTTGCACGTTTTAATGAATGTGTTGTTTCATCAGATTCACTCGGTAAGTGTATGATGTCACCCGGTCGCAAGATGAACGAGGGCATTTGCCACTTGTATAAATCTTCATGGTCGTTTGAAATATACAAGCCTTTACACGAAAATGTTTCGGCTCTTCGCTATTCCACGTAGGTAACCGCAGACCAACGTCCGCATTAAGTTTCAACCAAACGCCTTCCTTAAGTAGACAACTGAACGGAGATGATGTATATTCCCGAACCCGTTTGCGAGTGCTTGCACAGTTCGGATGAGGCTGTTAATACCCACGGCAATGCCGTTAGTGATGCGACTTTTGAAGTATTGAAGAATGCCGTACCAGTGTTTTTCGAGTGTTTTCACGAAACGCTTGAGAGGCTCGAGGTTGGACTCCCACACGCTGTCAGCCCAATGTTCAAACAATTTTTCCGCCTGCTCAATCGTCAAGTCGTAGGTCATGATGTCACGGAATGATTCCTTGAAAGCGTAAGCCTTTGCGATTCGGTCATTAAGAGTCAAAACTTCTGGCTCTTCGCTATTTTACCGTGGTAAGCTGAAAACGGCTTAACTAAAGCCCTGCTTAATCCCCTCACGCAAGTAGACCATCGCCTTCAAATGTGGTATAATAAAAGAATGAAAAAAATAACGCCTATGAGTGACCAAGAAACGCAACAAGCGTACTTCACTTTCCTCTTCAAAATAGAAGAGCCATTTTACATCAAGAAGATAGAGACCAATCACGAAACGTGCGAAACGCACGTTTACGTGGATTTTCGCAAGGGGACAAAGTTCGTTTGTCCGGTTTGTGGAGCGGAACACAGCGGTGTCCATGCGACTGCTGACAAGTCGTGGAAAACGCTCCCGATTCACCATTATGAGTGTCATATTCACCTGCGCACGCCGTACATCAAATGCTCCAAAAACACCTGCGGAACAACGATTTTCCGCCCGCATTGGGAGAACGGCAGTACAAAATTTACAGTTTGGTTTGAGGATGATGTAATCAAACTTGTGCGAGCGGGATTGCCGGTTTCATGCGTTGAAAAGCGGGTTGGGGAGCATGATACACGCATTTGGAGAATCGTCCATCGATACGTGAAAGCTCAGTACGAAAAGCTCGATTTCAGCACAGCCTTTTCTGATTTCACGATAAAATTTTTGAAAAAAACATTTCCACCTAAAATTTTCACCTTGCAAGCTCTCATAATACCGACAACCCTCACCCGACATCTCTATGCAAAACCCCATATTGCCGCGTTCTTCTAAACTGGATTCAAAATGCTAATTCCGTTATAATAATACTTTTGAGCATAATTCATTTTTGCACCTAAATTTTGAAAGTTAGAAAAATATTCTGTTAATCCCGTCAACCTAAGTATATCTTCTAACTCCAATATCCTTTCATACCCCGACCTTATATCTTCCTTAATCGTAATGGTAACATAGTCATAAATGCAAGTCATAAAAAAACTCCTTAACTATTGTTTTCGCTTTTTTCGTTCAACCCCATGTATTCCTTACTTAAAGCGGTTTCTAAATATTGATAGCTGTCATACAGCCCTCGAAGATAATCCGTCTGAACATACAGCTTTCTTTTTAAAGGTTTTATTTTCATGCGCCTCTTAACATCTGAACAAGCCTGTAGATTTTCAAAGTCTTCTCTTGTATACGTCTTACAGGAAGTCAGCCGACCAAATCGGGTTTTACATTGAACCACCTTTTGAGTTAAACGTCTGAAAGATTTGTCAACTGTTTCATAGTCCTGTGTTGTGTAAACAATCTGCTTCCCCCTGCCTTTTCTGTTCTGTGTCAGCAAATGCATAAGTGTTGGCGGAAACGTCCTGTAATCACGACTGTTAAACACGTTTTGTAATTCGTCATATGCGAAAATTACGGGTTTTTTGTACTTCTTTTGTAAATCGCGCCAACATTCAATATTAAAATCTTGGTTTTCATAAAAGAAGTTAGTGGCAATCAGTATTTTGTTTCCGTACTTACGGCGCATACATTCCAAATATTCAACAAGGCTCATTGTCTTCCCGCCCCCGTATATCCCGATAAAACACCATATACCGTAAAGATGTGCTTCTAATTCACCGCTTTTCTTTAACTTAATATATCTGTATAAATCAATACTTTTCCAATAAATCAGCTTACATATTACCTCAAAATTCAAAAGAATAATGATACCCGCAATAATGCCTGCGGGTATTATTGCAATTTTTATTAAGCTGAACAGTATTTTATAACCCTCTATAAATATCTGCATTTTTTACTAAGCTCACTTTCTTAATTTTCAAAATTTATTCCTTACAAATTGACTTGCCCCGCTGTTAAAATTTTAATAACCAATTTTGCTACAGCGATACGCAATTGATATACAAGCCATAGAACGCCCACCGACAATATAACTAACACCACATCAAGAGGAATAAGAAAAACCGCACTTCCTATTGTTGAAAAAAATACTCCAATATCTTCGGGGGTGATAAATTCACCGCCTACTAAATCCCTTAATCCTTTAAGAATGAACTGAATTATCGGTACTATTATAGTACGAATTATCCTTATAAAAGCTTCTACTATCATTGTTTTAGCCATAACCTTTCTACAAAAATGTATTTTAACTGCCTTGATTATATTGTTGCGCCGAGCGTTTAGACAAGCTAAACGCTGTCGCACGCAAACATATATTTAATTTTTTTCTCATTTCCCCTGCTTATTCGTCTTTGAAGTATGCGTTGAGCTTCCCTTTGTTGCACCAACCTCAAAAGTCGTGCCTTTAATAACATAAATTACACGTCTATAGCAAACCATAAAAAAGAAAAAGTAAAATAAAACCCTTATAATTATTCTTACCCATGCAAGTATATTTCTCGTCATTCGATTTCCCAGTATATCCACGTCTATACCGAATATTTCACCCGTTATCATACCTTTCATTCCATGTTCACCGCCCTCTATGCGTTCATAATACGAAACTCAACTGTGGCTACAGGTGATGATGCTGCCGCCGACACAGTGAGTACTGCGACAGTTACAAGGCAAGCGAACACAACCGCTATCGCAAGCTGCGGATGTACGACCTGGGTGACGGCAGAAATCAGCTCGCCGCCTACCAAAAACGGTCTGTGCATTACCCGATGACCTGCTTGAATTTTCAAAGCCCCGTGCAGGTTCTCGACAAATATTTGGGGGTGATGTAAACCGGACGTCGGACCGTACGAGGCAC
>Ga0099364_10002265_pt1 | contig 30796 bp, 35 predicted proteins | sample TergutTh196P3_FD_73070 | JGI IMG/M metagenome (GOLD analysis project Ga0099364, IMG submission 73070) | Microcerotermes parvus P3 segment gut microbial communities from Pointe-Noire, Republic of the Congo - Th196 P3 | ecosystem: Host-associated > Arthropoda: Insects > Digestive system > Gut ...
TACACGGATTAGACGGATATATTGTTGCTGAGGCAGACAATGTGTTGCTGATTTGCAAAAAAGAAGACGAGCAAAATATTCGCCAATATGTGAATGATGTAACCGTGAAATTTGACGAAAATTATTTTTAAAACATATTTCCTACAAAGACACAAAGCACACTAAGAAAACGTTGTGTTCTTAGTGCCTTTGTGGGAAATTTCATTACTAAACAATGGCATTTTTCTATTTCAAACAACCACGCAAATTTAATTATCGTCCTATTTTTTATGATGAGGATAAAGAAATGCACGACGAGTTGGTCGCAAACGCAAAAAAAGAACTCGGCATTGAAGAGGAGAAGAGCGACAAAGTGTACCGACCTCAAATAAAGGGTTCGTTCAGAGGTGGCGGCGACAAGATTTCGTTTAATTTTAAAAGAAGAGAAGCAAAAAAATCGAATTTTCGATTGGTTGGAATATTAGGATTGTTACTTTTGCTGGGTTATTTGTTTTTTATACGATAAAAAAAACGTATTGTCAACGGATCCCTGCAATGATAGACTTTTTAGTCAGTCCGAAAAAAGCGCAAATTTACGTAATTTATGTTACGTAAATTCGCGCTTTTCGCGTCATTTATAATCTATTAATCACAATCACATATCACCATTACCTGTTGCATACGGCTGTAAAGTGTACTGCACTCGGAGCTTTCTACATAAGCGCGGACTTCATACGTATTGGTAGGTAAATTGTTCAAAGTAGTTGTAAAACTATCTGGTGTAGGAATGCTTGTCCAAGTTTCTGTGCCTCTCAAGCGGTACTGAAAACCTTTGCTAAGGATTTCTGTGAAAATGGCAGGCACTTCACTTGTAAGTGTAACAGCGGAAGTTGGCGATATTGTTATGTTAAGTGGAATAGCAACATTGCAATTAATGCCTTCGGCTTCCCATTGCGCAACTAATGTCATTTCACAGAACAAATGCAATGTATCTCCATCGTTGAACAATAAATTAGCTACCAACTCATTCATCTTCTCACTAACCCACTCGTTCATCCATGCTTCAAAATCTTCCATATCCAAGCCGGTCTCCTGGAACAAACCCATAACCCACTCGTACGTCCATACTTCAAAATCTTCCATATCCAAGCCGGTCTCCTGGAATAAACCCATAATCCATTCCGTAAGTAACTCCGAGCCATACATCTCATAAAATTGGGTACAGGCACCTTCTACTGCCCAACCGGTAATGATATAACCTTGTTTTGTGAAATTATCCGAAAAGTTCGCGGGTATAGTATAAGACATACTCCAATCATTTTCATCGAAATATATTATCAAATAATCATAATCCAAAGTGCTTTCGCCGCCGTTTGCATCAAATGTAACGACAAGGCTACGATAATTCACATCAAAATTATTAAAGATAAATTCGTTATATGGTGCCGGAAGCCCCGTAACTGAAACAGACGTTGACGTTCGGGTAATATTTCGTTCATACAATCCACCCGTTGCACGGTGTTCATCTGAGATTCTATACGCGTTATCCGCAATGTTCTCTATAAAAGTAACATTGCCGTTGACTTTTAGATTTTCAAGGTCGGAAATCCAAATACCACCGCCAGCTTGCGCTGTGTTGCCGCTGATTACTGCGTTATCACTTATTAAAACTTCGCAGTTCGAATAAATTCCGCCGCCAAATTGGTTTGCTGTATTTCCGCTAACTATCACATTGTTGTTTATTGTAACAGTAGTAACAGGGTCATTGTTATAAGCATAAGCTTGTGCATGAATCCCACCACCACCATAAAGTGTCGTATTCCCACTGATTGTCACGTTTCCGTTGATGTCTACATTGCTGCCGGCCGAATAAATTCCACCGCCGGAATTCCCTGTGTTGCCACTGATTACAACATCATCGTTTATTGTAAGTTTAGTAATGTATTCATTAGATCTTTGCTGATAAATGCCACCACCGACACTTCCCGTGTTTCCGATAATTATGACATTGTCGTTTATTGTAGTGTTGCCCCACGACGTTATTCCGCTGCCGTTCATGTTGTTTCGTATTTCTACATTTCCGCTTAATGTAACATCACCCTGCGACCAAATTCCACCGCCGATATTGTCACTGATTACGACATTGTCGCTTATTGTAACAGCAACATTGCTACCACTTGCATAAATTCCGAAACCACCAGTATTTCTGCTGATGACAGCGTCTTCGCTTATTGTAATATTGCCATTGCTTATAAAAACTCCTCCGCCGGATATGTTGCCGCTGATTTCAACATTGTTAGTTATTATAACATTGCCGTTGCTCGAATGAACTCCGGCGGAGCTGCGTGCTGTATTTCCACTAATTTTTACATTGTCGCTGATTTTTACATCGCCGCCTCGCTGGTTTGTAAAAATCCCGCCGCCAGAGCTGTTTGCCGTATTGTCGCTGATTTCAACATTATCGCTTATTGTAATTCCGTCGCCACCATGGACCTGTATCCCGCCACCATTAAGTAGTGCCGTATTCCCACTGATTACCACATTCCCACTTATCGTAAAATCACTTTCTCGTTCCAGATCCCAATTGACAGCCATAATCCCGCCGCCAGAGCTGTTTGCCGTATTGTTGCTGATTTCAACATTGTCGCTGATTTTTACATCGCCGTTCGTGAAAATTCCGCCGCCGGACCGAAACGAACTATTTCCGCTGATTACGACATTGTCGCTTATCGTAACATTGGAAAACGAACTTCCATAAGATCCTTCAGCCAAAATTCCGCCGCCCTCACCGCCCATGCCAATACCGCCCGAGGAAGCGTTGCTTGCTCTATTTCCGCTGATTATAACATTATCCATTATCGTGATGTCTCCCGTCACACGAATTCCGCCACCGCCGGCTTCTATTGATTCGTTGTTGCTAATTACAACATTATCTTTTATTTCAATACTTCCCTTTGCATAAACTCCGCCGCCGCCGCCAATCCAGCCGGCTAATAGAATGCTGGTTTGATTTTCGCTAATAACAAGATTGCCGCTAAGTATACCGCTTGACATGTCTACGCCGCCACCCCAATTGCTGGCGAGATTATTCGTAATATTCCCGCGCTCTGCTGCTATGAAGCTCGCGGTATTTGTCGCGCTAAGCGTTAGATTCCCGCCCAAAAACTCAACTCCACCGCCGGTTTGACCTTCGTCTTTTCGTCCTCTCAGCTCAACGTCAATAAAGTTAAGCTCATAATTTCCTGTGTTGTAAACATGAATATGCCTCGCTGTATTTCCTTCCGCAAGCCTAATTACTACACCGTTTGGATTGCCTGACTGCAACGTTACACTCCTGCCTACAGGCATAGTAAGCGCGCTTGTCAGTTCAAAATCATTGGAAATAACGATTGTAGGGATAGAAGTGTCATTAAGTGCTGCTTGCAAATCAGCTTGATTATTTACAGCCGTCGCTGTGGAGAAACTTAATGCGAGTATTAAGCAAAAACTAAAAAGTACTTTTTTTGTCATAATGATTAAAATTTAAAAATGAATGATTTTTGATTTTATGAAAAAAAACGGATTTACATTATCCGTTCATGAGGTTGTGAGAATTACCCAAATTACAAAATAAGTAAATCCGCATTTCTGCAACTATCTACTTATTCTTGTAATTTTTAGAAATTTCTCACATTTCATGAACAAGAAATAGCAAAACGTTACAATAAAATATGTTTTATTGTAGCGTATTATCTACGCTGGTTTTGTGTGAAAATGTTTTTTTTTATTTAAAATATCTATAATGTTATTAATCGTTTTATCTGTTATTTTCGTCAGAAACAATTCCAACGGTTTTAAGTATAATGTTTTTATCGGCAGTAAAAATACGCGTTGGACGCTACATTAAATTAACGATGCCAAGAATTTACCGGCAACGTGCCACTTATAAAATCGGTTGTTTCTAGTGGCACAGCGTATTTTTCTTTCGGACGTTGCGATGTTATTTGACAAAGCAAAATATCACTTCTGGCAAGATTAGCTAAAACCAATGCCGGTCTTCGCTATTTTGAAAATTCCCAAGGAGTAGAGATAATCCAACGCCTTTTGAGCTTGCATATTGCGAGTATTGTAATCTAATATAACAGTTGCCATAATCAAAAATGTTAGCACATAACCTTTCAACATACAAAAGTAAAACAAAATACCAAACAAACAAAAGAAAAAACAAAAAATAAACTACCTTTGCACTTCTATTACTATTAATAATGAGTGATATAATACATCTTCTTCCCGATTCGATTGCCAATCAAATCGCTGCCGGTGAGGTTATTCAACGACCGTCTTCTGTTGTGAAGGAATTGGTTGAAAATTCGATTGATGCGGGCGCTTCCAAAATACAAGTTATTATAAAAGATGCCGGGCGCACGCTGATACAAGTGATTGACGACGGCAAAGGAATGAGCGAAACAGACGCGCGCATTGCTTTTGAAAGGCACGCCACGTCGAAGATACGGAAAGCCGACGATTTGTTTTCGCTTCGCACAATGGGTTTTCGCGGCGAGGCATTGGCTTCTGTTGCCGCTATTGCGCACGTGGAGTTGAAAACCCGCCGTCCCGAAGACGAAGTGGGAACACTGATTTCCATTGCAGGTTCCGAAGTAGAAAGTCAAACCAGCGTTTCGGCTCCCGTTGGGTCTAATTTTTCCGTAAAAAATCTGTTCTTCAATGTTCCCGCTCGACGAAAATTCCTAAAAGCGACCAGTACCGAACTAAAACATATTATCACAGATTTTCAGCGCATTGCATTGATTTATCCCGAAATAGAATTTGTGCTTTATCACAACGATGCAGCGATATACGAGCTTTCTGTTTCGAATTACAGACAACGAATTCTACATGTTTTCGGAAAAAACTTAAACAGTCAATTATTAGAAATTCGGGAAGGAAACGACCTCATCAAGATTCACGGTTTTGTAGGAAAACCCGAATCAGGACGCAAACAAGGCGCACTTTCGTATTTTTTTGTGAACGGGCGCTATATGAATCACCCGTATTTTCACAGGGCAATAATTCAAGCCTACGACAAAATGTTGCCGAGTGATACCAAGCCCAATTATTTTATTTATTTTGAGATAAATCCGTCTAGTATCGATGTGAATGTGCACCCGACAAAAACGGAGATAAAGTTTGAAAACGAAAGTGCTATTTGGTCTATTTTGATGGCTTCCGTCAAAGAAGTGCTGGGAAAATTCAATATGCTTCCGCCGCTTTCTTTCGACAATGAGGTAGAAATGATTAATAATTTTGTTCCGACAAAAGAGCCTATCACGCCGCCGAAAGTAAATCTCAATCCCGATTACAATCCGTTTAAAACAAGCGGACAATCATCGTCTAATTACAACAAACCTTCAACATTAGATTGGGAAAAGCTGTACGAAGGATTTGAACGAAAAAATACAGACACCGAATTAATTCCATCGAATGTAACTATAGAAGAACAATACATTCAAAGTTCTATCAATCACGAAGATGAAATAAAAAACATTGAACTTTTTCAGTTTCGGAAAAAATATATCGTAACTTCCGGTGAATCGGGAATTATGCTGATAGACCAGCATCGTGCACATTTGCGTATTCTTTATGAAGAGAACATCGCAAAAATTACCAATAAAAAAGGAGCTTCGCAAGCATTACTTTTTCCCGAAGTGCTGGAAATGGAGCCTGCCGATGTTTCTGTTTTCAAGGAAATGGAAAGCGATTTGCATTATTTAGGATTTGAGTTGAGCGATTTTGGCAAAAACGCTGTTCAAATCAGTGCTGTTCCGTCGAATTTGGAAGGAATTAGTCCTGTAACGACTATTGAGCAAATGATAGATGCGCAAAAAAACAAAGTACTTGATGCCAAAACAGATTTGCATGAAATGATTTCACTATCGTTGGCAAAATCAATGGCAATAAAATCCGGGCAAGCATTAAATAATGAAGAAATGAACCTGTTATTTAATAAATTATTCGCCACAAGCAGTCCGAATTATGCGCCGGACGGAAAACAGATTATTGTGATTGTGGAAAATGAGGAGATTGAAAAAAAATTCAAATAACTTCCGAGAAATAACATGATTTTTTGTATCTTTGTTAAAGAAGAGCTTAGTTATGCAAAAGAAACCATATAAAATTCCGAAAAAAACACCAACGATTGTCAACGAGTCTGCTGTGGCTTACCTGAAAACTGTCGGAAAAACTTCGTCTTCCAACAGTTGGAATCCAAATGTACCGTTTCACGGTACACAAGAAGAATGGTGGGAGCATTTTAATCGCATTGAGCAGGGAGAATTTATGTCTTGGGAAGAACACCAAAGAAAATTTAAGGAATGGAAGACAGCTTTTCTCGCAAACCGTTTGAAGTAAGCAATAAGTTCTTCGAAAGTCGTGCGCAAGTATATGATTATGGTGCAGACATATTTGGAAGTTTGCAAGCAGAACGTTACGATAGCAAGATAGTAAAAGCGGTTGAATCACTTTCCGATTTTTATTTGGCTTATCCCGAATGTCGCCATCTCGTCACCAAAAGCCGCATGTATCGCAATATTATACTCGATGCGCACCTGATTATTTATCGAGTTACAGACGAACGCATCGAAGTGTTGGACATCATTCATTCCGCATCAAGTATCGGTAAAATTCGCGGCGTGCGCAAAATACGTCTGTAAAACAGATTTTTTATTACCTTTGCACCTTCAAACTAATCAAAATTTTCAATGGATAGAAAAATAAGAGTACGCTTTGCGCCAAGTCCGACGGGACCTTTGCATATTGGTGGAGTACGCACTGCTTTATATAATTACCTGTTTGCTAAACAACATGGCGGTGATTTTATTCTTCGTATCGAAGATACGGATAGCAATCGTTTTGTGTCGGGCGCCGAAGAATATATTATAGAATCGCTTTCGTGGCTTGGAATAAAATTCGACGAAGGCGTTGGTTTTGGCGGAAAATTCGGACCATACAGACAAAGCGAACGCAAAGATATTTACCGAAAATATGTAGATAATTTGTTACAAAACGAGTTGGCATACATCGCTTTCGATACGCCCGAAGAATTGGAAGCAAAAAGAACTGCGGTTGACAATTTTCAATACGATGCTTCTATACGTATGTCGATGAACAACTCGCTGACATTATCGAAAGAAGAAGTTGAGCAAAAGATAAAAAACGGCGATATTTATGTTGTTAGAATGAAAATTTCGCCAAACGAAGAAATTAAAGTAAATGATTTGATTCGTGGCGAAGTAATTATAAATTCGTCTATTTTGGATGATAAAGTATTGTGGAAATCGGCAGACGGATTGCCGACATATCATTTGGCAAATATCGTTGACGACCATTTGATGGAAATTACGCACGTTATTCGTGGTGAAGAATGGTTGCCGAGCGCACCGTTGCACGTGTTGCTTTATCGTGCGTTTGGGTGGACGGAAACGATGCCGAAATTTGCGCATCTTCCATTATTGTTGAAGCCCGAAGGAAATGGAAAATTAAGCAAGCGTGATGGCGACCGACTTGGGTTTCCGGTTTTTCCTATTGAGTGGAAAGACCCAAAAACAGGCGATATTTCGTCCGGTTACAGAGAATCGGGATATTTTCCCGAAGCGGTTATTAATTTCTTGGCATTGCTGGGTTGGAATTCCGGCACGGAACAGGAAATTTTTTCGATAGAAGAACTTATCCAATCGTTTTCGTTAGATAGAGTAAGCAAAAGTGGCGCGAAATTCGATTACGAAAAAGGAAAGTGGTTTAATCATCAATATTTGATAAAAAAATCGGATAAAGAAATTGCAGAACTTTTGATTCAAGATTCAAGATTCAAGATTCAAGATTTAGGAATTGAAAAACTCACACAAATCGTTGGTTTAGTCAAAGAACGCGTTTCTTTTGTCAAAGACTTGTGGAACGAAACGTCTTTCTTTTTTGTTGCGCCCGAAACATTCGATGAAAAAGCCGTTCAAAAACGTTGGAAACCGGAAACTTCGCAACAATTAAATGAACTGATTGATGTGCTGAAAAACATTTCTGATTTTTCATCAGCAGAAAAACTGGAAGAAACTGTCAAGGCTTGGATAAACGATAAACAATATAACATCGGGGCGATAATGAATCCGTTACGATTATCGTTAGTTGGTGAATTGAAAGGTCCGCACGTTTTTGACATCGTTTCTATTTTGGGAAAAGACGAAAGTATCAGAAGAATACAAAAAGCCATCGAAACAATAAAATAATGCAAAAACGGCATACCGATAAAAAACAATATTTCGACGAACAAGTTTATACTACCGAGAAATATGTTATTCCTTTTATGGAAAGGAATTTGTCCATTTCGGAAGGTATGCGGATATTGGAAATTGGGTGTGGAGAAGCAGGAAATTTAAAACCGTTTTTAGATAGAAAATGCGTTTGTTACGGATTGGATATTAACGAATACAGAATTGAAATCGGTAAAGAATTTTATGCCGAACATCCAAACAAAGACCTTTTGCAGTTGGAAGTTCAAAATATTTACGACAAAACGGACAACGAAAAATTCGATGTAATTTTTCTGCGAGATGTGATTGAGCATATTCCCGAGCAGTCAACGTTTATGAAACATCTGCGCAATTTTATGCACGACAAAACAATTGTCTTTTTTGCTTTTCCGCCTTGGCAAAATCCGTTTGGCGGACATCAGCAAACTTGCAAAAGCAAGGCGTTATCACATTTTCCGTTTATGCACTTGCTTCCGAAAAAAATATATCATTTCTTGCTAAAGTCGTTTGGCGAAAGCGAAGCAAAAATCACAGACTTGCTCGAAATAAAAGAAACCGGAATTTCTATCGAGCGTTTTGAGAAATGCTTGAAAGAAGCCGATTTGAAGATATTAGAAAAGGAATTATATTTTATTAATCCGAATTATGAAGTTAAATTTGGATTAAAACCACGCAAAACCGCTCGAATTTTACGTTCTATTCCTTATTTCAGAAATGTTGTAACCACTTGTTTGTATTGCAGTGTTTCTGTCTGAACGCAAAAATGACGCAAAAAACGCAAATTCTCGCAAAAGTAAGAATAAAACTTGCGGAAATTTGCGTTTTTTGCGTCATTTGCGTTCTACAAACATTTTTTCAATCTTTCGATAAAATCTTTTGCCTCGTCCATTGACAAACTCAACGGCGGAAGCAGACGAATTATATTCGCTCCGGCAACGCCCGTGAAAACTTTTTCGTCGAAAAGCAGTTTATTCCGAATATCTTTAACCGATTGCTCAAATTCCAATCCAATCATTAAACCACGTCCACGAACTTCTTTTATTTGAGGGAATTTTTTAAGTTCTTCCATCAAGAAATTACCAACTGTTGAGGTGTTTTCGATTAGATTTTCTTCGTTAAAAACCGACAGAACAGCTAACGCGCCTGCGCAACCCAAATGATTACCGCCAAAAGTTGTGCCGAGTTGTCCGTGAATGGCTTTAAACATCGGACTGATAAGCACGCCACCCATCGGAAAACCGTTGCAAATGCCTTTTGCCACTGTGATAATATCCGGTTTTATTCCGGCGTATTGATGGGCGAAAAATTTTCCGCTTCGTCCGTAGCCCGATTGAATTTCGTCGAGAATCAAAACCGTTTCTGTTTTGGTGCATTCTTCACGCAAATCACGCATAAATTGGTCGTCGGGCACGAGAATACCGCCAATTCCTTGGATTCCCTCAATAATGACAGATGAATATTCTTTTGAGGATAATGCTGCGCGAACGGTTTCGATGTCGTTTAGTTCAACAAAAACAACTTCCAATCCTTCGTTGACAGGCGCGATATAGTTGGGAATATCTGTAACTTTTACAGCTGCAGAAGTCCGTCCGTGAAACGATTTTTTGAACGAAAGGATTTTCTTTCTTCCATTATGAAATGATGCTAATTTCAGTGCGTTTTCGTTTGCTTCGGCACCCGAACTGATAAGGAACAACGAATAATCTTCGTATCCGCAGGCTTTGCCAAGTTGTTCCGCAAATTCTGTCTGCAACGTGTTTATAATGGAATTGGAATAAAATCCTAATTTCGCCACTTGTTCGCTAATCGCTTTCACATACACAGGGTGTGCGTGCCCGATGGAAATAACCGCGTGTCCGCCGTAAAGGTCGAGATATTCGGTTCCTTTGTCGTCATAAACGTTGCAACCTTTTCCACTGACAATGTTTATTGGAAATAATGGATATACGTCGAATAAGTTCATATTATTAAAGTTTTACGTTTTACGTTTTACGTTTTACGTCCCATTCGGTCGCAATCCGTACAACGTATAACTTTATTTAGTTTTAGAAATTAGCGAAATCAGCATAGCTTTTATTCGCTCTATTTCATCATCATATTTTAAAAAATCTTCTTCTTTTATATAGTCAATGTCTTTTGCCAACAAAATAAAATAAGATGTTTCATTGGCTGAGCCTAATGCAATATTTAAGAATTTAGTGAAATCGGCTTGAGTTCTGCGCCCACAACCTTCAGCAATATTTGCAGGAATGGAACTTGAAGCTCGTCTGAGTTGAGATGTTAATGCAAATAAATCTTCTTTAGGAAAAAACTTTGTTAGTTTGTATATGGAAATTGTCAGTTGATGTGAATATTCCCAAACTTTTAACTTTTTATAATCTTGCATACTTCATTGCTTTTGCAAACGTATAACGTTAAACTTAATCAAAACGCCGAACTTTTCAAATTCAATCCCGTTTTTGCTTCCAATCCAAACATCAAATTCATATTTTCTACTGCTTGTCCTGATGCTCCTTTCAAAAGATTATCAATGATAGAAGCAATGAAAATTTTATTTTCGTGTTTATATAAAAACAACACGCATTTGTTGGTATTAACTACTTGTTTTAAATCGGGATTCTTGTCTGTGATAAACGTAAAATCCGCATCTTTGTAAAATTGTTCGTAAAGCGCTTTTATTTCTTCTTCGCTCAAATCGCACTCAGTATAAACCGAAGCAAAAATACCACGAGTGAAATCACCGCGCATTGGAACGAAATTTATTGTTTTGTTAAAGTCGTTTTGCAACTGTTTGAGTGATTGGTTTATTTCAATTAAATGTCTGTGTTTAAACACTTCGTAAACCGAAATATTATTGTTTCGCCAGCTGAAATGTGTTGTCGCGGTTGGTTTTACGCCTGCGCCTGTCGAGCCGGTAATGGCGTTTACGTGGATTTCGTTTTTCAATAAACCATTTTTTGCCAACGGCAACAAAGCCAACTCAATGGCAGTAGCAAAGCAACCCGGATTAGCAATTTTATCCGCTTTTTTAATTCGTTCTTTGTTCAATTCGGGCAAGCCGTAAATAAATCCTTCGTTTTCGTTGCGGTAGTCGGTCGATAAATCTATAATTTTTACCGAAGTTGGAATTTCGTTTGCCTCTAAAAATTTTTTGCTGTCGCCGTGTGCTGAGCAAAGAAACAACACATCTACTTTGTTCAACGGCAATTGGTCGGTAAAAACCAAATCGGTTTCGCCGATTAATCCGCTGTGAACGTCTGTGATGTTGTTACCTGCGTTGCTCGAACTGTTTATAAACGCGATTTCAACGCTTGGATGATTGATCAATATGCGGATTAATTCGCCTGCGGTGTAGCCTGCGCCTCCTATGATTCCTGTTTTTATCATTGTTTTTCTTTTTTCCGCAAGCTACGTACTCCGCACTTGCATACGGTTATTCAAATTTTGTCCTACGGACAAGTGGATTTTTATTTATTTCTCTTCTGCACGTTATAAAAAATCTTCATTTGATTGCCGAGAATCTTGGTAAATCCTTTCACATCATCACCGCTCCACGCTTTGTTTACTTCGCCATATTCGCCGAAATCAGTTTTCATTAAATCGAATGGACTGTCAACGCCGACCAACGTATAAGAATACGGACGAAGTTTGATAATGACTTGTCCCGTAACGTTTTCCTGCGAATGTTCGAGGAATTTTTCAATATCACGCATCACAGGCTCAAGATATTGTGCCTCGTGAAGAAACATTCCGTACCACGTTCCGAGTTGGTCTTTCCAGTATTGCTGCCATTTGGTCAACGTATGTTTTTCGAGCATTTTGTGCGCGTTGATAATGAGCAGTGCGCCTGCAGCTTCGAATCCTACGCGCCCTTTGATGCCGATAATCGTATCGCCGATATGCATATCGCGCCCGATGCCGAAAGCTGAACCGAGTTCTTCTACCTTATTAATAGCGACAATTTTGTCGTTGTATTTCACACCATTGACCGCCGAAATTTCACCTTTTACAAAATCGATGGTCATTATTTCTTCTTCCGTCTTTTTTACCTGTTTCGGATAAGCCGATTCGGGAAGCGTCTGTTCCGATTTCAACGTTTCTTTTCCGCCGATGGAAGTTCCCCAAAGTCCGGCGTTGATGGAATATTCCATTTTCGTGAAATCAGCTTCGTATCCGTGTTCTTTTAAGTAATTTATTTCGTACTCACGAGTCAAAACCATATCGCGTGTCGGTGTAAGAATTTTGATGTTCGGAGCCAGAATATCGAAAGTCAAGTCAAAACGCACTTGGTCGTTTCCTGCGCCTGTTGAGCCGTGTGCCACGTAATCAGCATTGATTTCTTTGGCGTATTCGATAATGGCGATGGCTTGAAAAATGCGTTCGGAGCTTACTGAAATTGGATATGTTCCGTTGCGTAGCACATTTCCGAAAACCATATATTTGATGCTTTTTTCGTAATATTCTTGCGTAACATCAAGCGTTGCGTGCGATTTTGCGCCCAATTTATAGGCTCTTTTTTCGATTTCTTTCAATTCTTCGGCACTGAATCCGCCTGTGTTTGCGATTGCCGTATGAACTTCGTATCCTTTTTCTTGTGCTAAATACATCGCGCAAAAGGAGGTGTCTAATCCGCCGCTGAATGCTAATAATACTTTTTCTTTCATCTTTCTATGTTTAGCTCCTCTAAATCTCCCCTCAAGGGAAAACTTACAGAAGTATTGATTATTATTTGTTTTTATTTGTTCTTGTTTTAAAGTCTCCTTAAGAGGATTTAGAGGTTTTTCTTTTTTTCTTTTGTTTTGCCGGGTCAAAAAGCATTCCTGTACAAATGCAGTATCTGCGTTCTGTACGCTCCAATATGTCGGAATTTACACAGCCTTTACAGCCTTTCCAAAACGCTTCATCATCTGTCAGCTCCGAAAACGGAACAGGAACATAACCAAGTTCGGTGTTGATTTTCATCACAGCGGCGCCTGATGTTAACCCAAACAATTTAGCGTCGGGATACCTTTTTCGAGATAAGTTGAACGCTTTTTGTTTTATCTTTTTGGCTAATCCGTGTCCTCTGAATTTCTCGACCACAATAAGTCCCGAATTGGCAACAAACTTTTTCTCGCCCCACGTTTCGATGTAGCAAAATCCGGCAAATTCATCGCCGCGCAGCGCAATAATCGCTTTCCCTTCGAGCATCTTTTTCTGAATATATTCCGGCGAACGTTTGGCGATGCCTGTTCCTCTTACTTTTGTGGCTGCCTCTATCGTTTCCAAAATCACATCGACATATTTCAAATGATTTTTGTTGGCAATATATATTTTTATTTTGTCAGATTCAGACATTATAATTGATAATTAATGAATTATAAAATATTTGGAATAAAAGAAGACAAAGCTTTGATAACGGTTTCGCGGCTCACCTTTTCGTCGATTACCAACAAAATGGTATCTTCGCCTGCCACGGTTCCAAGCACTTCGTTCTGCGCTTTTTCGTCGATTTCGTAAGCAATGCTGCTCGCGTATCCGGGGCGTGTTTTAATCACAGCCATATGTCCAGAAAATGTAATGCTGATAAAACCGCTTCCGACAAAACTGTAACCATCTTCGGTCGTTTTTTTGTGCGACGAATTTCTTTCGGGCAAAATATATTTGTAACCGCCGCCTGCTGTGGGCGATTTTACTACTTTGAGCTGTTTTAGGTCGCGCGACAGCGTAGCCTGCGTCAGTTCGTAGCCGCGCGTAGCAAGGATGTGCAACAAATCTTCTTGACTCCCAATAGAAGATGTCGAAATAATTTCTTTTATTTCGTGCAGCCGTTTTAGCTTATTTTTCATACAGTTAATGAATAAATATTCAAAAATAGGGTGCAAAAATACAAAAATTTTGAATATAAATAATATTTTTTGCAAAAAATATTCATTTTAATGTATAAAAATATAAAATGACAATCATTTTTTTGTTTTATGTTTGCAAATTCAATAAAAAAACATTATTTTTATTGTGTAAATACGTAGATTTCAATGAAAAAAGAAATAGGCAAATGGGTTTATGAACATAGCTAAATATGTGGCTACTGCAGTTTTAATATCTTCATTCTTAGGTGGATTTGAGCAAAAGTGGTTAATGTATTGTATTGGAGCAGTAACCGTTATTTTCAGTTTGTTTTTAGGATTGTATTTTATTAAGGATAAAAAATAAAAATATTATGGGAGCAATAATTATGTGTTTGGTTATAATTGCCATTGGTTTAGGATTGTATATTCTTGACCATGCTAAAGTTGGAAAAGATTTTTTTGGAGCTAAATAGTTTTAATGTTACAAGTATAAAAAAATCTCGCTTTACACAAAGCGAGATTTTTTATTAAAATACAATTTCAAAATTACGCCCCAGTTGCCGTAACCTCTTTATTAATTTTACCAACCAACCCTTGCAATACTTTTCCTGGACCAACTTCAACGAAAGTAACTGCGCCGTCTTCAATCATTTGCAGTACCGATTGAGTCCATTTTACTGGAGCGGTTAATTGCGCAATTAAGTTCGCTTTTATCGTTTCTGGGTCTGTTTCTGCTTTGGTGGTTACGTTTTGGTAAATCGCGCAAATGGGTGTTGAAATTGGCGTTTCGGCTATTGCTTGCGCCAATTCTACTTTGGCAGGTTCCATCAACGGAGAGTGGAAAGCGCCGCCCACAGGAAGACGCAACGCTCTTTTTGCACCTGCCGCCAACATTTGTTCGCAGGCTTTTTCTATTCCGGCGATGCTTCCCGAAATCACTAATTGTCCTGGACAATTGTAGTTCGCAGCAACCACCACTTCGTCTATCGAAGCGCATATTTCTTCTACTTTCTCATCGGGCAGATTCAATACAGCCGCCATTGTCGAGGCAGTTGCTTCGCACGCTTTTTGCATCGCCATTGCACGTTTTGAAACAAGTTTCAAACCATCTTCAAAAGACATCGCACCAGCGGAAACCAATGCCGAAAATTCACCCAGCGAATGTCCGGCAACCATATCGGGTTTAAAATCATTTCCTAATGTTTTGGCTAAAATAACCGAGTGTAAAAAAACAGCCGGCTGTGTAACTTTTGTTTGTTTCAATTCTTCGTCTGTGCCGGCAAACATAATGTCGGTAATGCGAAAACCAAGTATTTCGTTGGCTTGCTCGAACATCGATTTTGCCAACTCCGAATTATCATACAAATCTTTTCCCATACCCACAAATTGTGCGCCTTGACCGGGAAATACATACGCTTTTTTCATTTTTTATCGTTTTAAAAATCGCGACAAAGGTAAGTCTTTTTGATGAACAACCTAATATTGAAAAGGTTAAAATCTGGATTTTATTCGTGATATTTTAAAATAAATGAATACTTTTGTCGTATAATTATTGTAAAGATGAAAAAAGTAAAAATAATTTTCGTGGCATTGGTTTGCGCTTTGTTGTTTAGCTCTTGTAAATCAAAACATTGCGGTTGCCTTTCGGTAAAATTTGTAATAGAATCATTAAAAAGATAAAAAATGAAAAAGATTAAATTATTCTTTGTTGTTTTCGCATGCACTTTGTTGTTAAGTGCTTGTAAAACAAATAAAAATCATTGCCTTTTGGTAAAATCGGCAACAGAATTTGCAGTACAAGTTTTGGGAAAATAAAAATCCCGTTCATTTACAGTGGTTGATTTAATAACAATACTGGGTCCAACGGCAAGTGGAAAAACTTCATTTGCCGTTTCTCTTGCATATGCGCTTGATACGGAAATTATTAGCGCAGATTCGAGGCAGGTGTACCGCCAAATGGATTTGGGAACCGGGAAAGATTTGTCGGAATATTCTGTTTCGGAAAAAAACATTCCATATCACTTAATCGACATTGCCGATGCCGGATATAAATACAATCTTTTTGAATATAAACAGGATTTTCAACGAATTTACGAGGAAATAAAAAATACCGGAAAACTGCCGATTTTGTGCGGTGGAACAGGACTTTACATCGAAGCAGTATTAAATGATTACAAACTTGTGAATGTTCCCGAAAATCCCGAATTACGAGAATCACTCGAAAATAAAAATCTTGCGGAACTGACCGAAATCTTAAAATCGTATAAACAACTGCATAACACCACCGACATTGATACAGCAAAGCGTGCTGTTCGAGCCATAGAAATAGCTGATTATCAAACCGAATACGAAACTTCGGAACTATCAACAAAACCAATAAACAGCTTAATTATTGGGTTGGATATTTCTCGTGAAGAACGTCGCAATAGGATTTCTCACCGACTTCGAGAACGGTTAAATCAAGGAATGATTGAAGAAGTTGAACGAATTATGAAAAACGGTGTTTCTGCCGAAGATTTAATTTATTACGGACTTGAATATAAGTTTATTACGAATTATATTCTAGGTAATATGACTTATGACGAAATGGTTTCGCAATTAGAAGTTGCTATTCATCAATTCGCCAAAAGACAAATGACTTGGTTTCGTGGTATGGAAAAACGAGGATTTACGATTCATTGGATAGATGCGTTGTTGCCACAAAAAGAAAAGGTGGAAATGGCAAAAGCGTTGTTGCGTGAAAATGGTATCAACTAACATTTTCTTCATTCCTTTTCATAAATCCTCAAAAAAGTATAACTTTGCATTCTATTTTCTTTTTTATAAAAACATAAAAACAATGAGTATAAGCGAGTTAAGCGAACAAGAAATTTTCCGCCGTGAGAGTTTAGATCAAATGCGGGCAATGGGTATCAATCCGTATCCTGCCGAAGAATATGTAGTAAACGCTTATTCAACTGACATAAGAGAGCTTTTTAACGAGAACGAAAAACGCGAAGTTACCATTGCCGGGCGCATTATGAGCCGTCGCATTATGGGCAAAGCATCGTTTATCGAATTGATGGATTCAAAAGGCAGAATTCAAGTTTATGTGAACCGCGATGATTTGAACGGCGGAGGCGAATTTTACAATACTGTTTTTAAAAAATTGTTAGATATTGGCGATTTCATCGGCATAAAAGGTTATGTTTTCCGCACGCAAATGGGCGAAATCAGCGTTCACGCCGAAGAACTTACGGTGCTTGCAAAATCCATTAAACCACTGCCGATTGTAAAATACAAAGACGGTGTGGCTTACGATGCTTTTGAAGACCCGGAAATGCGCTACCGTCAGCGGTATGTCGATTTGGTGGTAAACGAAGGCGTGAAAGATATTTTCATTAAACGTACCAAAATTTACAACGCGATGCGCAACTTCTTCAACGAAAGAGGTTATATGGAAGTAGAAACGCCTGTACTTCAGCCGATTGCAGGTGGCGCTTCGGCTCGTCCGTTTATTACGCATCACAATACATTAGATATTGATTTATATCTGCGGATTGCTAACGAGCTGTATTTGAAGCGTTTGATTGTCGGCGGATTTGAAGGCGTGTATGAGTTTTCTAAAAATTTCCGCAACGAAGGAATGGACAGAACGCACAATCCTGAATTTACGGCGATGGAAATTTATGTCGCCTACAAAGATTATAATTGGATGATGGATTTTACCGAGCAGTTGCTCGAAAAAATTGCCCTCGAAGTAAACGGCACTACCGATGTAAAAATCGGCGATAAAACCATCAGTTTCAAAGCGCCGTTTAAACGTATTTCAATGATAGATTCCATCAAAGAATTTACGGGAATTGATATTGCCGGAATGAACGAAAATCAACTGCGTGAAGTCTGCAAAGGACTCAATGTTGAGGTGGACGAAACGATGGGAAAAGGCAAAATGATTGACGAAATTTTTGGAGAAAAATGCGAAGGAAATTACATTCAGCCGACATTTATTACCGATTATCCGTACGAAATGTCGCCACTTTGCAAGCGCCACCGTAATAATTCCGAACTTACCGAGCGTTTTGAATTAATGGTAAACGGCAAGGAAATTGCAAATGCCTATTCCGAGCTGAACGACCCGATTGACCAGTTGGAGCGTTTTCAAGAGCAAATGAAATTAAGCGAAAAAGGCGACGACGAGGCGATGTTTATTGATATGGATTTTGTTCGTTCGCTCGAATACGGTATGCCTCCGACTTCGGGAATGGGAATCGGAATGGACCGACTCACAATGCTGATGACAGGGCAAGTGGCGATTCAAGAAGTGTTGTTTTTTCCGCAAATGAAACCCGAAAAAAAGATACAAAAAGATGCGCCCGAAAAATTTACGGCGTTGGGCATTCCTGCCGAATGGATTGAAGTGATTTATAAAACAGGAATTTTGACCGTTAATGCGTTGAAAGAAGTGAATCCGAATAAATTTCATCAAGACATTTGTGGTTTGAACAAAAAAAATAAATTGAATTTGACCAATCCGAACAAAGAAGAAGTTGCGCTTTGGATTGCATCAATTAACTGAGTAACTGAGTAATTGAATAAACTTATTAATCAGTTATTCAATTACTCAATTATTCAGTCATTAAAAATAAAACATTATGGAATTTCCGGGTAAAATTGCAATTATGGGAGGCGGAAGCTGGGCAACGGCTATTGCCAAAATTGTGTTAGCAAACGATTCCAATAGCGACATCAACTGGTACATGCGCCGTCAAGATAGAATTGACGATTTTAAGCGACTGAAACACAATCCGGCTTATCTCACAAACGTCAATTTTGACATTGACAGGATTAAATTTTCGTCGAAAATAAACCAAGTCGTCAGAGAGTCCGACACACTTATTTTTGCCACGCCTTCTCCATTCCTCAAACAGCATTTGAAGAAGCTCAAAACCAGGCTCGAAAATAAAAATATTGTTTCGGCTATCAAAGGTATTGTGCCCGACGAAAACTTGATTATTTCCGAATATTTCCATGGAAAATATAACGTTCCCGTCGAAAATATTTTGGCGTTGGGCGGACCTTGCCACGCCGAAGAAGTGGCGTTAGACCGCTTGTCTTATCTTACAATCGGCTGTCCTGACCGCGAAAAAGCCAAAGCATTTGCCAAACACTTGAAAGGATACAGCGTAAAAACTTCGCTGAATGAAGACATTGTAGGCGTAGAATATGCTTCGGTATTGAAAAACGTGTATGCCATCGCGGCAGGAATTTGTCACGGATTAAAATACGGCGACAACTTCAATGCAGTGCTCATTTCCAATGCGTTGCAAGAAATAAATCGTTTCTTGAATGCTGTGCAGCCTGAGCAGATGCGCAATCTCAACGATTCCGTTTATCTTGGCGATTTGTTGGTAACGAGTTACTCGCGATTCAGTCGCAACAGAATGTTCGGCACAATGATTGGCAAAGGCTATTCTGTAAAAACCGCCCAAATGGAAATGGAAATGATTGCCGAAGGATACTACGCTGCCAAATGTGTGAAAGAAATAAACGACGAACGATATAAAGTAAATATGCCGATTTTAGACGCCGTTTACAATATATTATACGGGCGAATTGCGCCGATTATCGAAGTAAAATTATTGACGGAAAATTTGAGATAAATATCAAAAACAAAATAAAAATGAAAAACATTTTCGATTTTCAAAAATATCTTCGAGAAAATCGTTTTTTTTCTCGTTTTAATCTTAGTAAGGTTGGAATTTTCGGTTCTTTTGCAAGAGATGAAGAAAACGCCAATGATATTGATATTTTGATAGAAGAAGATATTGACCCCGAAAAATTGATTGAGTTTAAAACACAGTTAGAAAATGATTTTCAGAAAAAAGTAGACATAGTACTCAAAAAATTTGCCAATCCAATTATTCTTTATCGCGCTCAAAAAGATTTACAATATGCAACCCAATATTAAAAATGATTTGCTATATCTACTTGGTATATTGGAATCTATCGGAAAAATAGAACGATACACACTTCCTTGCGTTACTGCCGATGATTTTTATTTTCTCAATAATCAATTAAACTTTAATGCCTCGCTCAATTTATTGGCAAATATCGGAGAATTAAGCACTAAAATAAGTGCAGAGTTGAAAAACAAATATCCGCATATCGAATGGCAAAAACTTAAATATTTTAGAAACAGGATTGTGCACGATTATGCAGGTTTAGATATTTACATCGTTTTTAAAATTATCGGAATGGAATTGCCGATTTTAAAGGAAGAAATTGAAAAAATTATTAGCAAAGAATTATCTCTTTCTACGTTTGATATAGAAGAAGTACGAGTCGCACAAAACAGTATTTTTTATTCTCATATTAATTTTGATAAATTAAATATCAAGTAATTTTTACTATGAAAAAACTTCTCACAATCTGTTTTATCCTTTGCGGATTATTTTCTAATGTGGCGTTGGCAGAAGATAGGTCGTCTGTAAAATATAAAACAGAAATAACCGAAGAAAATGAAAAATATTTGAAATTCAAAACACAGCTTATCAATGAAGATGGCGAAGTTATCGAGATAAAACCTGATACAATGCCGGAATTTCCGGGAGGACAAAAAGCATTATTAAAATTTCTTCGCCGAAAAATAGGTTTTCCGATTATTGCAAAAGACCGTAGAATTCCAATAGGACGCGTTCTACTCAGCTTTGTCATTGAAAGCGATGGCTCAATTGGAGATACAGATATTCATTTTGTTTCAAATCCAATATTTTCAGAGGAAGCCATAAGGGTAATAAAGTTAATGCCTAAATGGAAACCCGCAATAAAAGACGAAAAACCTATTATGTTTGTACATTTTTTGGCAATAAATTTCCACTATGGTTCGGTATATTTTCAGTTGCCAGATTTCTATAAAAACAAATAATCAAATAAACATAAAGATTAAAAATGAAAAACATTCAATTAAACATCGACAAAGTATTCAACTTTGTATCAAAAGAACAAGTTTTTGCTTACGAAAGCAAAGTAAAAAAAGCCGTTGAGCAACTTCACAACGGCACAGGAAAAGGCAATGATTTTCTCGGTTGGCTTACATTGCCCTCCGAAACAACAGAAGAATTTTTGAATGAAATTCAAGAAACAGCCGATTTGCTTCGTCAAGAGTGCGAAGTGGTTGTTGTGGCAGGTATCGGCGGAAGCTACCTCGGTGCGCGCTCGGTGATTGATGCATTGAGCAACAGTTTCGAGGCACTTAATCCGAACATCGACAATCCAATAATCGTGTATGCCGGAAACAACATCAGCGAAGATTATTTGGCAGAATTAACAGAATATTTGTCGGGTGTACGCTTTGGTATTATCAATATTTCCAAATCAGGAACGACAACCGAAACTGCTCTTGCGTTCCGCATTTTGAAAACGCAACTCGAAAAACAAGAAGGCAAAGAAGACGCGCAGAAACTTATCGTTGCCATTACCGACGCGAAAAAAGGCGCGTTGCGCACGTTGGCATCGCAAGAAGGTTACAAAACATTTGTGATTCCCGACAATGTTGGTGGACGTTTTTCGGTGCTTACGCCCGTTGGTTTACTGCCGATTGCCGTTGCCGGATACGACATTAAACAGTTGATAAAAGGCGCGCAGGAAATGGAAAAACGTTGCGGAAAAGACGTTCCTTTTGCCGAAAATATTGCCGAAATTTACGCATCTACACGCACTGCGTTGTACGAGAGCGGTAAAAAAATCGAGATTTTGGCAAATTACCACCCAAAATTGCACTTCATCGGCGAATGGTGGAAACAGCTTTATGGCGAGTCTGACGGCAAAGACGGTAAAGGAATTTTCCCTGCCGGCGTTGATTTTTCAACTGACCTGCATTCAATGGGACAATGGATTCAAGAGGCAGAGCGCACGATTTTTGAGACGGTTATCTCGATTGCCGAGCCAAACAAAAAAATGATTGTGCCTTTCGATAACGACAACCTCGACGGCTTGAATTTCCTTGCCTACGAAAGCGTGGACAAAGTAAACAAAATGGCAGAACTTGGTACACAAATTGCCCACGTGGACGGCGGTGTGCCCAATATCCGCATCGAAATGCCGAGATTGAATGAATATTACATCGGTCAGTTGTTCTATTTCTTTGAAAAAGCCTGCGGATTGAGTGGTTATTTAATTGGCGTTAATCCGTTCGACCAACCGGGTGTGGAAGCATATAAAAAGAATATGTTTGCGCTGTTGGAAAAACCGGGTTTTGAAAAAGAAACAGAAGCGATTAAGAAAAGACTATGATAATTTAAAATTCAAGATTTAAGATTGCAGATACTCGCAATCTTGAATCTTGAATCTTGAATCTTGAATCTTGAATTATATTATGGATTATTTACAAAATCTAATAAAATCCGCTTTTGTCGAAGACATCGGCGATGGTGATCACACAACCTTGTCGAGTGTTCCTGCCGACGCGCAGGGAAAAATGCAGCTTATCGTCAAAGAAAAAGGCATGCTTGCCGGTATTGAAGTTGCCAAAGAAGTGTTTCACGCTTTTGATCCTGAGTTGAAAGTAGAAGTATTTATCAAAGACGGAACACCTGTTAATGTTGGTGATGTCGCGTTTATTGTGTCGGGAAAAGTGCAGTCGTTGTTGCAAACAGAACGCACAGTATTGAATATTATGCAGCGTATGAGCGGTATTGCCACTGTTTCCAATAAATACGCTAAGCAGTTGGAAGGGCTGAAAACCAAAGTATTGGATACCCGTAAAACAACGCCCGGATTGCGCTTGCTCGAAAAAGAAGCTGTAAAAATAGGCGGTGGCGTAAACCACCGCATCGGTTTGTTTGATATGATTTTGCTGAAAGACAATCACATTGATTTTGCCGGCGGAATAGAAAATGCCATTACAGGTGCACGCAACTATTTAAAAGAAAAAGGCAAGAGTCTAAAAATTGAAGTCGAAGTTCGTAACTTGGACGAACTGCAAGAAGCGCTTCGTGTGGGCGGAATAGACAGAGTTATGTTTGATAATTTTGATATTCCGACTACTAAAAAAGGCGTTGAAATTGTCAACGGACGTGTAGAAATAGAATCATCGGGCGGCATAACGTTCGATACATTGCGCGATTATGCTGAAACGGGCGTAGATTTTATATCTGTCGGCGCACTGACGCACTCGGTAAAAAGTTTGGATATGAGTTTAAAAGCACTATAAAGAATAGAACGCAAATGACGCAAAAAGCGCAAATTCTCGCAGATTTTTTTAATAATTATTTGTGGAAATTTGCGCTTTTTGCGTCATTTGCGTTCCAAAAAACTATATTGGAATTCTTCTGTTTAGCGATTCTTCCAACGACATTAATGTTTCCGTTTCTGAAACCCACGGAATTTCTTGAATTTTTCCGTTTAGCAGCGTCATCAAATGCTGCATATCGTGCGCATACAATTTAATAAGCAATGTGTATGGTCCTGTTGTAAAATGGCATTCTACCACTTCCGGTATTTTTGCCAATTCGGGCATTACTTCTTTGTATTTCGATGCTTTTTCGAGTTTCACGCCAACGTAGGTGCACACTTGAAAACCAAGTATTTTGGGGTCAACTTTGTAGCCCGAACCAACCAGCACACCTTCTTCAAAAAGACGTTGCACCCGCTGATGAATAGCGGCGCGCGAAACATTGCACACATCGGCGATGTCTTTGAACGGAATACGCGCGTTGTTTGTGATAATTTCTAATATTTGGCTGTCTAACTTATCTAAAATCTTTGTCATAAACGGTTTATTTAGACATAACTTCGAGAAGCTCCACTTCAAATATCAACGTAGAAAATGCCGGTATGCTCGCCATAGCGTGTTCTCCGTATCCTAAATTATAGGGCAGGTATATTTTCCATTTTGAACCTTCAGGCATTAATTGTAATGCTTCTGTCCAACCCGAAATAACTTGATTGAGTCTAAAAACTGCCGGTTCGTTACGAGCATAAGAGCTATCGAATTCTGTACCATCGATAAACGTACCGCGATAATGCACTTTTACCTCATCTTCGGCAGTCGGTTTTCTACCCGTACCTTTGGTTATGATTTCGTATTGCAATCCGCTTGCAGTGGTCGTAACACCTTTTCTTTTTTTGTTTTTGGCCAAAAATTCTTCGCCTGCCTTTTTGTTTTCTTGTGCTTTTTCAGCTTGAACGGCATTTTCTGCCGCTTCTATTTTAGCGAAATATCCTTGCAAAAAAGCCATTGCTTCTTCGTTGCTGCTAATAAGAAGCTCTTCGCCTCTTAGCGCTTTTGAAAGTGCGTTTACGAAAAGGTCGATGTTCACTTTTTCGCCCGGAAGTGATAGAATTTGTTGTTGCATGCCCGTACCAATATTCATTCCGAGAATGTAGCTCAAGCTGTCTATTTCTGTTTTTAAGTTTTGGGCGTTTGCAGAAAGAGCGCACGCGAAAACGGCGATTACTAAAAATTTAATTTTTTTCATAATGATATTGTTTTAAATTGAGAACACAGATGACACGGATAATAAAAATCAGCGAGAATCTGTGTTATCCATGTCATCTGTGTTCAAATAATATTATTTTACAATGCCAAGCATTTCGATTTCGAAAACCAATGTTGAGAATGGCGGAATTATTCCCATATCGCGAGAACCATATCCCAATTCAGAAGGTACATAAATAACCCATTTTGAACCAACAGGCATCATTTTAGAAACCTCCAACCAAGCGGGAATTACGCCGCCCGAAGTATTGAACTCGAATGGCTCGTCGCGCTCAACAGAACTGTCGAATGGAGTGCCGTCAGCCAACGTTCCGGTGTAATGTACTCTAACAGTTGTGTTTTCGCCTGGAATTTCACCTGTGCCTTGGGTAATAATTCTGTATTGCAAACCACTTTCGGTTTCAACAACACCTGCTGCAAGCCTGTTTTCGGCAAGAAATGCTTGCTCTGCTTCGATGGCAGACACGTTGTTCATTCTTTCAGCTCTTTCCAAGAATTCTTGAATGTACGAGCGTGCTTCGTCCAATGTCATTTTGCCGTCTGCGCGGTCGTAAAGTGTTTTAATCATTCCTTCCACAAAAGCGTCTTTGTTTACGCGCGAAGCAGTGTCGGTTGGCAAAAGCGGTCCGTCCATCGATGCTTTCAAGTCGGCTGCCAACTGACGACCTAATTCGTAGTTTTTGTCGGTCGATTTTGTTGAATACATTTCATCTAAAAATCCTTGCACAAATTTGTCCATGTGCTCCAATTCCAATCCTCTGCGCATCGGAAAAGTGGCTTTAATTTGGTCTGCGTTCTGAACGCCGATAGCGTAGCTCAACGAGTCGATACCCGTGTTAAGTTTTACATTTTTAGGTTCTTTGCCGCCTTGGCAAGACATAAAGCCAACGCAAAACAAGATAGCTAATGCTGAAATAATACTAATTTTTTTCATTTTGATTTTTATTAATTAATACCCAATAATTCTACATCAAAAATAAGTGCGGTATGAGGACCGATATGCTGCCCGGCACCTTGCGCGCCGTAAGCTAATTCTGACGGAATAAACAAACGCCATTTTGAGCCGACAGGCATAAGTTGTAATGCTTCTACCCAGCCTTTTATCACTTGATTCACACCAAACGAAGCAGGCGTTCCACGCTGCACCGAGCTGTCGAAAACTGTGCCGTCAATCAGCGTGCCGTGATAATGACAGCTTACAGTATCGGTTGCTGCCGGTTTTGCGCCCGTTCCCTCTTTTAATATCGTATATTGCAATCCGCTCGGAAGCGTTACAACATCGGCATTCTTTTTATTTTCTTCCAAAAATTTCTTTCCGGCTTCAATATTTCCTGCATTTTTCTTTGTCTGCAATTCGTCAAAATAACTGGTGATAACTTGTTGAGCTTCCTCAATTGTCATTTCAAATTGTCCATTGCCAAGCGCAGATTGTACTGCTTTTGCAAAATCTTCTACATTTAATTTTTCAATACCGGAACCACGCAAATTGTGTCCGATGCTCATTCCAAGAGCATAACTAATTTTATCCATAATTTATTGTATAATTCGGACAAAGATATGGATTTAATTTGACATGGAGATTTTTTTTAAGGATTTTTAGAAAAATGAGGAAAAGTGTGTATATTTGTAAATTGTGTAATGTCAAGCAAACAGAAAATACAAATGAAAAAAACATTAATCTTCTTAATATTTGCTGTAACATTGGCAAATTCTGCAATAGCGGAAAACATTGTAGAGATTTTTCGAAATTTTGAAAAAGAAAACGTTGCCATTGCCGATTCTTTGGCAAAAAATGGCAGGTATGAATTTTTTGAGGTATTTGCCGGAACCGGCGAAAAAACGATTTATGACAAAGATTATAACTTTGACAATGACGAAAATATTGTATTAAACACACCTGAAATTTGGCGGAGTGCCTATTATTTAGAGGATAAAAACACCATTCTTCACGAATATACTTGCCATCAATATTGCGGTGGAAATACACAGACAATATATCGGTTATTCCCTTATGAAAACGAAATTAAATTTTCACGTTATGTTTTGTACTATGCAACGCGAGCCGAATGCGAAGGCGAACTTGATGTTTATGATTTTAGCCCCGATACGGGGAAATTTACCTTAAACGTTCATATTGGTAACTATGATTATAAAGATGTTTCTGTTGAAAGTTTTTTTAAAAAATCGACACCGGATTTTATAATGGAAAAGTTTGCTTGTTGTTTTTCGTCTTCTGAAACTGATAATCGTGTTGCACAATATTGGTTAAGAACTTTTTATTTCACAGAAGAACAGCGCGAAGAAATCGAAGAATATATGTTAGGCGATACAATTGATGTTTATTTTCTTAATGGAAATTTAATCCTTTCAGAACCTTATTTTGACGAATATTGGCAATGGTAAAAACAATAATAATTTTAATAAATGAGCAAAATATCAATCAGATTTTTTAACGACAAGGAAGTACGAGCCGTTTGGGACGAGGAAAATTCCAAATGGTGGTTTTCGGTATTGGATATTGTATCTGTACTCGCCGACCAAGACGATTACGAAAAAACACGAAACTATTGGAAATACTTAAAGGCAAAACTGAAAAAAGAAGGAAACGAATTGGGTAGTATCACTACCCAGTTGAAATTAAAATCGCCGGACGGAAAATTCAGACTTTCAAATGTGCTTGACAGCGAAGGAGTTATTGCGCTTGCCAAACAATTTCCAAGCAACAAAGCTGTGAAATTTCTTGATTGGTTCACATACAGCGACAATACCATAGACGGACAAAGCAAGAAAAAAGCATATACTTTTTTTGAAAGTAATCTTATTGACAACAACGATATTGGCACAACAAAAAGTTTACAGCAAATTCACGCTTATCTTTTTGGCGGACTTTACGATTTTGCAGGAAAAGTACGAAACAAAAATATAAGCAAAAGCGGTTTTCAATTTGCAATGGCACAATATTTAGACAACACGTTGAAACAAATTGGAACGATGCCCGAAAATATGTTCGACGAGATTGCCAATAAATATATTGAAATGAATATTGCCCATCCGTTTATGGATGGAAACGGGCGAAGTGCACGAATATGGCTTGATTTAATTTTGAAAAAACGCTTAAAAAAATGTGTGGATTGGAGCCAAATAGGCAAAAATGATTATCTGAATGCAATGATAAAAAGCGCTGTAAACAGCACGGAAATAAAACAATTATTGCAAAACGCATTGACAGACGAAATCGGTAGCCGCGAAATGTTTATGAAAGGAATTGATTATTCGTATTATTATGAAGAGCAATAAATGTACTCAAAAGAAGAATTAAAAACATTAAAAAAAGATTTTTGGGAAGGGTTCGATACTTTTTGTTCGTACAACAAAGAGCTCGGACTTCGCAAAAAGAAATGGATTTTATATGACACAAAAGTAAAAGGCGTAGATTTGAAATTCGATGCAACGCGCGAAGGTGCTTTTGTGATTCTCGAAGTCAATTTTCGCGACAAAGAAGAACGATCATTGATGTTTGAAAAAATAAAATTGTACAAAACGATTATCGAAAGTCATTTTGACCAGCCGTTGATTTGGAACGACAGTTTTGTGCGCGAAGCAGGCAACGAAGTCTGCCGAATATATGTGCAGAAATTGGAATTAGATATTCATCGGCACATTCAATGGATTGATTTTTACAAATTTATGGCAGAAAATATGCTCAAAATGGAAAGCGCATTCGAAGAAATAAAAGAAATGCTGACCGCCTAAATTATTAATTGTTAATTATTCATTATTAATTACGATGTATTGCATCAGAAAATACGATTTTTTGGTTATCGGCAGTGGAATTGCCGGAATGAGTTTTGCACTAAAAGTTGCGCATAAAGGTAAGGTTGCCATTGTGTGCAAAACAAAACTCAACGAAGCCAACACCAATTTGGCACAGGGCGGCATTGCGTCTGTAACCGACCAAACCGATGCGTTTGAAAAGCATATTCAAGACACGTTGATTAGTGGCGACGGATTATGCGACATAACGGTGGTAAAAAAAGTGGTGCAAGAAGCTCCGGCGCAAATTGATGAGTTAATCAATTGGGGCGTGAAGTTCGACAAAGACGAAAAAGGCAAATTCGACCTGCACAAAGAAGGCGGACATTCGGAATTCCGCATCTTGCACCACAAAGACAGCACAGGCGCGGAAATTCAAACACGGCTCGCCCAACAAGTAGAAGCGCATCCGAATATCGACGTTTTTGAAAATAATTTTGCTATCGACTTGCTTACACAGCACCATTTGGGAACGATTGTTACGCGCCACACGCCGAATATCGAATGTTACGGCGCATACGTTTTGAATCAAAAATCAAACAACATCAATACATTTTTGGCAAAAGTTACGATGATGGCAGCGGGTGGCATCGGCAATATTTATTTGACAACTACAAATCCAAAAATCGCGACTGGCGACGGAATTGCGATGGTGCATCGCGCGCGCGGTGTTTTGCAAGATATGGAATTTGTGCAATTCCACCCAACGGCGTTGTATAATCCTGCAGAACGTCCTTCGTTTCTCATCACCGAAGCAATGCGCGGATATGGAGCTGTATTGCGCACGAAAGACGGCAAACGTTTTATGCAAAAGTACGACGAACGCGGCGATTTAGCGCCAAGAGATGTGGTAGCGCGCGCCATCGACAACGAAATGAAAAACAAGGGCGATGACTATGTTTATTTAGATGCCACAAAGAAAAATGCGGAAGAAACGAAAAAGCATTTTCCGATGATATACGAGCATTGCCTAAATTTAGGTATTGACATTACCAAAGATTTTATTCCCGTTGCGCCTGCCGCTCATTATCTTTGCGGCGGAATAAAAGTGGATTTGAACGGACTTTCGTCTATCAAACATTTGTATGCCGCAGGCGAATGCGCGTGCACCGGATTGCACGGAGCAAACCGATTGGCTTCCAATTCACTAATCGAAGCGGTTGTGTATGCCGATGCGGCAGCTGAACACGCATTGAATATTATTGACACGATTAAGCATCAAGAAAATATACCGATGTGGAACGACGAAGGAACTTCTTTGCCCGAAGAAATGGTACTTATTACTCAGAGTCTTAAAGAAGTTGGGCAGTTAATGAGTTGTTATGTTGGTATTGTACGTTCCAATTTACGTTTAAAAAGAGCTTTAGATCGCTTGCAAATTCTTTATCAAGAAACAGAAAACCTGTTTGCACGCTCTGTTGTTTCGCGCGAAATATGTGAATTGCGAAACGCCATTTCCGTGAGTTATCAAATCATAAAAATGGCGATGGCGCGCAGAGAAAGTAGAGGATTGCACTATACGATTGATTATCCGAGAAAAAATGAAGTGTAAGAGATTCAAGATTTAAGATTCAAAATTAATTTATGAATAATTTTGACGTTATAAAAGTTGCTTCAGCCATACCACAAGTAGAAGTTGCCAATTGCCGGTTCAATGCGCAACGTATTGAAGCGTTGATAAAACAGGCAGCGGAAAAACAAGTGCAGATAATTTGTTTTCCCGAGTTGTGTATCACAGCTTACACTTGTGGCGATTTGTTTCATCAAGAGTTATTGCTTGATGAGGCTGAAAAGGCTTTGTTGCAATTGGTGGAAAATACTGCCGATTTGGAGATTATCTCAATCGTTGGGTTGCCTTTGCGTTGCAACAATACATTATTTAATGTAGCGGTTGTTTTTCAAAAAGGAAAGATGTTGGGCATTGTGCCGAAAACAAATTTACAACACGAAGAGCAACGCTGGTTTGCTTCCGAAACATTGCACTGTCATTCTTGGCAGAGCCAAGAATTTTTTGTTTCATTTGGAGCTAATCAATTATTTCAATCCGAAAATTTCAGTTTTGTCGTTGCAATAGGAGAGAATTTCTCTACTATTGCAACGAAAGCAAACATTATTTTCAACCTTTCGGCAGTGCCGGAATTGGTCGGTAGCAACAAACGTTTGAAAAAACGTATCGAAGAGCAAGCGACAAACTATGTTTATTCTTCGGCAGGTTTTGGCGAATCGACTACCGACTTGGTTTTTGCCGGAAATGCGTATATTGTCGAAAACGGCAACATAATGGCATCTTCCGAACGTTTTTCTTTTGAAGAACAATTGATTATCGGCGAGATAAATCCAACCCAAACCACCCCTAAAAGGGACTTAAATGGCAGCGTAGAGACGCGGCGTGCCACGTCTTTACAGGCACACCCATT
>Ga0099364_10002266_pt1 | contig 30791 bp, 22 predicted proteins | sample TergutTh196P3_FD_73070 | JGI IMG/M metagenome (GOLD analysis project Ga0099364, IMG submission 73070) | Microcerotermes parvus P3 segment gut microbial communities from Pointe-Noire, Republic of the Congo - Th196 P3 | ecosystem: Host-associated > Arthropoda: Insects > Digestive system > Gut ...
TCGCGGAAAACATAGCCGGGTGGATATTCAACGAGTTCATTAAAGGCATCAGGCACGGCATTTCATATGAGCAGATATTGCTGTCAGTCAAGACCTGCCATAAAACTGCGCTGCCGGTGCGCTTTGCCGCCAAGTCGGGGGCCAGGTGCGTGGGCACGGTCAGCGTAGTGCAAAACGATTTACTGTACAGGGACTACGCCCCGTGGCTTGCTTCCCTGTATGTCGACGCCCCATACAGGAAACTGGGGATAGGCGAGATGCTGGTTGACAAAGCAAAAGAGACCGCCGCCGCTTTAGGCTATTCGGAACTGTACCTGCGCACGGAGCACGCCGGAAAATACTATGAACGGCTGGGCTGGCAATATGTCGAGTCCTGCGTGGACGAGTTCAAACTCAACACAGATGTTTACAAATTTATCGGCTTGTAGTTTTACCAATATGAACTTTTTTATGAAAGAAAAACAGCATAAAAGCATGGCGTTCTCGAGCAAAGTAAACAACATAACAGCATGGCGCTCTCGCGCAATGTAGACAGGTTTGAGCCGTTATTGGGGGTAGCATGATTAAGTATAGAATAATAATTTTTATCCTTTGTATATCGTTTAGCATTACCGGGTGTTCTGCTTTTGGCAAGGCAGATCCAGAAGAACAGTCCAATGCCTATTTTGTAGCGTTTAGGACCCTTTATGATACCGATACCGCGCTAAATTCCGGCAATTACCTTGCGCTGGACCTTTCAAATGTAATGCTGACCGACACAGAGCCTTTGATATCCTTAGTGCAGGGCTTTTGCGACGATAATGGATACATTCTTTTGCTGGACACCAGGGAGGGCTTGAAAGAAAAAGGCTACATATCGACCATAAGCTTTACGGATGGGTTCCTCTTTACTTTTGAAGATGTGGAACTAAAAAGCAACTCCCTGGTGACAAGAGTTACGAAATGGAGCACAATGACCGGGGCTGTGGGCGCGGAGTATAAAATTAAAAAGGCTTCCGCAGCATGGGAGATCACAGAAATAACCAGCCAATGGATCAGTTAAAATGCCATTGGGCTAATTAAGCCAAACACCTTTGCGACATATTTGGCGGCAGTTGTTCCAATTGGCGGCTAACTAGCGATCAGTTTAACAATCAATTTAGCGATCAGTTTGGGTTACTGGTCACACCATGTTTATATTGACATGGGTAATTGTAGGGACGACCGCCCTCGGTCGTCCGATTGTGCGGCTAGCATTTTTTACACGGACGACCGGGGGCGGTCGTCCCTACTTATTAATTGACAGGCTTATCCGCGTTGTATATAATACCAAATAATTTATTATATTTATTTATTATAAATCTTGCCTAAATATCAATTTATCCTCAATCCTATGGCACAATTGATCTTGTATTTATATTAAGGGGATGTTGCCATGAGTGTTAACAATCAGGATGTATCGGCTAAACGTGATATTTTTCGGTTATTTAAAGAGGGCCCACAAAATCGCAGACAGGATTTAATCAGAAGGATTTGGAAATATAAAGTCCTGTATTTTTTCATCTTGCCCATGGTGGCTTGGTTCATTATATTCCAATATATCCCAATGGGGGGCAACCTCCTGGCGTTCAAAGATTACAGTTTCAGGAAAGGCATACTGGGCAGCGACTGGGTAGGTCTGCGGTATTTTCGGCAGTTTTTCGGTTATTATGACTTTTGGAACGTGACGCGTAACACCATTGTAATCGCGCTCATGAAAATACTGCTGGAATTCCCCTTCCCCATAATTTTCGCCCTCCTGCTCAATGAATTATATCGCACAGGTTTCAAAAGGGTCGTCCAAAGCTTGAGCTACCTGCCCCATTTTGTGTCGTGGGTCATAGTCATTCAGATGTTTACGATGCTGCTGAGCCCGACGAATGGCATTTTAAATCATATATTGTTAAATTTCGGCATCTTAAAAGAGCCGATTTTCTTTTTGGGTGAGCGGAATTTGTTTTTGCCCGTTGTTTTTACGACAGATATTTTTAAGGGCGTCGGCTGGTCGTCCATCATCTATCTTTCCACGCTCTCCAGCATTAATATGGAAGTCTATGAAGCCGCTTCCATCGATGGCGCGAGCAGGATGCAAAAAGCCTTGAACATAACATTGCCAGCTATTGTACCGACGGCTGGCCTATTGTTTATTTTAGGTTTTTCCGGGATTCTCCGTTCCGGGTTCGACCAGATTTATTTATTGCAATCGCCGGGAAATCTCAGGGTTTCGGAAACGCTTGACACGATTGTTTTCAAGCAGGGCATTTTGAATGGAAATATTTCGTATTCTACGGCTGTCGGCTTTTTTCAATCGTTCATTTCATTAATGCTGTTGTACCTTGTTAATAAAATAGCGCAAAAAACAGGCGAGCTGTCGTTGTGGTAACCAGCGCGGGCGCGGGCGCGGGCGCTGGCAGGCAGGGCTGATCGTCAGCCAGGCTGACGTTTGCCCTAACAGGAGGTGCGTTTATATATGTTGCGGGGGCGCTCAAGAGGCGAAAAACTATTTGATTGGTTTAACTTAGGGTTGTTGGCCATATTGGGATTCCTTTTTGTCTATCCCTTTATCTACAGTTTGGCGCTATCGTTCAACGACGGCGCCGATGCAATGAAAGGCGGTATTTATTTCATCCCCCGGGCGTTTACGCTGGACAACTATAGAAGGGCGTTTTATAGCACGGATGTCATAAACGCTATGTTTATCTCCATTTCGCGTACGGTATTGACGACTACGGGCGCGGTACTGCTCTCTTCAATGGGCGCTTTTGCGCTTTCCTTCAAAGAACTGCCGGGCAGGAGGTCGCTTAACTTTTTCATTTTTTTCTCGAATATATTTGGCGGCGGCGTCATACCGACATATGTGCTCTACCGCACGCTCGGCATCGTCGATACGTTCTGGGTTTTCGTATTCCCCGGCTTGTACAGTTTTTATAATATCTTAATAATGAGGGTCTTCTTCCAAAACTCAATCCCGGAGGGTTTGCGGGAATCCGCGCTGATAGACGGGGCAGGGCTTTTGAGGGTATATGCTCAAATTTATATGCCGCTCGCCATGCCGATCCTGGCCACTGTTGGGCTTTTTGTCGCGGTCGCGCAGTGGAACGCGTGGTTTGATGGGCTTTATTATGTCCGGAACCAAAAACTGCTGCCCCTGTCGTCGCTTTTGCAAAAATATGTCAAAGAGCTGGATTACAATATGTTGAACGAGGAGCGCATGACTTCAGAGATGGAGTTCCGGGTGAAACAGACCGTCACGCCTGAATCGTTCAAGATGGCGGTGCTCGTTATCACGACTGCGCCAATAATATGTGTGTATCCTTTTTTACAGAAATATTTCGTGAAAGGCGTCATGATCGGATCCATCAAGGAGTAGGGGGGTGGTACAGGCCGACAATCTTAAAACATATTGTTCTATGTGATGAAAGACAGTTGCGGGTTTTTATTGTCGGATGACGAAAAAAACATTCTATGTAATTGTAAAGTAATTGCAAATGCTAAAAGAATTTGTCGCAAGGCTATATCAATTTCAGGAGGGCGATTATGAAACGAAATTATTTGCGGGTTGTTTCTATTTTTATGGCGGCGTTTATTGTGATTTCGCTGGCGGGCTGCGGTGGCGGCGGCGGAGGCGGCGGCGCGGCTACTACTGCGGCGGAGGCGGCGGCGACGACGGCGGCGCAGGCAGCCGCTACGCAAGCCCAGGCGACCACGGCTGCTGCGGCGGCGGCGCCGGCCTCAAGCGCGAATCCGGATTTTGACGGGAAATCGAGAATAAAGGATGATCGTTCCGGGATCGATTCCGCGTGGGGGCAGATGGAAATCAAGGAAGTGACCGAACCGGTGACCGTGAGCATACTGCGCGCATGGAACGGTTCGTCCTCGACAGAGCCTCTGGCTGACGCCGACGTGGTCGCGCCCATACTAAAAGAAAAATTCAACATTACTTTCGATTGGGAGTTCATGCAAGGCAGCGAGACGGAGAAGCTGACGCTGACATTTGCGAGCGGCAACTTGCCGGACGCCATCGACTTCCCCTTGTGGGGCGGCTATTCGGGCGAGACGGGCGTCGTTAAAAAGGCGTTCAACGACGGAATGTTGCGGACCATCGACGGGTATCTGGAGACATATGCCCCTAGCGTAGCCGAAAAAATGTTTAAAAACTGCTCGGAAAAATATTTACTCAGGGAGCTGGAGAACCCATTATTTGACGGGTACCATTATTTTATCCCGAGGGAAACAATGTTCGATCCTGAGAAGGATGTCATCAACTGGCTGTATGGCGTGTATATAAGGAAAGATATCGCGGAGGCAGTCGGGTTTGACAACGCTAAAGATATGAAGACCCCCGACGACATGTTGGATCTCATGGCTAAAATAAAAGAAGGCGGCTTCAAGGACATCAACGGCAATGATGTCGTAGTGGCTTCGACCGGCTCCAGGGGGTTTTCTTTCGACTATTATCTCAGGTTTTTTGATAAAAACAAATATATCGGCAGTTTGCAAAAGGACCCCGCTACAGGGAAGATCCGCTACGACGCCATGATGCGCGAAGAGCAGCTTGACAGGCTGGCGTTTGTCCGCAAGATGGTCAACAATGGCTATCTGGATCCGGAATGCTTCACGCAGGAAAACGCGCAAGTCGACGTCAAGATGAACAACGGGACTGTCGCCATGATATCCAACCAGGGCATGGCTTTGATAACGAACACGACGGATCTCGTCGCCTCGCACCCCGAAATGGAATATGTGCCTATCGCAATCCCCAACTCGGCGGGCGAGGTATATTCGGGCATTGGCACGATTGGGCGCGACGGCACGCCGGCTTGGCTGTTCACGGAGAACATGTCCGACGATCAGCTCATCGTACTCATACAGGTAATGGACTATCTCAACACTCTTGAAGGCCAGACGCTCATCACATACGGCGTCGAGGGCAAGACATTCGAATATGTGGACGACTTCCCGCAGTACCTGCCGGAATACCAGGATTACGCCAATAACAATATGCGCAAACTGACTGAAATGGGCTTCGCGGGCGGCACCGGTTCCGGTGAAATCAGCGCGTATGGCATTTTTGTTGTGGCTGACACAAAACCATTTGCGAACAAAAAAATCAAAACGACGCAAGACTTGAGGGCCGACGCTTATAGGGATATAATTCCGCTCAAGATGAAGCCAATCAAGATGGAGATCAATTTCTGGAACAATGACTATCCATTGGAAAAGACAGAAGAATTTAACCTGGTCAACGGCGATTTCTCCAAAATTAAACAACAGGCGTACTTTGCTACATCGGACAGCGAATCGATCAAAATACTGGAGGATTGGTGGAACAGCGTCGAGCCCGTCTATATGGAGTTCGAGGCGTTCATCAATGAACAGGTGGACGCCTACGACGGGGAGTTGGAGTTATTGTATTAATAATTGTATTAATAAAGGTAAGATGCTTTAGCGATTGGTACATATATTAGCATTTATAAGTATAAGCATTTATAAGTATAAGCATTTATAAGCATTATAATTGCGCTCCCGCGGGGCTGGGCGGGACCCGCTGCGGGGCGCAATTATTTTTGCGACTATTAATAAAGGAGCGCAGCCAGATATGCCATATTTAGAAAGCAAAGGGGCGCGTTTTATGCGCCGTTTCGGCACGAACATCAAGCAGGCGATATATACGAAGATCGCCGATCTGGACATAAAGTACTGGAAGACAGACGAGCCGGTCCCATTCAGCGGCAGGTACGGCGGGGAGGAGCATACGGGACATATCGGCGATTCGTGGGGGAAGCTTTGGGACTGCGCCTGGTTTAATTTTACGGGCAAAGTGCCGGACAGCGCCGCAGGCAAAAGCCTGGTCCTGAAGCTGGATATTAGCGGCGAAATTTTAGTCGTCGACGCCGCCGGGAATCCGGTGCGGGGCCTCACCAGCGCCATGTCCAGCTTTGACAAAAGCCTCGGCGAGCCGGAAAAGACCGAGTTCCCGCTGACAGATTGCGCGGCGGGGGGCGAAGACATAAATATATGGGCGGATGGCGGGAACAATGACTTGTTCGGCAGGTATATCGACAACGGCACCATAAAAGAAGCCAATATATCCATCGTAAACAACCATGCTAAACAGTTGTATTATGACATCGAAGTGCTTATGGAGCTCGCAGGCCAATTGCCGGACGACAGCGCGCAAAAAGCCAGGATAGTGTTTGCTTTATGCAGGGTCAACGATATCATCGGTAAAATGACCGACGACGAATTCATCCGGGCGCGCGAGCTGCTGAAGCCCGAACTTGCGCGCAAAAACGGCGATTACCCGTTGAGTATTAGCGCCATAGGTCACGCGCATATGGATCTGGCATGGCTGTGGCCAATCAGGGAGACGATCCGCAAAGTGGCGCGCACATTCGCTACGGTGATCAGAAACATGGAAACGTACCAGGATTATATGTTCGGCGCCAGCCAGGCGCAGCAATTCAAGTGGCTAAAAGACATGTACCCGGCCTTATATGCCCAAGTAAAGGAATATGTACTAAAAGGCAGGATAGAGCTGCACGGCGGCGCATGGGTCGAGAGCGACGGCAACTTGCCGTCCGGCGAGGCGTTCGCACGCCAGTTTTTATACGGCCAGCAGTTTTTCAAAGACGAGTTCAATATGATCAGCGAGGTGGCGTGGCTCCCCGACACATTTGGATTTACGGCCAACCTGCCCCAAATATTCAAAAAATCCGGTATCAAGTATTTCGTTTCGTCCAGGATTGTTTCAAACACCAACTACAAGTCCCATAACACATTTTGGTGGGAGGGGCAGGATGGCAGCAAGATATTGACGCATGCGCTACCCGAAGGCACATACAACAGTTCGGCCGCGCCGCGCGCGCTCGCGAAGGCCGAAAAGATGTATATGGATTCCGGCGTCTCGGGTAACGCTCTGATCGCTTTCGGCATTGGCGACGGCGGCGGGGGGCCCGGGGAGGAACATATCGAAAGGCTGATGCGCGAAAAGGATCTGCTTGGGCTGCCCCCGGCAAAACAGGAGTTTGCTTCGGAATTCTTCAAAAAACTGGAGAAGGACGCGCACGAATATAAATCATGGCGCGGGGAACTGTTCTTTAGGACTTTCCAGGGCACTTTTTCGAGCCAGTCCAGAAACAAATACTACAATAGGAAAATGGAGCTGGCATTGCGCGAGCTGGAGTATGCTTGCATAATGGCCGGGGGCGATTACCCCCGCGATGAGATCAACGCTATGTGGGAAGAAGTCTTGCTCTACCAGTTCCACGACATATTGCCGGGCTCATCCATTGAGAGGGTAAATGTCGAAGCCGTTGACAGATATAGGGAGATGCTGGGCAAAGCTATTGAAATGACGCGCGGCGCGTATGCGAAAATGGCAGCGGGCGGCGCGGACATGACGGCGGGCGGCGTAGGCATGACGGCAGGCGACGCAAGCATGACGGCGGTCAACACGCTTTCATTTGATAGGAACGAATGGGTCAAATATAACGGCCAATGGATACGCGCCGATGTCAAAAAACTGAGCAGCGCTCGCGTCGTGGCAACCGCTGACTTTACAACTATATCCGCTTGCTTGGCGGCGGGGCCGGATTTGCTCGAAAACGATTGCGTGCGCGTCAAGTTCAATGCCGACGGCAGCATAAGCTCTATTTTCGATAAGGTCAACGCAAAGGAAACGCTTAAAGCCGCAGGCAACATATTCGATGTCTATGAGGATTATGGCGACGGCTGGGGCATAATGGAGAATTACAAGAGGAGAGCGCCGGAGCATTTTGAGCTGATTGGCGCCGAATCGGGGGTTGACGGCCCGATCGCTTATAGGGTAAGCAAATATAGGTACATGAATTCCAGCCTGACGCAAAAGATAGTGCTCGCGCAAGGTTCCGGGCGCATCGATTTCATGACCGATATTGATATGCAGGACAAGCAAAGAATGGTGAGGACTTCATTCCCTATCGGCATAATCGCCGATGAAGCGGTATGCGAAATCCAATATGGCTGCGTAAAGAAACCGCTCCATACGAACACGCTCCTGGATGCTGATAAATATGAAGTGTATGCCCATAAATGGATAGACTTCGCGGACAGGAATTACGGCGTTGCAATGCTGAACGACGGGCGCTACGGCCATAATATCCTGGAAGGCCGCCTGGACCTCGACTTGGCCAGGACGACTTCTCACCCTGGCGCCAATGGCGATATCGGCGGACACAGTTTTGTTTACTCCGTGTTCCCGCACAAAGGCGATTTCACGAACGGCGTCATCGATGAGGCGTACAAGCTGAATATCCCATTGATGGTCGTCGACGGCGCGTTTGGCGCGGACATCGCTCCTATTGTTGGGATTGGTGCGGGCAATATCGTGCTGGAAGCCGTTAAAAAGGCCGAGGACGGCAATGGCATAATTCTCAGGCTGTATGAAGCGCATGGGGCAGAAACGGTTACGGAGATTGATTTCAAGGGGAAGAAAGCCGAATTGGCAAACATTATAGAAGAAAACTGCGGCGGAGGCGCCATGGGAAACAGCCTGCATTTCAACCCATTTGAAGTGCACACGATAAGGCTAACCTAGTAGGGGCGATGCTGCATAAACCGCAACGCTAAGCGTTACTCGCCTTTGGTACATTTTTATATTAAGCTTATATTTGCCTATTTACATTTATAGAATATAGCTATATTATACAAGGCAAACAGGCGATCCTTCATGTCATACGGCATCCGGATCGCAGTGATGCTGCTATAAAGCAGCGCAACAACTCGGTTACACAGCTACGACGAGACAGCAGTTCATCATTATTTCTTTTTTTAGGAGGATGCTATGCGTAAAATTCATCATTTAAGACTGGTCGCCATAATAGCTTTGGTTTGCTATTTGTTAGCGGCTTGCGGAGGGTCAAACGCGCCTGTCGCGACCACTACCCAAGCGGCGATACCTCCGGCCAACCCGCCCCAGCCGGTAGACCCGGCCACGGCCTCCGCATCTACCACGACAACGGCGGCGGCGACCACCGCAGCGGCTACCACTGCTGCCGCAGGCGCCACTACTACAGCTGCGGCCACTACGGCGACGGCTGCGGCGACGGAAGCCACAACCGCAGCAGTTGCTGATGACGACATTTGGACGCCCTACGGCCGCTATCCGGAAACAATCACCATCACTACGGTCAAAGGCACGCCGGCAAACCCGAATTTCTTTTTAGAACCGAACTCAATCCAGGACAATGGCATGACCCGCTACGTCCTCGATAAGATCAATGTCCAAATAGAGCTCGCCTGGGAAGTGGCCAGCGAAAACCGGGGGTTCGCAAACAGGCTGGCGCTGCAGATCGCAGCCAACGACTTACCCGATATGTTCACATTGGGACAGAACGATTATATTTTGTACCGCCAATTGGTGGAAAATAATATGCTGGCGGATTTGTCCCAAGGCTATGAATTCTGCGTCAATGATCATGTCCGCAATACCCTGGCGTCGTACGAAGGCAGGAACCTGGCGCCTTTTTGGCAGGACGGCAAGCTGCTCGCCTTTGCCGGGGGCCGCTACGGCTATGAGCACAACCAGCTCTGGTACCGCAGGGACTGGCTGGATCGGTATGACCTCGAAGCGCCGTCCAGCATCGAGGATATGGAACATATCTTGCGCGTTTGGAAGGATGATCCGCCGACAGAAGACTATGTAGGTTTCATTCTCCATCACGAGATTGTAGGGGGCGTATACCAAAGCGAGTCCGCTTCCCCATTGTTTGCGAGTTTCGGCTCTTTCCCTAACGCCTGGGTAAAAGGCTCGGACGGCCAAACCGTGTGGGGTTCCGTGGCGCCGGAGACCAAGGATGGCCTGGAAGTGCTGGCACGCTGGTATGCGGAAGGGTTGTTGGATCGTCAGTTCATGACGCGAACAGCGGGGGGCACCAGGATGGCTATGGTCGTAGCTGGCCAGACTGGCATGTATTTCAACCCATGGTGGAGCGCCCCGACCGATTTCCCCGCCCAGTACCCGGACGGCGAGGAAGAACTGTTACCCGTCAACGCCCCGTTGGATCAAGATGGCAATTTCACGATCATGTTCCCGGGCGCTGCGGGCGATTTCATCATGATCCGCAATGGCTACCCGCATCCCGAAGCAATGTTCAAGATTGTCAACTTAGAATTCGACATGTGGCGCGGTTTTGACATGGAAGCCTATGATATGCTGCAGGAAGGCTTGGGGACCGGGACGAATTGGGGGTATTTGTTCCCCACGGGCGGCATGAATGTCGAGCCGCAAAATGTCGTGCCCAATACAGGCATATATTACAGGTATTTCGTCGAGACAGGCGAACAGCACCCCGACGCAATGCCATCGGTGCAGCGGGGCTGCGTAAATGTCGGCATATTCTTAGATAACGGCAAAAAGGGCGTCACCGGATGGGGCGGGTACTATCAGCGCTATATTGCGTCCAGCCCGGAGATGATGCTCGCCGATAATGTAAAGATCAAACTGCCTGAATATTATTATGTCACCGAGTCTATGGCTGAAATTAAGCCAACCTTGGATACGCTGGAAAGTACCACTTTTTTGCAGATTATCACAGGCGAACTGCCGTTGAGCGCTTTTGACGATTTTGTGGAGCAATGGTATACGCTGGGCGGCCAAACGATAACAGACGAGGTCCGGTCGCTGGTAGGCTATTAAGCAATTATAAATCCGTAAATTACGGCATTACGGCAAGGGGGCTATAGTGGTGCCCCCTTGCCGGATAGTTTATATGAAAATATGATTCGCAGAGGGCATATATGCGGAACAAATCAACCATATTGCAATATTATCTGATGCTGTTGCCGGGATTAATTATGCTTATCATATTTAGCATTGTCCCAATGCTCGGCATTGTCATCGCATTTCAAAATTATCAACCCGCCAGGGGGTTCATAAACTCCCAGTTTATTGGTTTGCGCAATTTCCAATTACTGCTTGCGTATCCGGACGTGCGCAATATATTCGTCAATACAATAGTCATTTCAGTTTCAAAAATGATTTTGGGCATTGTCGTTCCCGTCACATTCGCGGTGATGCTCAACGAATTGAAATTTATGGCATATAAGCGGTTCGTGCAGACGATCGTCTACATCCCCCATTTTTTGTCATGGGTCATTTTGGCTGTCATGTTCCACAACATATTTTCATACACCGGCATGGCTAACAAAATCGTCGAATTGTTCGGCGGGGAGCCCATCCTTTTTATGGTGAGCAACACATGGTTCCGGCCTATAATCATCGCAACCGATATATGGAAAAGCTTTGGCTATGGCGCGATTATTTATTTGGCTGCCATATCGCATGTCGATCCTAATATCTACGAAGCTGCGGCGATCGACGGCGCCAACCGGATGCGCATTATATGGCATATCATCCTGCCCACAATAAGCACCACTATCGTTTTGATGGCAACTCTATCGCTGGGCAGCGTTTTGAACGCAGGGTTTGATCAGATCTATAACATGTACACGCCTTTGGTCTACAAAACCGGCGACATCATAGACACATATGTTTACCGCATGGGGCTGCAGCGGCTGCAGTTCAGCTTCGCGACCGCCGTGGGCCTCCTTAAATCCGTCGTCAGTCTGATTTTGGTGGTTACCTCGTATAAGCTGGCGGATATTTTCACCGGCTATACACTGTTTTAATCTGTGCGGAGGACATTATGACACGCAAAACTAATTACGTCGACGTCATAATAATAAGCGTCATCGGGATCATCACATTTATCAGCCTCTTCCCCATTCTCAATACGCTGATGATATCGCTCAGCGATAAGACCAGCGCGGCTATCGGCAAAGTGTCTTTATGGCCTATCAATTTTACCCTGGCTGCGTATGCGAAAATGCTGGAGGATTTGCGTTTCTTTACCGCGTTCCGCGTTTCGGTGCTGCGGGTGCTCTTAGGTACGTCGCTCAATCTGTTGCTCAGCATCCATATGGCATTCCCGCTTTCCAAAAGCACGAGGGTATTTCCGCATCGGAACAAATTTATGTGGTTTATCGTATTCAACATGCTGTTCAGCGGCGGGATGGTGCCTAACTTCTTGCTGGTCAAGGGACTCGGGTTGCTGGACACCATTTGGGCGCTGGTGCTGCCCGGCGCGGTAAATGTTTTTAACACGATTATCCTGATGAATTTTTACAAAGGGATACCCCCTTCGCTGGAAGAATCTGCCATGATGGATGGCGCCAGGCCATTCACCATCCTGTGGTATATTTACGTACCGCTAGCAAAAGCGTCCATCGCTACGATCACCTTGTTCGCTGCGGTAAACCATTGGAATGCGTTCTTCGACGGATTGATCTATATTAGCACCCCCGCAAAAGTGCCGTTACAGACATATATCCAAAGCCTCGTGGTGGTGCTGAACCCCGCCGAGTTGCAATATATGACCCCGGAGGAGATCGCACTGCGCATGGAGGTGTCCAACCTGACGTTCAACGCGGCGAAGGTTATCGTTTCTATGGTGCCTATAATAGCCATCTACCCGTTTTTGCAAAGATATTTCGTTACCGGCATTATCATGGGCGCCATTAAGGAATGAACCGGCAGGGCTTCCGGTAGGAAGCTACCGACAGGGAGCTACCGGTAGGAAGCTACCGACAGGGAGCTACCGGTAGGAAGCTACCGACAGGGAGCTACCGGCAGGGCTTCCGGTATGGGCGCAACGCAATATAGGGGGATTGCAACGTACTTCTTACCTTCCTATTTTTTTCTGGATTGGCCGATTTCTGCGCCGGCGGCTATCAGCGCGCTTTGCAATTTTTTTATGTCGATGTCGCGCGGCTGGACGCCGTATTTGGCGCTGATGGACGCCGCGACCCCGGCCGCTTCGCCAATCGCAAAGATATGCGCCATCGCCCGCCAGGATTCATATGCGATTTGATCCGACGACATGCATCTGCCGGCGACTAACAAGCCGTCGGCCACCTTTGGCAAAAAGCACCTATATGGGATGTCATAGCCTTCGTGGGTGAGGAAACGGCGGTAGCCAAAATGATGGATGACAGGGTTCGCGCCCATTGCTACCGAATCCTCGAACACCCTCCCTTCCAGCACATCGTCCCCGGTGATGGCATATACGCCTTCGATAAAGCGCGTTTGGCGGATGCCCAGCAATGAGCCGGTGTCCACGATATTGGCGCCCGCGAGATCGGGGAATTTCTGGATTTTTTCCGCCATGTCCTCATACACGGCGAGCCGCGTTTTAATCTCCTCGCCGGTCAGCTCGTCCGCGTCGGCCCCGTTGGCGGCGCCCGGCGACGGCCCCCAGACCACCATTGTGTCGTTGATCAAGCAGCCGGGCGCCTTCGTGTCCGGATCGAAACCCGATATTTTATACATCAAGCAATCGTTGAGGCGCGAATTCTCATCGCCCCTCGTCTGCCAATATGGGACGCCGGCTTTGAGCGCTACGTCGCCGTCGCCGCTCGCATCGACGACCACCTTCGCAAAAGCCGCCTGGCGCCCCGTTTTGTTTTCAAATATGATCCCTGTGACAGCATTGCCGTCCATGATCACATCGGAAAAATATGTATGGAATAGGATATTCAACCCGGAGTCCACCGCCATTTTTAATGTGGCGTATTTGAACTTTTCGGTATCAAACGCGTAATTATACGAAAGATCGCCTTTGACATCGGCGCGCTGCTCCGATTCATACGCGTTGCGCGACTTTTCCGCGCCCTTCATCTCCAGCAGTTTGAGGATCAATTCCTCGCCGAGCCCCTTTGTGGTCTGTATCCCATTGGGCTGCACTTGGTTGCGGAAGCCCACGATGTTCGCCATCAAGGATGCCGTTGCCGTGCCCCCGAAATATGGGAACCGTTCGATTATCAATGTGTGCGCGCCTGCGCGCGCCGAGGCGACTGCGGCTGACCAGCCGGCCACACCGCCCCCCACGACAATCACGTCAAATTGGCCATACACGTCGATTTCTTTTGCAGGTTCCAAATATTTGCTCGATGGTTTCATAGCCCCTCATGTTGCCGCGCGCACAATAAAAAACCAAAATGCGGCGGCATGACTCCTTTACATTTTATTTTTTATTTCCTTTACGTATACCGGCTTGCGGTTTTGAGTATCCTTGCCTTCACAGTTTCCCTGATATGCTCGGGTTCAAGCACTTCCATATATTCGCCATATGAGAGGATCATTCTAAACAGCCATTCATCCTCCGGCCATGTTTCCGACACGATAAAACCGCCGTCCGGCTGCAGGGCGATGCTGTCCTCTCCATGCTCGTCATATACGCGATACGCCATTTCACTCCCAATCCGCATGACAATATTTACATATTTTGTCGCACTGTCCGGGATCTCCGTTCCCGTCATTGTTTCACGGGGTTCGCGTACGAAAAATGTTTCATCCGTTACATATAGATTTTTTATCCTTGACAGTTTGAATATGCGAAAATCCTGGCGTACCAGGCAATAGGCCTTGAGATACCAAGCCCTGGACTTAAACCACAACTGTGTGGGCTCCGCGCTCCGGTATGTTTTTTTACCCGTGGCGCCAAAATAATCGAATTTTATGAGCCTGCGTTCAAGAATAGCGGTTTTCAATTCATTGAAGTAGTTGCCGTTGATTCCGCTCCATTCTGAGAAATCGACTTCCAACCAGTCCGAAACCGTTCTGTTAAAAACTGCCGATAGTTTGTTCAGAACCTGGCCGGTTGTTTCGGGAGACACGACATAGGACAGCCCCTGCAGGGCGTTGAGTATTTCGTCCTGTTCCTGCTCGTTCAGCATGGATTTGCTGAGCACAAAGCCGGGCAGCAGGCCGATGCCGCCGCCCCTGCCCTTTTCCGTATAGACGGGTATGCCGGACAGGCTCAGCGTATCGATGTCGCGATAAATTGTGCGCGGGGACACGCCAAACCGCGCCGCCAGTTCTTTTGCGGTCACGACTTTTTGGCTCAGCAGTACATATACAATTTCAAACAGCCTGCTTATCTGCATATTATCGCACCTGTATGCGGACCCGGCCGTCATTTTGGCCGGGTAAAGCGCCGCGCCGAGCGTCAATGCCCGGCTTGTACCTCACTGGATAATATGTTGCTTACGCATTATAGCATATATCTTGATTCAATGAGGAGATTGTAATAAAATGGACAGAAACCTAGTAAAACTTAATAAAAACGTTGCGGAAGCGCCATGCCAAGCAGGTGAAATCAGCATTTATTCGATGCCATTAATCCAACGGAGGGAAATTTATCATGTCTGAAAAAATATTAAATCCGGACTGCCCATGTAAAAGCGATTGCGAGAGACACGGCGACTGCGAAGCGTGCCGGGCAAATCACTCGGCACGGGGCAGCCTTACAGCCTGTCAAAGGTTACAACAGCAAAACGACAAAAATTGAACATTAACGATTATAGTTACTCTATAGTTACTTTTGGATTTACTAAAATATTTAAGCTTGCATAATTATTTATGATACTGTAAAATATGCCTGTTACGCGGATGTGGCGGAATTGGCAGACGCGCATGGTTCAGGTCCATGTGAGCGCAAGTTCATGGGGGTTCAAGTCCCTTCATCCGCATAGAAATGATTAATCCGAATCCAATCGATGCGTACCTGTGCGTACTAGTTCGCGGTGGTTTCGGATTTTTCATTTCCAAAATTAATTTTCTAATTAATAATAACGAGGGGGTGAAACCGGGCCCGCAGTGCAGCAGGCGGTGCAAGTTGCGCAGATGGCGCAGGCGGTGCTAGTGGCGTAGGTGGCGCAGGTGGCGCAGGTGGCAGATGGCGCAGGCCCGGTGAACATTGCATGAAAACACATCTATCCATTAAAGGCGACAGCTTCCTTATCAACGGAGCGCCGACATACAGCGAAGTCCCCGGCGCGAACCCCGCGTCGCTGGGGCTGCTCTGGAACCAGCGCGTGGTCCAGGGCGTGTTCGACGACAGGAAAGACCGGAGCCGGTTTAACCAATTCAAAATGAAGGTGTTCGATCCGCAAAAAAACACCGAAAACCTGATTGCGTCGCTCCCGGCTTGGCATGCTTATGGTCTGAGGGCCATTACCGTATGCTTCCAGGGTGGCTGGCCGGTCGGCGCGCTCAATGTGGAGGACATCGACAACAACCCGTTCAGCAAGGACGGCCTGACGCTGGACGCGGCTTACGCGAAGCGGATGGACAGTATTATCCGGGCGGCGGACGAGCTTGGCATGGTTGTCATCGTCACATTTCTATATTGGGCGCAGACAAGGGAGTTTACGGACGGGCGCGCCGTCGCGAACGCCGTTCGCACAGGGGCGCGCTTTTTAAAGGAAGGCGGCTATACCAATGTCATTGTCGAGGTGGCGAACGAGTACAACATAAATCCGTTCAGGCGCCATCCGCTGGTGTTCACGGCGCAGGGCATGGCGCAGCTCATAAAAATCGCCAGGGAGGAATCGGGCGGTATGCCGGTTGGATGCTCGGGCGGCGGGGGCATGGCTGACAGGGAGGTCGTCGAGGAGAGCGATGTGGCCATCGTCCACGGGAACGGGCTCACGCGCGGGCAGTACTACGATTTTATCAATAAAGTAAAGGGCTGGGCTGGCGGGAAGCCCGTGCTGTGCAACGAGGATTCGCCATGCTGCACCAGGGTGGACGTCGGCCTTGAAACGCATACCTCCTGGGGCTATTACAACAACTACACGAAACAGATACCCCCTGCCGATTTCGGCGTCACCTGCGGGGAGGACGTGTTCTTTGCGCGGAGGGTCGCTAGGGCTGTCGGCATACCGGTGGACGAATTGCCGCATGACGAGCGCTTTTACCTGCAGGGGCTCGAAGACCATACGGTATTTAGCGGTATGCGCGTGGTAAGGCTGGCGTGCGAGTTCCCGGAAAAAGTCAGCTATGTCGATTTTTACGAAGGCGGCAAGCGGATTTACAGGAGCTATGACGAGCCGTTCTTCGTCAACAGGGAAACCACGTGGACCGGCACGCCGCGCGCCGCAGGACGGGGCGCGCAGCAGTGGGAAGCCATAGTTACGCTGACAGACGGCAACACCGTCAAAAAAAGCACGACCGCCAAGGGCGTCGACGCGTAAAAATGTATATGTAGGGTGCGACGCCCCATCAACATAGTTGATGTTTGGCGCATCGCAGTTAGTATGGGTAAATGGCTAATAAAATTATTATTATAGAATTTATGACTTTTATTATTTTATAGTAACACTTTAAAATAATTTTGTGATATTATCATAATGATCAATACTTTTTACGGGTTTCGAGGCTTCTACAATACTGAGGGAGGGTTAATATGGCAAGTTTTTGTGGTTCATGCGGGAAGGAGCTTGAGCCGGGCGTAAAATTCTGTGGTTCGTGCGGAGCTCAGGTAACGCAGGCGCCGCAGGCCGACGCGGCGCCGGTTCAGCCTGCCGCTACGGCAGGTACGCAGCCGACTGCTGCAGCATATACAAACCCTGCGGCAGCGGGGCAACCAGCTGCGGCGGCAGGGCAACCGACGGCAGCAGGGCAACCCGCAGCGGCAGGAGCGCAACCTGCTGCGGCAGGAGCGAAACCTGCTGCGGCAGGGGAGCAGTCTTTTGTCGATAAAATTATGTATATGGCAAAAAATACGGCGGACTATACCGGTGAAATGGATCCGACGGAAGTCGAAAAGAATAAAATAATGGCATGCGTGGCGTACATCGTGTTCTTTGTGCCGCTCCTGGCCTGCCCCGATTCGAAATTTGGACGCTATCATACAAACCAAGGCCTATTGTTGCTGTTGGTCAGTATAGCAGGCGGTATCGCTACAACCATTATTCGAATGATCTTTAGAGGGTTTTTGTACTGGCTTGGATCATTGCTTTCGCTGGTAATTACCCTGCCGATTCTCGCGTTACTGGTAATTGGTTTAATAAACGCCTACAACGGAAAGGCAAAAGATTTACCGTTCGTCGGCACGCTGCGGTTGATAAAATAATTTATCAATAATTATTTTACGCGTACAATTATTTATGCGTATAACTGGGGGCGGCCAAATGCCGCCCCTAAAAAATAAAACGGCTTTAATAGACGACCCTGTGCCGCCCCATCAGAAACACATATAGTTCTCGTAGGGACGACCCTTGTTTGCCCCATCAAAAACATTATGGTTTTCGTAGGGACGACCCTTGTTTGCCCCATCAGAAATAAATATGGTTTTCGTAGGGACGACCGCCTCCGTAGGAGGCGTTCATTCGGTCGTCCGTTTTTATTAATAATCCAATTAATATGTTTTGTCTAACAATGGCGCGACAGCGGCGTATATTTCTTCATGTATGTCGCCGATGGGGCGGATGGCGCCGTCCTTTCCTACGTCTATCCGGCGCCATCCAAGCTGCGCCGCGATTTCACCAGCGCATATATGCGAGCGGTACAGATACGCAAGATCTCGCTCGTGAATGTCGGCGCCAATATGTGGCTGCCCAGTACTTTTTTGTGGCAGCTCAGCGCTTCTTTGTGGCAGCTCAGCGCTTCTTTGTGGCAACGCAACGCTTCTTTGGGGCAGCGCATCGTTTATTGGCGGTTTTGCCAGGAGCTTTTCACGCAGCTCCATCGAAAGGTCTAAAAAAATGACGATGTCCGGTTTTGGCAGACCTATTTTAACAAATTCCAAGTCGATGAGCCATTCGATATATTTGCGTCTTTCGGCCGCGCCCGAAAATTTAACCCCTTGATGTATCATATTTGACATTGTGTAGCGATCGGCAACGACAATGCCGCCCCCGTCGATAAATGCGCCCCAATCAGTCCTGTATGAAGCATAGCGGTCCACCGCGAAGAACACCGATGCGGCGTAAGGGTTTACGTCATCCGGGTTTGCCCCAAAATCGCCGTTTAGGTACATCCTGACCGCTCCGGCTGCTTCGCTTTGGTAATTGGGGAACTCAATTTTGCGGGCGTTCCTCTTTTCGTTGCGCAGCCGTTCCAATAGCAGAGCTGTCTGCGTTTCTTTGCCGCTTTTATCGACCCCCTCGATTGCGATTAACATTTGCGCTCCTTTATGATTTACATATATACGTCTATGGTGATGCCCGCCATGTCCAATATTTCCTCATAGCCTGCATTGCTTCCATTATTTTTGTTTGCTGTTTCAATCCCTTTGACCACATGGCCATTGCGCAGCAGGCGCCGGATTTCGTTTATTGTGTCGGCTGTTATTATCTCGCCTGGGCAGAGCAGAGGTATGCCGGGTGGGTAAGGAGCGACGATGGAAGCCGCCGCGTGGCCCGCCGCCGATTTCAAAGGGATGCGCCTCTTTGGCGCGTGTAGGCTTGTGATAAAGTCAAGCATTATTTCATGGGCGCCCTGGAAATCATGTGCTGCTGGGGCAAGTAATTCGTCCGTTGCATCCGGAATGGCTGAGGTGAGTAATGCGTTCGTTGCATCCGGGACGGCTGGGGTGGTTGGGGCGAATAATTCGTCCGCTACGGCTGGGGCGAGTTTTGTATCCATTGCGGCTGGCGGGTTAGCGGGCGCGAAAGCCGACGCGGGAGCATGCGCATGGTTCCGATAAGCCGCTATATCCCTAAGCGCGGCAGTTAATTTGGAAAAATCCTCGTCGCTGTCTGATACGGTCGATATCATGACGATATGCATAGGATCCGACATTTCAATTTTTATACTATGGCGCGACCACAACAGTCGCTCAACTTCCGCGCCGGATAGTCCGATGGGACGGACGCATAACACCAGGCGCGTCATGTCCCTTGCATATTTGTATGGCGGGCCTTGGCGGGCTTGCGTCCAAATGTCGCCCGGTATGCCATACCCCAAAGCCGCCATGTCTGCGTAAAACGATTCGCAGCGGTCCAGCACCCTGTCGAGCTCCGCCCTGCCCCTCCCTGTCATATACTCCCTGGCGTAATCGAGGGAGGCTGTGAGTATAAAAGATGGGCTGGATGTTTGAAACGCGCGGAGGGCTTCGGCCATCCGCTCGGCTGCGGCGGCGCCGCGTTCATCGGCCAGCGCTGTGGCGGATACGTGGGCATAGGCGCATTGAGTGAAAGCGGGAAGCGTTTTGTGGGCGCTCTGTATACAAAAGTCGGCGCCGCCCTCGAGCGCGCTCACGGGCAGCCGAGGTGAAAACGACAAATGCGCGCCATGCGCTTCATCGACTAGCACCGGGACGCCGCCCCGCCGCCTGGCGATCCGTACGATTTCTTCTATGTCACAAACGCTACCGTAATAGCCAGGCCTCGTAAGATAGATAGCTGATGCATCCGGATGCTCAACCAAAGCGCGCTCGACATCCCCCGCGTCAAGGACGCCATTTTTTGCCACATTGATATAAACCGGCCTGACCCTTGCAAAACGCATGGCGTTAAACGCCGAGTAGTGAAAATCCCTGGCGATCAGCAGTTTGCGCTCCTCAGCCAGGAGCGATCCACGCCCTGCGCCACGCAGTGGGGCGCGCCCCGCACCGCAGACCGCAGCTATCATCGCAAAGATGCCGCAGCTCGTACCGTTCACCAAAAACCATGTTCTGCCCGCGCCAAAAGCCCGCGCCGCCATCTCCTGCGCTTCGAGCAGCGAGCCGCGCGGGCTGTGCAGATCGTCAGTGACGTCCAGCTCCGTCGCATCCAGCAGCGCCGGGTCGCTAAAAACACCGGACGGAACAAAGCCCCTACCGAGCTTATGCCCCGGCATGTGGAACACTGCCGAAGCTTTTTTTGAATAGGCGACCAGGGCCTCGTACAATGGTTTCAATGATAATGCCTCAAAGACTCAAAGCGCCAGTTTCAGGCTTTGAATTTCTTTTATTTCGAGGCCAATTTCTTTTTCGATCCTGACAATATCGGCTTTAATGTCTTCAAGGGTCTCTTCAACCTTGATTTTAGCCGCGTACGCAGATTGAGCATGCCTTCCTCGGCTGCCGCTCCCGGAGCCCTGAGATCTGGAACCCGGAGAGGCGCCTGCGGCGCTCGATCCTGCCGCCCCGCCCCTATGGCTCCCGCCAGCCGACGCGGACGCCTGTGCCGACGCTGCCCCAGTCGCTGCCGCGCCCGCGCCCGCGCCGCGCGCCGCCGGTTCCCTGCTGCCGCCGGCTCTGTCACGCTCGCGGCCCGCCGCGCCACGTTCCTGCTGTCTGCCGCCATCTTGCGACCCGCCGCGCTCCTGCTGCGCCCGCCCTTTTTGAGCAGCAGGCCTTTGGGCCGCCTGCCCGGCTGCACCACGCGTCGACGCAGCGGCGTCTGGTTGATCGCCGTCCCTCTGGCGGCCCTTTGCCGGCTCGCGCGAGCCCTGCGCCCTATGCTGGCTGTACGGTTGACCGGGCTTCTGGTTCCTGGCTGTGTAGGTATCAGTTGATTTATCGGTTGGTTTATGATCGGTCGATCGTGCCCTGCGATCCGAAGAAGCCGTCCTATCAGAGGACGCCGACCTCCTGTCGGACGAACCGGACCTGCCCGTCGAGGAAGACCTGTCGGAAGCCGCCGCCACTGCGGCGGGATCAGATTTCGCGGCCCTCTCCCTGTTGTCCTGTTCCTTACCGTCCCGGTTGTATCTTGTGCCTGTTCCTCCCGTGCTGCGGCTTCTTCTGGCGCCCCCGCCACCGGCGGAATTGGCGTTACCTACGCCGCCTGCATTACCTGCGCCGCCTGTGTTACCTGCGCCGCTTACGCCGCTTGCACCGCCTGCACCGCCTGCGCTACCTGCGACGCCAGTGCCGCCTGCGCTACCTGCATTCCCTGCGCCGCCTGCATCGTTAGCCCCACCGGCGCCCCTTGCATTGCTCCCCGCGCCCGGTTTGGCGCTTGTGTTCTTATTCCCTTCTTGTTGGCTCACGCTCATACTCCTTGGAGGTAGTTAGTAGTTGTCTATGTCAGCCTGAGTTCGTTTATGCCCCTGTCGTTTTTGATACGCTCGAGGCCTTCCGCCTCAAACTCCATAATCAACAGTTCGCCCAGGTACAAGATACGGCAGCCCGGTTCCACATGCCCGGAATACGCATACTGATGATCGGACACAACCATGTGGAGATGCGGCATGCCGTTAGCAATTATGCCGTCGATCGAACTCATTTCAAGCGGTTTGTCGTCCCATTTTTCAAAATGCTCGACAGCCGGGAACGATGTCGTCATGACCATATGCAGGACGCAGTGGTCAAATGTGCCGATGCCTGAAACGACCGCCCCGTTTACGATGTTTTCCTTTTCGATCAATTCGTTTAGGCATTCCAGCAGATCGTCGCCTGGATCGAGCCTCAGTATGTGCAGCCTGGAACCAGGCTTCGCCACGAATGCTTTCATTTTACTACCTCCTCGGATTCGTATTTATCATCGAATATTTTATAATATTGTGCTATCTTGTATTCCGCGAGCATTTCGCTAAGCAACTCGCCGCTCTGCGCCCCGGCGTCCGGCGCCCCCTCGCTCAATTCAGCGCCGTCGTACGCGTCCGCGCTGTAAAACAAAGTGTGGTATATCGGCAGCTCGCCGCGCAATTGGCTGACCATTTTTTCATATGCGCCTAGCTCCAATCCGATGCATTCCATAGTATAAATTCCCAAATACCCGGCGCTCAGCCCGCGTTGCTTTGATTTGATTTCATCGTATTCCGGCCATACCGCGCGCGCCGCGCCGTTTGCCCATATTATATAGCGCCCCCGGAATATGTTCGACTTTTCATTCAAGCCACCGTCATACCCTATTGGGTAGCCCAGCTCCTTATATGCAGAAAAATTGCTGCCCAGCCCAGGCAAATGGTCGCCGAAAAACACAAGGACAGCCGGCCTTTCGACAGCATCCAAATAATCGGTCAGCCTCCCAAGTGATTCGTCTGCGTCGCGCAAGCCTTTTATATAATTGGAAACTGCGTAATCGCCTTTTATACTAAGCGTGATTTCGGGTGTTGTCAAATAGTTTTTCGGGATCTCCCCATACATATGACCCGCGTCGTATGGGCCATGATTTTGTATGGATACTGCAAAACAAAAAAAAGGAGCTCCCGTGCCGCCGGCGCCGCCAACCCCGCCAGCCCCGCCGACGCCTGTGCGTTCCTCGTAAATGTCAATCAGTTTTTCGGTCATTGCGAAATCAGAAATATAATTACCGGATTTATCCGCATCTTCGTCAAATGCGCTAATATCTACGAATTCATCAAACCCAAGCCATGGGTAAACATTTTGCCGGTTGTAAAACCATGGGTATCCGGGGTGCATGGCGACAGATGAATATCCGTTGGCTGCGAACGTCCTCACGATGGAATCGGTGTCCCTGCGGACCAGAAACTTAAATGCGGACGCTATGTCATTATTGAAATTGGCGACGGAATGGCCGGTCAAAACGCCGTATTCGGTCGTGTCAGTGCCGCCGCCATAGACATCGGCATAAAATTCGCCTGTAATGCTTGTTTGCGTAAGCCTGTGAAAAACAGGTATCGGGTCGCCGATGCCGCCCTCTCCGTCAAAAACCAGTGTCGGGATACAGGTGATGTCCCAAAATGCCTCGCTCATTAAAAATATGACATCTGGCAAAAAGGGCGGTGAGATGTCTGCACCACCCACATCGCCCTCGCCATATTTCGCCAATATCTCCTGCGCGCGTTCAATGGAATAGCCTTCAGGACGCAAAGCGCCGAAATTCAGATTTTTTGTATGGTGCAAAAACGCTACTATAAACCCCTTTGAATTGTATTCGTTTACCATATTATAGGCATTGTTTCTCACAGGGATCGACGCATATATTGAATCGTTTGTATATATGGCGAAATAGCTCGCGACAGCGAGCGAAACAGACAGCGCGCCGCCTATCAGGCGAGCTGCGGCGCCCTCGCGCCTGAAGCGCACAAAGAACCCCAGAGCCGCGCAGCATATGACTATCATAATAATAATGATGATGCTGCCCGCTCCAATCCTAATCGAGGACGCGGCAGCGATGTTGAAAACTTCCCCCCCAAGGATGATGTCCGAAGGCATGAAAGGGTCTCCGCGCAAAAATACCTTCATTTTGTTCACAAGGCACATTATAAACACAAAAATGGAGGATGCCCCTGCCGCGAGCCAGACTGACCCGCTGGCAAAATAAATAATGTAGCTTATTAACAGAACGGCGATGTATGCGTACAAAAATACCTGGGGGTTGTCCAGGATGTGCCCGACGACTTCTCTATACACATCGGGGGTCTGGGTGAATGTTGCGATGGTCGCAGCCGCCGCGCCCAGCCACAAAAAAAAGTGCGGCGCGGTGCGTCGGCTTGCAAGATCCAGTTTAAGTTTACTATGTATTAACGGTATTGTTCCGCTTGATACCCTGTCGATGCCCATGCGAACATTTTACATAGAATAGCCGCCGTTGGCAAATAATACGAAAGCAGGAGCGGACGACCGAGGGCGGTCGTCCCTACGAAACTATATTTAATTATCGATTTGGACGGACGACCGAAGATGGTCGTCCATAAAGGGCTGCCGTATGAGCCGCCCGCTATTTGCCTAAAAAATTCGGCAGGTTCCCCCCGCTCTCGGATTCGGGAGGAACCTGCCAATACATCTATATTAAGAGGTTTCGGCAAAGCAATGCAACAAACATGCTTATGTCTATGCAATTTGCACCGACGCCCCGGCATATTCAATTTAATGTTTAGCTTAATGCATCACTTATGCATCATTAATGCATCGGTTAATGTATCACTTATGAATCATTTATGCATCGATTAATGCATCACTAATGCATCATAAATGCATCGGTTAAATGCATTTTCGCATCGACTTACCTATCCATTATAATGCTGACTTTGTCAATAAGTTCGTTTTTTGATAAAGGCCTTTTTATATAACCGTTAATTAGTTCCCTATTTATGTAATCATACATGTCGCCGTCTTTTCCATCCGATATGAGCAGCGCATGCCTAGCGCCCCCTGCGCTTTTCGCGAGCCCAGCCAGGAAGACCCCGCTCATATGCTTCAACCTGCCCATTGTTATAATCAAATTGCAAGGATCGAGCTTTAGCGCATCAAGCGCTGTACGCGCGTCGGTGTAAGTGCGTATATCATATCCGTACGGTTCCAACGTCTGTTCTATTTTCGATAGGATAGCCGGGTTTTCTGCGACCACGGCGATGCACATGCGGTTTGCGCGGCGGAGCACCCTGCGCATGGCATTTATGGAATCGTCGCTGACCCTGGACCAATTCTGCTTATCGGGCTCCATATCCCACAGTGTTTCTTGAACTAACTGGAATCGCCCGTTTGACCCATTTATAGCAAGGTGGCCGCCGATGCTGCCTTTCCTGGCGCCTGTAATCAGCCGCCTTGATTTTGATATGCTGTTCATGTTTTTGCCTCCCTTTATTATACGCAAGCCCCGCGCTAAACCGACGGCACGCGCGGAACCCGGAGCTTGGACGCTTGCGCCTGCTCTTGCACCGGCGCCGGTTCCTTCGCTGGCGCTGTCGTTGGCGCCTTGGCCATTGCCCTTGCCTTCGCCGCTCCGATTTGCGTTAATGTGCCCATCTAACGATTTTTTGTTATACGCGCTGCGCGCGGCCCTTTGTTCCGCTATCAATTTATTGTAAAATTCGCGCTCGCGATCTCCGGCGCTCATTTTGCCCATCTCGCCGCCCATCTCGCCGCTCTTGTCGCTTTTGTCACTTTTATCGCCCAGATTGTTCATATTGTTGATATTGCCCATATCGCCGTCTCTGCCCTTCAAGCTCTTTGCTCCTTTCTGACGCGCCGTCTATTATATTTATATTATGCGCACGGTTATAGTTTCTATTACGTTTGATAATAATTACATTTGAATTACTATATTATAATGATAGCAGGTAAATCTTGTAGCTAAATAAATATGTCCTAAAGAACGTTCAGAAATAAATATAATTTTTGCTTGAAACAAATAAGCTATATAAATAGTTGAAATATTTGCATTTATTTTTATCGCGGTTTATAATCTAGCTACAATACTAAGGAGTTGATACATAAGCATGTCCGATCAAAAAGTGCTCATTGTCGACGATGACCCGTCGGTGTGCAAAGTGATATCACGCGTAGCCTCAGTCAACGGGCTGGTACCGTACACTGCCGAATCCGGCGAGAAGGCGCTCGAATTGCTCGGTATTGAGGATTTTGCGCTTGTCGTGCTGGATTTGCGGCTTACCGGGATAGACGGTTTTGAGGTGGTTGAGCGCCTGCGCGGGGAAAACAAAGAAATTCCAATAATCATCCTCAGCGCGAACGACGTGCCGCACGATATGCTCTACGGCTTGGAAATAGGCGCGGACGACTATGTGACCAAGCCCTTTGACCCGATTTTTTTGGGCGCGAAAATAAAGGCCCTCATACGCAGGGACCGGCATGTACGCACGGCCGAATCATTGTCGTCCGGCGATATAAAATATTACCCCGGCACGATGAAGCTCTACATTCGCGGCGTAGAGGTCCCGCTGTCAACGAAGGAGCATGCGCTGTTGCGTTTGTTCCTCGAAAACAAGGGCCGCGTTTTTACAAAAGAACAGATCTATGAAAAGATTTGGAACGAGACGATTGTAGATGAAAACGCGATAATGGTATATGTCAGCCGGCTGCGCAGCAAGCTCGAGACAGACCCGAGGAACCCAGACCACATCATCACCATATGGGGCGTGGGGTACAAATTTATAGATTAACAACTAAATCAGGGGGAGCAGTTCACAGATCAGGCAACGAATCTCTTGATCCTGCATAGTTCAGCGGATTAAGGAGACGTTTCTCCCGATCTGCAAGTTCGGCAGATCACTAAAATATTCTACCTGATCCTAATTATTCGCCCCTCCGATCCCTTGTCCTGTCACCCGTAAAAGCTGGCTATTTGTCGGCCCAGTTCGCCTCTCAGCGATCCATATCTGAAGAACACGCTGCCCTTGACGAGGCCGGGATACTTGCCCGCGTTGAGTTCCAGTTGCCCGACGATCTCTCCGCTCCAGTTGGCGTCGCCGCCGCCGCTTTCGCGCTCGAACTCCCTGTATGCCGCGTGCCCTATGTATAGATCGACGGGCGTCCCTTCGCATACGTCGGCCCACCAATCCAATATTATTTCGTAGTCGGCGATCTCAAACCCTCTGTACCAGTAAATTTGGGGGCATATGTAGTCCACCCAGCCCGACTTCGCCCACCGGCGGGTGTCGGCGTACATCGCTTTATAAGCCTCGTTGCCCCTCGTGTTGCTGCCAAGCGGGCTGGACGACGCGTTCATCCATATGGAGAAGGGCGCCACGCCGAAACGAATGTGTTTCCCAAGCTTTTTTTCTTCCCTGTTGATTGCCCGCTGTATACCCTTTATGATGTCGTTGACGTTGCCCCTGCGCCAGTCGGCTTTGTCGATGCCGGAACCGTGTTTTGCGTATGTGGCATCGTCGGGGAAGTCCGTCCCGGGATAGAAGTAGTCGTCCAGGTGAATGCCGTCCACGTCGTAATTATTGACGATTTCAACGACGCCGGCGACCACGAGTTTCTTGTTTTCGTATATGCCGGGATCGTAGTACAGCGCGTCTTTATATGCGACGATGCGGGCCGGGTTTGTTTTAGCGGGATTGCCGTTCGCCAGCATGCCCGTGTCCGTGACATTCGCCGACGTGTGCGTGACCCTGTACGGGTTTATCCAAGCATGCAGCTCCAGTCCGTTCGCGTGGGCCTGCTCTATCCAATATTCCAGGGGATCAAAACCGTCAGCCGGCGCAACGCCCTGGACACCAGAGAGAAATTCGGACCACGGGAACAGGCTGGATTTGTACAGCGCGTCGCCGCACGGGCGGACCTGGAGGATGATAGCGTTCAGGTTCATAGCGGCAGTATTTTTAATAATGGCGTCGATTTCGCTCTTTAGTTCCGCGTTGCCAAGGCCCGTTTTCGAAGGAAAGTCGAGGTTGAGCACAGAACAAACCCACACGGCGCGAAAATCGCCCGCCGCACCAGCAGCGCTCGCCGCACCTGTAACGTTCGCCGCGCCTGTAACGCTCGCTGCGCGTATTGCGCCCGCGCCCGCCGCCGCGCCGGGACATGTCAACAATATCATTACCGCCAAAAATATACACACAGTCTTTAGCATTTGCACGATACCTCGTAATATATCCAAACTTATATCCGAATAAAATTCAACTTCACATTAATGCTTCTCATTATTGTATCATTATAATAATATATTAAATGAACGATAATTAAAAACGTAAATGGCAATAACCAATAAATGGGGGACATTGAAATGAAGATCATTAATGTTGAAGTAGTTGGGGGCAAGAAAGAAATTGCGCTGCCGGCGCCGTACCTTGCGGCTTGGGACTCGCCGGGCGGCCGCCCAATCCGTTCGTTCAGGGCGTCTGTCGTCAAAGTCAGCACCGACGAGGGGATTGTCGGTTACGGGCCATGCTTTGGCAGGCTCGACGCGTCCATCCGCGAATACCTGATCGGTACTGACCCGCTGCTCGTCGAACAATTCTGGCACGACTTTATGAGTGGGCGCGTTGGCACGATGGGCGGGTTTACAGGCGGCGTCGACACAGCGCTTTGGGATATCGCGGGCAAGGCCGCCGGGCTGCCTATAAGCAAGCTTTTGGGCGCGAAGGCGGACAAGGTGCCGGTGTACGCCGCAACGTCGCGGCTACTTGGGACGGAAGAACATGTTGCGCAGGCGCTGGAGCTGCAGTCGCTGGGGTTCCGCGCCATCAAAATAAGGCTCCACCGGCAGGACTACCGGGACGATCTGGAGGTGGTCCGCGCGGTGCGGCAGGCATGCCCCTACTTGATGCTACTCGTTGACGCCAACCAAAACAACCACTCCATCGGCTACAATTACTGGGACAAAGAAACCTCAGTCACTGTGGCTTGCGAGCTGCAGGCGCTAGGGGTCGCGATTTTGGAGGAGCCGAGGGGGCGCTACGACATGGAGGGTCTCCGGGAAATATCGCAAAAATATTCAATCCTCATTTCGGGCGGGGAACACTGCGCAAACATGTACGAGTTCCGCGAGCACCTCCTCAAAGGGACATACGACATTATTCAGCCAGACACAATATTGGGGAATTTCGGCGTTACCGGCATGCGGAAAATCGGCGTCATCAGTGATTACCTGGGCAAGCAGATTGTACCCCATGTATGCGGCATGGGCGCGTTCGCCCTGAGCTTCGCCGCGACGCTGCAGGTCATGAGCGGCCTGACTAACTGCCCGATACTGGAGTTCCCGCACGATCCGCCGTTTTTGACGGTAGAGACGCAGCAGTTCTATCTGCGCGACAAATTCTGGATCGACGCCGATGGCGCCGTGCGCGTCCCGCAGAGCCCCGGCCTGGGCGTCGAAATCGACGAAGCTGCCTTATAAATATAAAATAAAATCGTTAAAAGTCTAATGTGATAGACGGTTCTTTTGATCCGATAATAATCAATGCGGATCAAGAGAACCGTCTTTCTGATCCCCCTTAGCCTCACGCTCCCCACGATCCCCCGATCCTCACGATCTCCACGATCCCCCCGTTCTCCCGATCTACCCGCGCCCGCCTGATCCGCTATATTATTGGTGGAACATAAATATTCAAAAATACCCAAACAGATAAATTCATTATATCCACGAAGAAATGTGCGATGATACACCATTTCAAACTCTTTGTTTTATGGTAGGCATAGCCCCATGTTATCCCCATAATCAACAGCGGCATTATCATAATATAGCTTCTGATAGTTATAGAAAATACGCCCCACATTAAATGGCTTAATGTAAACAAAATCGTAGTGAATAGGATTTTATTTATTGGCGCCCATTCTAAATTGTCAAAAAGATAACCTCTCCAAAACAGTTCCTCGGCTATCGGGTTTATAATAGCAAATAAAACCCATAATAGAATCAAGGAAACACCGCTGATGTATTGAAATCCCCAAGCAAATGATATTATACAAAACAGCACCGGAACCAACGCCAGCAACACATATCTAAAATGCTTGGGCGGGTAAATAAATTTGTCTGTCAGCATCTTTATTGTTGGCTTAACAACGATAAAAATTGTAATCCAATATACCAAAGCCAAAGGTATAAATGCCCATGCCCCAACAATATTGCTCGCAACAACCGCCACCATAAACCCTATGGCTATGATAATAAAAGGGAGCAAGATAGTTTTTTTGTTGTTTTTATTCATATATCAATTTCATTAGACGCTTGTTAAAATCGGTAATTTCGGGCGAACACTGTTCGCCCCTACAACATTTTTTATATATGGAATATTTATTTTCATGTGTAGGGACGCACATTGTGCGTCCGCGACTTTTACAATCGCCTATTTATTTCTTTCTTTGCTTCGGCAAAATAAAGCAACCTATTATACGCCGGTTTGTTGTCATTGATACTGATACACAATGATACTGTTTGGCGCGGTATGTCCCTATGAGCAGTAGTCTGAAAATATGTATGGGTGTCTTTTATCAGTAAGCTTCCATGAACCTATGTCTATGATGGCTCATGCACAAGACATGAACCTTTCGAAATTGCCATAGTGTTGATTAATACTTACTAATTTTCTACTCCTTGACCGCGCCGATCATTATCCCTTTGACGAAATACCTTTGCAAGAACGGGTATACGCACAGCACAGGCAATGTGGCCACTATTATTGTGGCGTATTTGATCGCCTCGCCAAGGGCGGCCACTATGCCCGATTCCACCATCATGTTGTCGGTCTGGTTAGCGATAAGGATTTCCCGCAGTATCAATTGCAAGGGGTACAAATCGCGCGTGCGGATAAATATCATGGCGTGGTACCAGGCGTTCCAGTGGTAGACGCCGTAATACAGAGTGAT
>Ga0099364_10002267_pt1 | contig 30772 bp, 28 predicted proteins | sample TergutTh196P3_FD_73070 | JGI IMG/M metagenome (GOLD analysis project Ga0099364, IMG submission 73070) | Microcerotermes parvus P3 segment gut microbial communities from Pointe-Noire, Republic of the Congo - Th196 P3 | ecosystem: Host-associated > Arthropoda: Insects > Digestive system > Gut ...
AAACCGAAAAGGCAAACAGGTATTTATAAAAAAGCTTTTTATCGGTACATCTTATTAAATGCCTCCCAAAGATATAACCCATAACAGGGTACCCAATCCAAGACAAAAAAGGGAAAAATGAATACTCGTTGGCTCTGACAAAAAGCCCGGGCGCAGGCCCTGACCAGAAGTTATTCATAACCCACGTCAAAAAGTAGTTTAAGCAGGACAGGGACAGGGCTGCAAATATTACATGGGCGGGTTCCATCCGTAATTTTTCCTTTAGGGCAAAGAACAGAAAAGTGATTCCCGCGAAGGCAAGAATATCCACGCCAAACGAGTGATTTACAAAAGCTTCCTTATATGCCGCGTCCCCGGTTTGAATAAGCATTATTAAATACGGCAGCCCAAAACTGGCAAAATTTAATGCGTAATGTAAAATGAGCAAGTATAATCCGCGTTTCGCCAGCTTTTTCGGTTCATTGTTTCTCGAATACGCGATTCCGGCGCCTAAAAGTATCATAAATGTAGGCGCCGCAAGGGGGCTTCCGACAAATTCAATCACTTTTGAATAGGCGCTTGTCAGAGGGAACCCCGGCAGTTCTAATTTGACATGCACCAGTATCATAAAGAAAACAGCAAGCCCCCTTGCCCAGTCAAGCTCGCTTTGCCGTCCGGTATTGATGTTTTCATCACTAAAAAGCTTCATTCCATATCAACCTTTCGCTCAGAACCTCTCCCACACTTTTTGGGACGCTTCGGCGGCTTTGGCCATTATTTCCGCTTCGTCTAATTCGGCGAGGCGGTAATCCTCCATCAGAACGCGGCCTCCGGCGACCGTGGATTTAACGCTGCGCCCGCTTGCCCCGAACAGGATATGTCCGTCTATGTTGGCCGCCGACAGATCGGTCGGCGCGTAGTAGTCGAGCACCGCGACGTCTCCCGAGAAGCCGGGCGCGAGTTTCCCCACGGGCGTCGAGAAATATCTCCCGGCTATGCGGGCGTTGTTCGCGAACAGCATCGTCGTCACCTCGGTGAAAGCAACGTCGGGACGCGCGGCGGCGTGTTTCAGCAGCGCGTTCGCCATTTTGAGCGATTGGGGCATGTCGCTCACAAAGCCGTCGGTGCCGAGACCAAGCAATATCCCGCGCTTGTACATATCGAGTACCGGCGCACATCCCACAGCGTTCCCCATGTTCGACTCCGGATTGAAGACCACGGCTGTTTCGGATTCGCGCAGAAGTTCCATCTCGCGCTCGTCCACGTGGACGCAATGGACGGCGATAGTGCGCGCGCCGAGCATCCCGAAACCGGCAAGCCTCTCGGCCACGCGTTTGCCGTATTGTCTGATCGAATCCTCTTCGTCGAATGTCCCTTCCGCGGCGTGGACGTGATACCCGCTGCCGTTCCCCGCCTCGGCACAAGCGCCAAGCGTCGCGTCGGACAGCGTCACGGACGCGTGCAACCCGAAGGCCGCGGCGAGCAGTCCGCTCTCGTCTTCCTTGGCGTACTTTATGAACTCCGCGTTCTCGGCGATGCCCTCTTTTGCAATATCCAACCCGTCACGGTCGGAGACCTCGTAACAGAGGCAGCTCCTTACACCGCTCTCCCGCGCGGCGTCCGCTATCCGAAACAGGCTGCCCCGCGCGGCTCGCGGGCTCGCGTGGTGGTCGATCACCGTCGTGGTTCCGTTTTTTATGCAGTCGATCATGCAGGCTATCGCGCTGTAATATACGTCGTCCGGCGTGAGCGCCTTGTCGAGCCTCCACCATAGCCGTTCGAGCACTTCTCTGAAATTTGTGCCGGCCGGCCCCTTACCTGAGAACCCCCGCGCGAACGCGCTGTAGTAGTGCATGTGGGCGTTGATGAAGCCCGGTATAATCACGCCGCCGCGCGCGTCCAAAAACCGCGAGCCCGGATACTTGGCTCTTATCGCGCCGGTCTCCCCCGTCTCCGCGACCAGGCCGCCGTCGATGGCGACGCATCCGTTTTTGAAAAAAGTGCTCGCCTCGTCCCTGGTTATAAGAATCCCGTTACCGACCAACAACATGATAATATCTCCCCTTTTAAAGCAATTTGACATAACGAATACTATGTATAACGGACGCGCAATGCGCGCGCGTTCGCCGGTTTCAGATACATTAAATCGAATTGCTATAAAGAATATACTCTTTTTTCAACACATTTTCTACCAACGTCCAAACGCCCGCCGGAAGCCCCGAACCGTCAGCGTGATCGGCGGTCTTGCCGTCAAGCCTGACGCGTACTCCCCCATCCTCCAACGGGAGGAAGCCCGGGTTTTGACTGTCATAAAAATCCTCATCACAGGCAAAGAGAGTGAATTTATCCAGGTACGGCGCGCTCGAATAAGGGCAGAACGTCCCGCAGTTGCCGCACTCGTTGCACATGTAGTCTATATGGACAATTTGCGGCCGTCCATCCGCAGTTATTGTGATGTTCGCCCGGTTGGGGCAGACATCGGCGCAGAGCCCGCACAGCGCGGCGCATTCCAGGCAGCGTTGGGATTCGTGAATCGGCGCGCAGCCGCGATACAGGGTTCCTTTTTTGTCTGAAGCGGGCTTTTTGTCCGGGTTTACGTTCAAATCCGCGTAACGCTCCATGCTCGCCCCCGTGATGGCTTTGGCGCACCGTATGGCGTCCGCTATAGCCTCCGCCACGGTTGCCGGCCCGCGCAAAGCGTCGCCGGCGACGTACACGCCGGACAGTTCGGTTTCAAGTGTATCGCGGTTTACGATCGGGTTGCCCCGCTTATCCGTCGGGATGCCGAGGTTTTCGTACAGTTCGCCGTCTACGAGATCGCCGATTGCCGAAACCACCGTGTCGGCGGGAATTTCCACAGTTTTCCCGGTCGGTACGGGGCTGCGCCTGCCCGAATCGTCCGGTTCGCCGAGCTCCATTTGATTACAAACCAGCACGCCGTCACGCAGACTTGAAGGCGCGAGCAGTTCGCAAAACTCGACTCCGTCCTCGAGCGCCAGGGTCAGTTCCTCCGCATCGGCCGGCATATAGCGTTTGGTTCGGCGATATACCAACGATACTTTCTTTACTCCCGGAACGCGCTTCGCGGCGCGGGCCGCGTCCATCGCGGTGTTTCCGCCGCCTATGACGGCCACGTTTTCTCCAAGGCGAAGCGATTCCGGGTCGCGCTTGAACTGTTCCAAGAACTCCAGCGCGCCCAACGCCATTCCCCCCTCCAGTTCCAACACGCCGGGTTTCCACGCGCCGACAGCGACGATTACCTTCTTATATCCTTCGGCGCGCAGCGCGTCAAGGTTCTTCACCTCACTGTTCAGCCGCGCTTCAACGCCCATTGCCGTAATCAGGGAAATATCCTTATCGATAGCGGCGCCCCCTATCCGGAACTCGGGGATCACATGCCGGACAATCCCACCGAGCGTACCTCTCTTTTCGAAAACAGTCACGGCGTGACCCGCTCTCGCCAGGAAATACGCCGCCGCAAGGCCCGCCGGCCCTCCTCCGATAACGGCGCTTTTCTCTCGGGATACGGCGGGGCTTTTGATCTCGCCAAGCAACCGCGTATAGGCGTTTTCCGCCGCTTCCAGCTTGACCGACCGAATATGCACGCTGTCCTCATAAAAACTGCGGGCGCATTTGTCTGTACAGCGATGGGAGCAAATAGTCCCGGTGATAAAGGGCAGCGGGTTGCGTTCGGTGATGACGCGCAACGCTTCCAGATGATTTCCTTCGCCCGCGAGGCGCAGATAAGCGGGGATGTCCTGGCCGAAAGGGCAGCCGTCGCGGCAGGGCGCGATAAAGCAGTCGAGCAACGGAACCTGCGCCTTAATCTTGTATTGGGGCGGCTGTCCGGCTGGTTTACGATACAGCAGATCGTTCCGCGCCGTGTCCGCCAGCGCCCGTAGTTTTTTCTGGTCCACGGCGCCGAACGGTTTGTACCCGCATTCGTCCAATTTTTCGGCTATCTGCCCCAAGCGCTGATAGCCTCCGGGCTTAAGCAGGGTCGTCGCCAAAGTTATCGGCCAAATACCAGCGACGTATATATCGCCGATGTTGCAAAGGTCGGCGCCGCCGGAATAGCTTATGCGCAGACGGCCGTCAAACGCTTTGGATAAGCGGTCGGCGACCTCTATTGACAGAGGGAACAGCGAGCGCCCGGACATGTACATCTCCTCGCCCGGAAGCTCCCCCTCCGTTATTTTCACGGGAAATGTATTGGTTAGCTTAACGCCGAAGGAGAGCGACAACCTCTCCGCCAATTCCATCAACCTGCGAATCAGCGGCACGGCATCCCCGAATTGCAGGTCGGCTTTGAAATGACGGTCGTCGAACGCGACGTAATCGAACCCAAGGCCGTCGAGCGTGCGCCTTGCGTATTCGTAACCCAGCAGGGTCGGGTTGCACTTGATGAAGGTGTGAAGTTTCTTTTCGGCCATCAGATACGACGCTATGCGCTCTATTTCGTCCGGCGGACAGCCGTGCAGGGTTGAAAGTGTTATGGAACGGCAAACGCGGGGACTGATATTTTCTATGTAGGAATGATCAATATTTTTGAAGCGGGACAGGTTTGTCGCCGCCCATTGCTTGCAGCGTTTCCAGGAATCAGTATCTTCCGCGTTTTTCAACCCTTCGATGAAGCTATCTATCTTTTGCGTCCTGATCCCCTCAAGATCGTAACCGACGCTCATGTTGAACACGAAACCGTCGGGATCGCCCAACCCGAATTCACGGCTGATGAGTTTGAGCGCGAACCACCCCTTAATATACTCATCCAGCGCCTGCGGGACATAGAGCTCCGTCGACCACTCCACGTTATAGCACTCGTCCGGCGCGGAAATGCAGGGCTTTGATACGGGAAGGTCTTCCCCGTCAAGAACTTGCACCGATTTCAGCTCAAAAAAACGGCTGCCCGCAACGTAGCTTGCGACGATATTTTGGGCGAGCTGCGTATGGGGCCCCGCAGCCGGGCCTAAGGGCAGTTCCAGTTTTTCCCCAAAGATTTCCAGGACTTCGCCGCCGGTTTTCCGATAAAATTTTTTGATCCCGAATACCGAATTTTCTTCTTCATATTCGGTCAAGACCCAGTCCATCAACCGCCCGAATGGGATTTGCCTCATAACGTCGCTCATAATCATGTTCCTCCGTATATTCGTTATGTGTAGCGTTGTGGTTTTTTCCATATCAATATGCTTCGCATGTTGGTATGGAATTGGAATTATATGCCTCCCGCCGCCCTCAGGTTTTGTCTTTAGGCAGCGTTATGTTGAGAATTATAGCGGACAGCGCCGCGATCACCACAGAGGATGAGCCGAAGACGGAACCGACCCACGCCGGGAAGCCGCTGAGGCTGCCCTGTACCGATGTGACTCCCACACCCAGCGCTACCGACAGCCCCACAACGCTGACGGTACGCTGGGATAAACCGCCGGAAGTGATCATGCGTATCCCGGTCATGGCGATCATGGCAAACACCGAAATTGTGGCGCCGCCGATTACGGCCTGCGGGATGGTGGTCAGTGTCGAGGAAAATTTCGGGATGAACCCGGCAATCAGAAGCACGGCGGCGGCGAACGCGAACACGCGGCGGTTTATCACGCGGTTGGCGGTGACGATGCCGACATTTTGGCTGTAGGAAGCCGCGGGCAGGGCGCCGAAAAGCGCGCCGACGACGCTTCCGGCGCCCTGGCACAGGATGCCGCCGGAAAGCTCCCTGTCGGTGGGTTCGCGGTCCATGCCACCGATGGCGGTGGCTGTCAGGTCGCCGATAGTTTGTACGGAATTGACCGCGAACATGACCGCCATTGAAATGCAAGCGCTTGCCCTGAACGTAATGCCGAAATGGAGCGGCGGTACAACCTGGAACCATGATGCCGCGCCGACCGCGGAGAGGTTGACGAGCCCCATCGGGAAAGCCACCGCGTAACCGACGGCAACGCCAATCAAAATGCTTGCCAACCTGGTGATGCCCCGGGTGAAATTATTGCAGACTATCACGGTTATCAGTGTGATGAGCGCGACCGTCCAATGCAGCGCGCCGCCGAAAGTCCCGTCGGCCTGGGCCGGCGCGCCGCCTGCCATGTAGCGCACAGCAGTGGGATACAGCGAGAGCCCGATGGTCAATATGACCGTGCCGGTGATGACCGGCGGGAACAGTACGCGCAATTGTTTGACGAACAATCCGAACAGGATCGCCGCGCAGCCGCCCACCATCTGAGCGCCGAGGATAGTCGGCAGGTCGAATTGGCCGCCGATGGCGAGCAGCGTGGGAACATAGGCGAAACTCGTGCCCATGATGACGGGCAGCGCGGCGCCCACGCGCATGATGGGAAAGAGCTGGAGCAGCGTGGTGAACGCCGTGAAAATAAGCGCGATTTGGACAAGCCGCACCCGATCCTCCGGAGACAGTCCCGTGACGTTTGCCACAAGCAGAGCTGGGGTAACAACGCCGACTATCGCCGCGACAACGTGCTGGAGGCCGAGAGGGACAGTCTCCGCCGCGGAAGGCTTCCCATTAAAATCGAACAACGCGGAACTTAAGTCTGACGCCATTTTATTACACCCCTTTCACCAAAGGACGACAACCGTTCCTTCATTTCATCCAACGCGTCTGCCCGCCATCGGCAAGCGCTTTCAGCGTTCCGGCGGGATCCCCGCATTTTGCCAGAAACATCATCGCGGCAATGATATAGGGTTTGTACCCGGCTTCCTTGTACAACGGCCCTCGGTAGCGGTCGAAGACCGACGCTTCAACTTCGCCTTCCTTGCAGCTTACGCCCGTGATGTCGGCGGGCAAGCAGTGCATATAAAGCGCCTTGCCGTTCCTCGTGAGATTCATAAGGTTCTCGGCGCAGGTCCAATCCTTGTGGTTGGCGTTCTGCGCGAGCAGCTCCTTTTCGAGGGCCTTGATGCCGGCGTCGTCGCCGTCGCCGTAGAGGACCGTGCGCTTTTCCATAGCCGCGAAGGGCGCCCAGCTCTTGGGATAGACTATGTCCGCGTCTTTGAACGCTTCGGCCATGTCGTTGGTCTTAGCGAACTTGCCGCCGCTCTTCTTCGCGTTTTCGACGGCGATTTTCTCTACGTCGCCCATGATCTCGTAGCCCTCGGGATGAGCGAGCGTGACTTCCATGCCGAAACGCGTCATCAGTCCGACGATGCCCTGGGGCACCGAGAGCGGTTTGCCGTAGGAGGGCGAATACGCCCAGGACATCGCGAGCTTCTTGCCTTTGAGGTTTTCCACGCCGCCGAAGTGGTGGATGATATGCAGCATGTCGGCCAGGGACTGGGTGGGGTGATCGATATCGCATTGCAGGTTGACGAGCGTCGGGCGTTGTTCGAGAATACCCTCGTCGAAACCCTGCCGGACGGCTCTCGACACTTCGCGCATGTAAGCGTTGCCCTTGCCTATGTACATATCGTCGCGTATGCCGATGACGTCCGCCATGAATGAGATCATGCAGGCTGTTTCGCGAACGGTTTCGCCGTGGGCGATTTGGCTTTTACCTTCATCCAGGTCCTGTACGGTGAGGCCGAGGAGATTCGCCGCAGAGCTGAAGGAAAACCTGGTGCGGGTGGAATTGTCGCGGAACAGGCTGACGGCGAGGCCGCTGTCGAAAATCCGTGAGGATATGTTGTTTGAGCGAAGATGCCTCAACGCGTCTGCCACCGTGAACAGTGCGGCCAGTTCATCGCCGCTCTTTTCCCAGGTGAGGAAAAAATCTTTCCCGTACATGCCGTCAAATTTCAGGTTGTTCAGTCTCTCGGTGAATTGATTGATATTCAAGCTCATGGTCATTCTCCATTCTTCTTAATTTTTTGTATTTTGGCGCTTTAGTTATCGCGGGTGTAGATCGTTGGCAACGCCGCAAATACAGCCGCGCTTGCCACGAGATCCTGCTTCCATGTCTTTTCGTTCGGGGCGTGCGCTTGCGCCTCCGCGCCCGGACCGAAGCCTATGCAGGGAATACCGTTGCGTCCCATGATGGTGACTCCGTTCGTCGAGAAGGTCCACTTGTCCGTCAGCGGACGTGAGCGGCGCGTTTCCAAAGTTTCGGCCGAGCCGGCGCGTTCGCTGCCGTACAGGCTCTTGTAGGTCTCTTCCATCGCGCGGGTCACAGGGTGATCCTCCGGGATGACCCATGTGGGGAAGTAACATTCAATGGGATAGACGCATCCGGTGTAGGACGGGCGGTCGTATTGGTACATACTGACAGTTACGTCGTCCCCGTATTTCTTCACAGCCGGCAGAGCGCGTATCTCTTCGAGGCAGCTTTCCCATGTCTCGCCGGCGGTCATGCGGCGGTCGAGCGAAACCGAGCAGGAGTCCGCCACAGCGCAGCGGCTGGGCGAGGTGAAGAATATCTCGCTCGCGGTTATGGTGCCACGGCCGAGGAAGCGCGCTTCCTTCCACTGCTGATTGAACTTTTCGTCCAGCATCTTGACGAGGCCCTTGATCTCCGCGCCTTCATCAGCGTCATTCTCGTTGAGGCTTCGCACATTTTGCAGAATATCCGCCATTTTATAGATGGCGTTATCGCCGCGCTCCGGCGCCGAACCGTGACAGGAAACCCCCTTGACATCAACGCGTATCTCCATGCGCCCGCGCTGCCCGCGATAGATGCCGCCGTCGGTGGGTTCGTTGAGCACGACGAATTCCGGCCGCACACCGTCTTCATGGATGATGTACTGCCAGCAAAGGCCGTCGCAATCCTCCTCCTGGACGGTGGCCGTAACGAGCGCGGTATACTTGTCGCTGAGCAGACCGAGGTCCTTCATGATCTTCGCGCCGTACACCGCACTCACGATGCCGCCTTCCTGGTCGGAGACGCCCCGGCCCCCGATCTCCGACTCGTTTTCGTAGCCCTCGTAGGGATCGAAGTTCCAGTTGTCCCTGTTGCCGACGCCTACCGTGTCGATGTGTCCATCGAAAGCGATGAGGGTCTTGCCCGAGCCCATGTACCCCAACAAGTTGCCCATGGGGTCGATCTCCACCTTGTCGAAACCGAGCGAGCGCATTTCCTCGGCGGCTCGCTCGATCTTGCCCTTTTCGCCGCAACTTTCGCCGGGTATCCTGACCATATCCCGCAAGAATTTGGTCATGTCGTTTTTGTAATGTTCCGCGCGGTCCTTCAAAGCTTGAAAATCCATGATCGTTTCTCCCTTCAGTTTTTTCCGGACGGATACTCGCCGTCCCACACAATATCGCGATATTTTTCCGGGTCCGTATTGCCTTCGGTGCTGAACAGAAGCACTACGGAATTTTCGTCAAGTCCCATCCGCTCACGAATTCCGTCATAATGTCCGTCGCCCGTCAAGGTCACGAGCATTCCCATTCCGACCGCGCCTGATTCGCCGGAGATGATTCTTCCGTCTCCGCGCAGCGGGCACGACAGGATGCGCATACCTTTCGCCGTCACCCATTCAGGGCAGGAAGCGAAAAACTCCGTGTGGTTCTTCAGGATTTCCCATGAAATGGTATTGGGTTCCCCGCAGGCGAGTCCCGCCAAAATGGTGCGCATCTCGCCGCCGACTGTTTTGTATTCCTTCGCCTCAGCCGAGCGAAACAGGCAGTTTGCGGCGTCGGGCTCCATCACCGTGAAACTTGGACATTCCTTGCCGTAAGCGGAAGCAAAATAACCCTGTATCGCACCGGCAAGCGAACCGACTCCGGCCTGGACGAAAATATGCGTCGGCCGGGCGTTATTGTCTTTCATCTGACGCTCGGCTTCGGCTGCTAACGTTCCGTATCCTTGCATAATCCAAGCCGGTATCTGTTCATAACCTTCCCACGCGGTATCCTGCACCACGACGCTTCCGGGTATTTTTGCCGATTCCCGCGCAGCCATACGGACCGCGTCGTCGTAGTTTCCTTCTATAACAGAAGCTTCCGCGCCTTCCGCCCTGATATTTTCGAGCCTTGCCTCGGAAGAACCAGCGGGCATATAGACCACCGCTTTCTGTCCAAGCTTGCCGGCCGCCCAAGCGACGCCCCGGCCGTGGTTCCCGTCCGTCGCGGTGAAGAATGTCACCTGCCCGATACGATCCCGCAGCTCCTTCGACGCGAGCCGTTCGTAGGTCATTTCGGAGATGTCGCTGCCGGTCAGTTCGGCGATATATTTCCCCATCGCGTAAGAAGCGCCCAGAACCTTGAAGGCGTTCAGCCCGAAGCGGTGCGATTCGTCCTTTACGTACACTCCTTTCACGCCGATCCGGGCCGCCAAAGCGTCCAAACGAACCAGCGGGGTTTCGGCATACTGAGGGAAGCTCTTGTGGAACGCGAGCGCTTTTTGAATCTCGCGCTTGTCCATCATTTCGACGATTTTGGAACAATCGGATTTTGGACATTCGTTTGGAATTATTTTTATCCTCTCAGGCATATCCCATCACCTTCTTCCTTATTTCAGATACCTGTATATTGTCTGCTCGGAGACGTCGAGCCTGGAGGCAACCTCAGATACCACGCCCTTCAGCAGGAAGACTCCCCTGTCGTCGAGCGCGTCGACTACTTCCTTCTTCTCTTCGGTCGTCATCCTTACGGGGTCTGTGCCGAAGCTCCCGATGACCTGTTCGATGACGCCGAACACCGTCTCGCGGATCGACATGCGGTCACCGGGAGAGTCGGCCTCTTCGTCGATCTCCCCAACATACAGCATCTGGCCGAGCAGCCTGTGAGCCTCCGATAGAGCCGACAGGTCGGTGTTTATTCCCAGCATCCCGACTATCTCACCTTCGTCGTCCCTTATGAAATAAGTGGACGCCTTGATAAATTTACCCGCGTTGTAGGATTTGCCGAGGTAATTTGTGATAAACCGCTTGCCTGTGCGTCTGCCTTCGTTCAGAATTTTTCTCGCAAATTCGGACATTCCGGCTCCAAGCTCGCGTTCCGGCGAAGAACTGTTGCGAATCGAGAGCAGGGATTTTTCCAGGTTACCGGTGTCGTGAAGAACGATCTCACTGTTCGGCCCCATAATCTCTGCCATGAAATCCACCAGCGGAATGAATTGACTCAGGAAATCGTTTCGTTTCATAAGAAACCCTCCATTATTCCGGTTCCAAATCAAAGCGCCATCCGGTGCGCCGGAAATAACTGTGACGCGTCAAAGGACTCTGTATAAATTTTTATCAAGATAATAGATTTTTATCACTGTTGAATAGTATGATACACGCAGGGAAAATCTTGTCAATAGGTTTTTGGGGAAATTTTTTGAATTTAAAAACCGGGTTTTCACCCGGCTTTAGCGGAACATCATTCTTAAACGAAGGGGATATTGCTATACCGGCTCGAATGTCGGGAACTCCCCGTCCCACACTATGCTGCGGTAGCGGTCCGGGTCGGTGTCGCCCTCTGTGCTGAACAGGAGTACGACCGAGTCGCTTCCCAGTTGCGTGGATTTTCTCAAATCCGACAGATAATCGCGCTGCATGATGAAGGAGAGCAAGCCCGCGGTTACCGCTCCGGATTCGCCCGAACAGATGGACGGGTCGCCGCCCATCGGACGGCCCAGTATCCTCATGCCTCGCGCCGTCACATAGTCGGGGCACGAGACGAACGCCGACGAATGATCCCTCAGGATGCCGAACGCTATCGGGCTCGGCTCGCCGCATCCCAGTCCGGCCATTATCGTATCGAGGTCGCCGGTCACGATATGGGGCTTGCCGTCCCCGGCGAGCGCGGAGCGGTAGAAGCAGTCGGCCTTGTTCGCTTCGACGATCAGAACCCTCGGAGGGGTTTCCTCGAAATTGGCGCTCATGTATGCCTGCACCATGCCGGCAAGCGCGCCGACCCCGGCCTGGATGAACACGTGGGTCGGGCGGTCGATACCCACGCCGCGCATCTCCTCGACAGCCTCGTGCGCCATTACGGCATATCCCTGCATTATCCAGAGGGGAATGTCCTCATATCCGGGCATCGCCGTGTCCTGTACTATGACCCACCCCTTTTCACGCGCTTCACGCGCCGTCAGGCGGACGGACTCGTCGTAATTCACGTCGCGGACGGTCACGCGCGCTCCCAGGGCGGCGATGGCTTCCGACCTATGCTTCGACGTGCCCTTGGGCATGTAGATGACCGCCTTCTGCCCGAGCATACGGGCCGTCCAGGCGACCGCCCTGCCGTGATTGCCGTCCGAGGTCGTCGTGAACGTGACGTCGCCCAGGCGCTCCTTGATCGCGCCGCTTGTCAGAACATCGTAAGGAAGCTCCGAGATGTCCATGCCCAGCCGTTCGGCGAGGTAATTCGCTATCGCGTATGACGCTCCCAACCCCTTAAATGAATTCAGGCCGAAACGGTGCGATTCGTCTTTGACGTATATCGCGCCGACTCCCAGCAGCGACGCGAGGCGCGGCAAGCTGCGCAGGGGCGTCGGTTTGTAGGCCGGTATGGTCGAATGAAATTTCCGTATCGCGTCTATCTTCGCGCTTTTGAACGCGGACACGTCGGCGGCGCGATTTCGGTAATACTCCGTCCCCTCGTTTGAGACCCAAAGGATCTTCTCGCTGCCCTCCATTACGCGACCACGCCCGTCATTTTGTTGAACGAGTCTATCTTTTCGTCTATGGCGTCGGCCATCTTATGCACGTTATCCCAGTAGTCCGCGTCATACCACTGGGCGTTCAGCTCCTCGGAGGTCTTGCCCTGCTGCTCGACCCAAGTGTAATACTTTAAGTTATGAATGCGCTTGCGGTCGTAGTAATTCAGTTCCTGCATACCATCGACGCCCATTCCCAGAACGTAGCGGTTGTGCTCCACCGCCGCCTGAGTTTCGGTGTACGCGCCCCTTCCGGCGGCTCTCTGCGCCTCGTTCATCTCGGCGAGACGCGAGCCGTACAGTTCCATGGAGTCAGTGAACACCGTCATTATTATGTCGTTCTCCGTAAGTTCGTAGTACTTCGCCATCTTTATCGCCATCGCGACATTCGCGGCGCCGGAAATGCCCATCAACGACAGTTTTTCGGCGTCCGCATCGCTCACTCCGAGACTCCGCAGGTATTTCAAGCCCTCCGGCTCGTTGCATATGCGGATCATCGCCATACAGACGCTGTCGTCTATCGCGAACACCAGGTCGGTGTTCTTGACGTTATGCACCCAGGGCACGTGTTTGTCCCCGATACCCTCTATGCGGTGGTCGCCGAATCCGTTCCACAGGAGCGTGGGGCATTGAAGCGCCTCGCCCGCCCCGAATTTGGAGTACGGGAAGACTTCTTTCAGATAATCGCCCACCGCGGTGGTGCCCGCCGAACCCGACGTGACGACCGCGCCGGCAAGGCGGTCTTTCGAGCCGGCTATGTCGTCGAACAGCTCCTTCATGGCGCTGCCTGTGACTATATAATGCCAAAGGTGGTTTCCCATCTCCTCAAACTGATTGAATATAACGGCTTCGGGACGGGTAGCTCTGATTTCCGCCACTTTGTCGTAGATTTCCTTTACGTTGCTTTCGGTTCCGTGCGTTGCGATAATTTCCCCGGCCACCGTCTGGAGCCACTCGAAGCGTTCCTTGCTCATGCCCTCCGGCAGTATCGCCACCGAATCGCAGCCCAGAAGCTGGGAATTATAAGCGCCGCCGCGACAGTAGTTCCCCGTCGAAGGCCACACCGCCTTGTGCCTCGTCGGGTCGAACTGTCCGGTCACAAGACGCGGAACCAGGCACCCGAAACTCGCGCCCACCTTGTGCGCTCCTGTCGGGAACCACTTTCCGCACAGGGCGAAGATACGCGCCTTCACGCCGGTTATCTCGCGCGGCATTTCGAAAGCGTTGACATGCCCGTAAAGCCCTCCCGATTTTTGCGGCTGGTTCTTCCACGTTATGCGGAAGAGGTTCGCGGGATCGACGTCCCAAAGCCCGGTCTGCGCGAGTTTGTTTTTGATTTCCGCGGGGGTATGGACGTCGGGGTCCTTCATCTGCTTGAAGGTGGGGATCAGTACGTTTCTTTTTTTTGCCAGATCGACGGAACGCTTCAGGTTTTCTTCGTTCATTGTAAGGTCTATCATGTCGGTTTTCCCTCCAGTAAAATCGTGATAAGTACGTTTCACCGTAATTTTAGCACAGGCGGAGATTGAAATTTCGTTTTGGGTTTAGTATAATGAACGAGGCTCAGGTTTCCGTATGTCAGGTTGAGTCGGTTTAACCGTAACGTTAGTAAACGAAGCCCGCCGGAGAGCAAGCGGACTTCAAGATTACCTGGCTGATATGGCCGGGTGGTGACGCACCCAGCCAAACCATGGATTAGCCAAGTGTGATGTGAATCAGGAGGCGGATGACATCCGCCAGCGCTTCAAGGAACCGTGCGGCGGCTCCAAGAAGCAACGAAAGGGCCAGCGATTCAATGAGCTGGCTCTTCGCCTTCTCCTTCATCCCGATCACCTCCTTTCTCGGAGGCATCCCCATTGCCAAACAGCACCGCAGTCGCAAAAAATTTCGCCTGCGTCTCTCACATCGGATTTTAACACACCAGGGCAACGGATATTTTCGCGCGCACAAACTGCGCGGCGTTAAATCGCGCTCAAGACAGCGTGACCGAAATCTTTACAGACGAGAAATCAGGATGTTATAATATTTTTTAAGGAATTTGTTTTTTGAAGAAAGAAAAAAATTACTATAAGTAAAAAGGAGTTAATTTGCAATTTGCGTAATATATCCCTTGACAAACGCGAAAAACCGGGCATAATCCTGCGGGCTGCGGGCTGCGGGCTGCGGGCTGCGGGCTGCGGGCTGCGGGCTGCGGGCTGCGGGCTGCGGAGGCGCGCGGATTTGAAATCGTCCCTGCGGTTTATACGAATGTAAATCCAACCGGCGGCGCTTCGGTTTTATCGGATAAAAAAAATTTTTTCAGCGAGTTCCCTTTATGGGAGATTCGCTGAATTTTTTTTGCGTTTTTTCGCGCGTTACTGGATCGATTCCAGAAGACTGAAATTTATCTTCATAAATAATGGAGGTTTTTACGGTGAAAAAAATTTGTTTATCGCTTTTGTTGTTTATAACGTGCGTGATGCCGGGCGCGGCGTGGGCGACGGCTGACCAATTCAATATTGAAGAAGCCGATCGTGACGTATCTGGCGATGGATGGAATTTTAAATTCGATACCAAAATTCTCACCGTTGGCAACGGCGCGAACATTATCGTTACCGGCGAGGTGGATGACGGGCGGCGCATTGTGGTATCGACGATGGAGAAGGGCGAAGCAGCCAACATCACGCTGAACGGCGTGTCCATCACCATGCCTGCTGGCTCCAGTGAATCCCCGCTTTTGCTGACCTCCGGCGCGAACCTGATTCTGACCCTTGAGGGAGAAAACACCCTCAAGGCGATGGGATATAGTGCAGGCATACAAGCCCCAGAAGGAACGACGCTGACAATAAAAGGCTTGGGCATGGGCACTCTGGAAGCCACCGGTGGTTACTACAACGGTGGCGCGGGCATTGGCGGCGGCGGCGGCGAAGCGGGCGGCACAATCAACATCCTCAGCGGCGTGGTCACAGCCGAAGGCAACGCAGGCGGCGCTGGCATTGGCGGCGGAGACGGCAAAGCTGGCGGTGAAATCAACATCAGCGGCGGCATAGTCACCGCCACAAGCGGCACCGGCACAGCCGCGGGCGCGGGCATCGGCGGCGGCGGCAGCAACGGCGAGGGCGGCACAATCACCATCAACGGCGGAACGGTCGAAGCCAACAGCGCCTACGGCGCGGGCATCGGCGGCGGACAAAGCGTAACTGACAGCGGTACGCTGGCCATGGTCGGCGACGGTGTGGTTATCGCCAAAATACAGATCGTGGCTGGTCTGACTATGACAAACGGCATACTGTTTGACGGCGGCGTAGGCACAATGTACGGCAGCGTCACGCCCAAGGAGGATTTCACCATACCGGTTAGCAATAACCTGACCATCGGCAAGAATCAGACGTTGACTATAAACAGCGGAGTGACGATGACGAACGAGGGCGGGATTGAAAACGACGGCACGATAAACAACAACGGCATGATTGACAACAACGGCGCGATAAACAACAACGGCACGATTTACAGCAGGACAGGCGGCATAGCAGGCAATGCCCCGACGGGGAATCCTGTGATTTACCCGCCTGAGCCTTACCCGCCAAGTCACGGCCAAGCAGGCTGCAGCGCGGCCGGTTTTGCCCTGTCGGCGCTCGCGCTCCTCGCCGTCGCGACAGGACGCAAACGGCCGTAAGTTCACCGGAAGCAAATCTCAATACAAATAAGCGCTGAACGGGCGAACGCGGTTCGCCCGTTTTTTCGGTCTTGCGTGATTATTTCCATGAGGGCAATTCATCTGAAGACCGGAGGCAGACGGAAATCCGTCAGCTCGAATATTGATGATATAATTTTTCGCGAGGCCTCGGCGAAACGCAGCACGGGGGCTCGGTAAAACATATTCGTGGAAAAATCGGTAAATCCGCTGAAAACGTGAAGGGGGAATTACTATGCCAGGAAAATACGTCACTTTTGGGGAATTGATGCTTAGATTGTCGCCGCCCGGCAATGATTTGCTTTTCCAGCGTCCTCAGTTGGAGGCGACTTTCGGCGGCGCCGAGAGCAACGTTGCCGTCTCGCTCGCCAATTATGGAGAGGAAGTCGAGTTCGTGACCGCGCTCCCGTCAAACGCCATCGCGAACGCCGCAATAAGGGAGCTGCGCGGCATCGGCGTCGGAGTATCGCACATCATGCGAAGCGGCAGCCGGGTGGGGATATACTACGCGGAGCCCGGCGCCTCCATGAGGCCGTCGAAGGTGATATACGACAGAGCTCACTCGTCAATATCGGAGGTGTCCGCAAACTCCTTCGACTGGAAAAACATTTTCGGCGGAGTGACCTGGTTCCACACCACCGGCATAACGCCCGCAATCGCCGAGGGCACGGCGGAGGCGGCGCTGGAAGCCGTGAAGACGGCGCGGGCATCGGGCGTCAAAGTGTCCTGCGACCTCAACTACAGGAAGAACCTCTGGAAATGGGGAAAGAATCCGGAGGAGGTCATGACCGAAATGGCGGGTTTTGTGGATGTGCTGATAGCGAACGAGGAGGATTGCCAGAAGTGCCTTGGGATAAAGCTGGACGTGGACGTAACGAAAGGTAAACTCGACGCGGAGCAGTACAGGGATTTGGCGCGCCGGGTAATGGAAAGATTCCCCAATATCTCGCATCTTGCGGTAAGCCTGAGAGAGAGCGTGAGCGCCGATTGGAACAACTGGTCGGTCGTAATGGCGACGAAAGACGGATTTTATTCCAGCAAAAAGTATGAGATACGCGATATTGTGGACCGCATCGGAGGAGGCGACGCCTTCGGCTCCGGCTTGATATGGGGCCTCAATAACCTGGGCGGCCCGCAGGAGACGGTGGAGTTCGCGGCAGCCGCCTCCGCGCTGAAACATACTGTTTACGGGGATTACAACCGGGTGAGCATCGACGACGTCAAAACGCTCGCGGCAGGAGACGCGTCGGGCAGGGTGCGGCGTTAGAAAGGATGGTCGCGTTGGAAAAACTTTATCATATTGGAATGGATGACAGTCACGGGGCAACCTGCGCTATCTTGCCGGGCGACCCCGGACGCGTGGAAAAAATCGCGCGCCAATTTGACAATCCGCGTTTCCACTGCCAAAACCGCGAGTACACGACCTGGCTCGGAGAGGTTTCGGGCAAAAACGTCCTCGTCATGTCCACCGGCATGGGCGGCCCTTCCACGGCAATTGCCGTCGAGGAGTTGTATATGACAGGCGTGCGGAATTTTCTGCGCGTCGGAACATGCGGCGGCATGGCAACCCCGGTAATCGGAGGCGACGTGGTCATCGCGACGGGCGCGATCCGCATGGAAGGGACGACAAGAGAATACGTGCCGATCGAATTCCCCGCGGTAGCCGACCTGGAAATGACCAACGCCCTTGTGCAAGCCGCGAAAAATCTGGGCGCGAGATGGCACGCGGGCATAGTTCAATGCAAGGATTCATTTTACGGCCAGCACAGCCCGGACCGTATGCCTGCCGGCTATGAACTGATGAGAAAATGGGACGCGTGGATCAAAGCGGGATGCCTGGCTTCCGAGATGGAGAGCGCGACGTTGTACATCGTGTGCCAAATACTCGGAGCGCGCGCCGGCTGTGTGCTGAACGTCGTCTGGAATCAGGAGCGCGAGCGGCAGGGACTCCCGAACCCGCATGTGCATGATACGGAGACGGCGGTCAAGGTCGCCGCGGAGGCCGTGCGATTGCTGATGGAAGCGCCCCGCGCGGAGGACACCCCGGGATGACGGTGTCGAACCCGCCCGCGCAATCGCCGTAACCTATCCCTTGACCGCGCAGGTTCCTGTAGCCTTGGCCGATGTGAATTTTACTTTTCAAGCCGCCGAGTTTCACGCCCCATTCCGAGCGATACAGGGCGTGAATCAATCCGGCGTAGCAGATTGAACATGCGCCGCGTTCCTCTATATATTGCGCCAGGTGGCGCGCTCCGCCGGGAAGCGCGTTCGCGCGCGCGGGGATTTGCCTGTCTCCGATTCTGACGATGTCGCCTGATCGTAATTCGGATGAGCCGACGCCCATCTCCTCAGCAAAGCGCAGGTGTTCGACTTCAGGCGGGGATATACCCATCAACGAAGCGCCATACGAGTCGACCTTTACAGGATCGCGGCCTGTGATAAGCAGATTCATTTCGATGGGATTACCGCCCTCCTCGAACGAGAGGTCGCCGCGCATGGCGTCGGCAATAATCAAATCCGGGCGGATCGCAAGATTCAAAGCGGCGATGGGACGATGTAACCCGATGCTGTGAAATCTCCGCTTCTCGCTGTCCGGTATGCAGCCTTTCAGGTTCTTGAGCGCGCAGGTCATTATCGTCTGACAGTGCCCCTTGAGGACCGGCAGATTGATGAGGCGGTCACACTCGAGGGGAGAGGCGCAGATTTCGATTTTTATTCCGCCTGCGGAAACGTGGCGGGTTTTATCTTTTTTGAGATCAAGAAGACGAACCCCGTATTTTTTCTCCAGCTCCCGATAGCCGCAGACTTTCCATGCCTGTTCGGTATTACCTCCGACCCACGCTCCCTCCATTATCGTGATGTCGGTAACGCCGCGGTCTTTTAAAAACTCTATCGTTCCGGCGACGACTTCAGGCGAGGTGGTCGCCCCGCTCGACGCGGGCTTTGCCAGTACAAGATTTGGTTTCAGCGCGACCTTCATTCCAGGCTTGAAGATTTCGGCGGCTCCTGAGGCTTCAAGAAGACGGCGGGTTCCTTCAAACCCGTCCGATTCGCAGGTGAGGAAAATTTTGTCCGGATGCACTGAAAATCACCTCGCTGCCTTCATAAAAATTCAATTTACCGATACTTACTTTAATTGCTATTTCCCACGCGGAAATAATGCTTACGCACACAGCAAGAGAAACATCATCATTTTCCCGGACATACTTCCAGTTCGACCCGTTCCACGTCAGACGTTCTTTAATTTCAATCGGAGCTTCATCCAATAAGGTAACGATTGCTTGCGTTCTTTTCAGCCTTTTTGATACCTTCCAATATTTCTTCGTTAGTAAGGTTGTCGACCATTTCCCGACGTTCACGGGTATAATCGCCCTCGCCTCTGTCGTATTGCCTTATGAAATACGCCGTGCCGGTGGAACCCAGCTCTTTCACAAGCGCGTCGAGACCAATTTTCCTCACAATTTTTGGATCACGAAAATCAATCGCCAAGTTGCCATTCATCCCACATTACCTCCATCAACCACGACAGCGGGTTGGAAACTGTTACCGCCAACTCCAGCCTCTTCGTTGCCCGTAAAAGACGAGAGTCGGTCGTCAGGAAAATATCCGCTTTTTGCGTCTCCGCCAAAGCCAGATGATAACTATCCAACGCTTTTACCCCATAGTTTTGAAAATACTTTGCTCGCTTCTCCGTGTCAATCGATAACGAAAGCCACTCTCCGGACGCTATATAAAGAGATTGTACTTTCTTCAATCTATCGTCGTTTTGCATATGTGACAGCTCATAATCTATAACGCTACTGGAAAGCAGCGTCCATTCCTCTCTTTCACAATGCGATACAATCAACAGCACCGCTTCGGCCTCAAGGTAAATTTTCTCCTGCGATAGATCGTCAAATGGCCGATTCAGGCAGCAAACGTCAAGGTAAATTCTGAATTTCCTCATGCAACCATTCCCCCAATACCGGTTTGCCCCGTCCCGATTCAATCATAGCATCAATACCAAAAATCAAATGCCGTCTTTTCGTGCTTTTGCCTGTTTTTTAAATTTTCACGCGGAATCGGTCAGCGACTCACCGCCTCTTAACTGCTTAACTGCTCCGCGTCTGTCATAGAACTTTTACCTTGATTCTCCCTTTATGGGTGATATAATTCTTCGGGCGTTTCTCATAAATCGTTTACCTTGGGAGATATGAGCAATCTGAGAAAAGGACTGATGAGTTAAGTGGAACTACGAAACAACAGGTGGCTGATCCTCACTGCCGGCGTCGTTATATTGCTCTTCGCCGGAATGATATACGCGTGGTCCGTGCTGAATATACCCTTCGCGGAGGAATTTAAGTGGAACGCGGGCGAGATGGGACTGAATTTTACGATAACGATATGCTGCTTCTGTATCGGCGGAATCGTCGGAGGGATTGCCGCTAAAAAATTTTCCCCCAAGACACTGCTCATAACGTCGGCTGTGACGGTTTTCGCAGGGTTTGTCATTACGTCCCGTATGGCCGGAAATATCATGACGCTGTATGTTGCCTACGGGGTATTGTGCGGCGCGGGCATAGGTACCGCGTATAACATAGTGGTCTCGACGGTGCTGGGCTGGTTTCCCGACAAAAAGGGAACGGCGTCCGGCTGCCTGATGATGGGTTTTGGAACGAGCGCCCTTATCCTGGGGCCCGTGATGAAATACCTGTTCGACGACGCGCGCGTGGGATGGAGAAACGCTTATCTCGCACTCGCAATCACCATGCTGGTGGTCCTCTCCGCCGGGGCTTTTCTGATTAAGCGTTACATCCCCGAGGGCGATAAGCAAAGCTCGGCGGCAAAAAGCAATTCAGACACCCGGAAGCCGGCCGGAAATTTTTCGACCGGGGAAATGATGGGATCGCCTTCGTTTTGGAAGTTTTATTTCTTTGCGGTTTTAGCTTGCGCCGTCGGAATGTGCGTCATCAGTTTTGCCCGGACCTTCTCCGCTCAGGTGGGCGCGAGCGGCGATATGGCCCTTCTCCTGGTCGGCGTGTTGTCGGTGAGCAACGGGCTTGGGAGGATTCTTGCCGGGTGGCTGTTCGACGCTTTCGGCAGATACAAGGCGGTACTCGCGGTCGCTGTCTCGGTGATCTCCTCAGTGGTAATGATGATACTGGCCGCCAACCACGGCAGCCTTCCGCTGCTCACAGCGGGCTTCGTGGTGGTCGGGCTGACTTACGGAGCGATTCCGTCGCTGCTTGCCGGTTTCGTCAGCACAGCCTATGGCCCGAAAAATTTCGCGATTAATTTCAGCGTGGGCACCACACTGCTAATCCCCGCGTCGTTCAGTTCGGCGATAGGGGGGAGGATCATCAGCGTGACGGACGACTATATGTCCGTCCTATACATGCTGCTGATTTTCGGAGCCGCCACTCTCGGTTTGGCCCTGTTCACCCGGCGCGACTGAAACGATTGAAACCATATCGAGATACGTATACCGGTTCCGTCCGTTTTGTTTTGACATATACAGCGCTTCGTCCGCGCGTTTCGAGTAATCCTCCCAGATTTGCGGAAAAGTTACCGTGCCTGTGGCTACGCCAACGGATATGGTGACGTGTGGCGCGGTCGCGCTGCCCGCGTGAGGAATGTCAAGCGCCCTCACGCTATCCAGCAGCTTTTGCGCGATCAGGCACGCGCCGTCTGCGTCGGTATTCGGCAGGACGACGATAAATTCTTCTCCTCCATACCGCGCCACAACATCATTTTTCCTGGTTACGCAGCCTGCGAGCGCTGTCGCGACCGATTTCAGGCAGACGTCACCCTGTTCGTGGCCATAGGTATCGTTATATTTTTTAAAAAAATCGATATCGATCATGAGAACACTCAGCAAGCCCTTAGGGCGACGGAAAAATTCCATTACGTGGTGGAGGTTGTCCTCCATAAACCGCCTGTTGTGGATGCCGGTCAGCGCGTCATAATTAGCCTTGGTGAAAAGATCGTGGATTGTATTCGACAGTTCGCCGAACTCGTCGTCGCAATCAGCGCAGTAAATCTGCTCTTCATCGCCTTCCTTCAGGCGCTCCAGACTGCCGATCAACCGTTCGAGCGGCAGGAATATCAGCCGCCGGCTGATCGCACTGTTTGCGAGGGCGAACGCAATGAATAAGACCAACACCGCTATTAAAGCCGGCAGGAATAATGACATATTTTGCGTCGAAGACGAATCGTAGAGAATGACAACCGACCAGTCCGTCATCCTTATAGGCGCAATCGTCGCGTAGCGGTACGGGCTGAACGACGGTTTTATGACCGTGGCTTCGTTTATTGTTTCAAAATATCCTTCAATACTGTCAAGATGCGATTTTATGGCTGCCAGAAGGATCGCGTCGTTGATTTCGTCTTCGATTTTTGTTCCAACCTCTTCCGTTAGAAAATCTTCATCATCCAAAAGGGAGCTGTCCATATTTACAATACCGTTTCGGTCTATAATGAAACCGCGCATGGAGCTGTCGAAATGTGAAAAAAGCTCCCTGGCCATATGGAAAAAATCCAGCCCCGTGCTGATTACCCCGATGGGCTTGCCGTCGTGAACGACTTTGTAGTTTATCCACACCCGTTTTCTTCCCAAAATGTTATCCATAGCCACGTCAAGTTCATACTCCCTCTCCGACGCTGCGGATCTGAAATACCAGGCGTCTTCCGGGTCATTTTCATCGAGTTGAATACGCGGCGCTACACTCTCCGACATGTAATTTTCGCCAATCGAGTACTCGTGCAGTGATTTTTCCACTCCCACATACATATTATTGCTGTATAGCTCTCTTAAAATCCCCGACAATTCCAAAAACGCCGGAATCCGTTTTTCAGGATTATGCTCGTCGTTCAGCCAATCGATAACGCGATTCGAACTCGCGGCCTTTGCAAGGAGAGCTATCTCGCTGTTGATTTGGGTACTGAGGATTCCCTCGGAACTCGCTGCATAATTTCTCGAATAGTCGGAGGATACGCGCCATATTATGTTATAAAATGCCGCCGACATCGCCATAAGCATGATGAATACGATCACGGCGAATAGCGCGATATTACAGTTACGGAAACGCGCGGATATCCTGCCTTTGCCTGACGGCGATTTACGCGGCACATCCTTCGCGGCGGTTTTCATCAAGATTTATGCCCCCACTCTCAACAAAAAAACTGCCTGACATAATATCACAAAAAATGAAAACACGGTGATTAACCGGGGTTGTTTGGTTTAAGTGATATAATTTTCACAGAGGATGAAACAACATGGAGCGCAGAATGACACCGCTCCCAGGCATCAGAGACAACGCAGCCGGCAGCGGCAAATTCGATCTATAAGGAGGAGAGGAAAAATGGGAAGAACGATCAATGCGACGGCGAGAGCGCTTGCGGCGCTCTCTGTGGTCTTGTGCGTCCTGACAGGGGCACAGGCAGCGTTAGCGGCGCCTCAGCACGAGAGGATCATTCAAATGTCCGCCGAACTGGTAAAGAATATGGGAACCCAGAACGACGCGGAAGCGATGGCGCAAACGGTCAGGAACGCCAAGGCCGTCGCCATATTCCCGCGTACAATACGGGCGGGACTGGGCATCGGAGGTATGCACGGCGAGGGCGTCGTCCTCGTCAGGAATGCAAACGGCGGATGGAATGGCCCGTCGTTCGCCTCGCTCGTCGGCGGTTCGTTCGGTTTACAAATAGGGGTGCAGGAGGTCGGAATGGTCCTCGTCGTAGTAAATGACGCCGGCCTTCAGGCTTTCACCGGAGGCCAAAGTTTCAAGCTTGGCGCGGACGTCGGCATTGCAGCAGGACCGGTGGGCCGCGATCTGGAAGCAGCCACCGATTCGAGAGCCGACGCGTCCATATACAGCTATTCGATGTCGAGGGGATTGTTCGCGGGAATCTCGTTGAGCGGGTCGACGATCAACGTCAACGGAGACGCGAACTTGGCGCACTACGGCAGGGCCACCGACGCAAAGACCGCCCTCGCGAGTCCGGCAACGAGCTCTGAGGTGAGGCAACTGACAAACGAACTCGACAAACTGATAAGGCTTGCGGGAACGAATTAGCAAAATCGGCCGGGCGGCGGAAACGCCGCCCGTAAATGGCTTAGAATCGGAACTATATATATTTGCCGATGTTTCCCATCGAAAGTTTTCTTATATCCGTAACGGTGACAAACAAATCACCGTATTCTTTGAGTAATTCAAGCGTTGACGGCACATCTTTCCTGCGTACCTTCAAACCGATCGCTAATTTCCTTCCCTCAAGCCCTTCGCAATCATATGTTGTCACTCCAAAGCCATGCTCTCTAAGTTTTCTCGTTATATTCTTTGCCGATTCATATTCGGCGATAATTTCTATTTCCGCCAATCCGAGCGCCAATTTATCCTCAATAAAAATGCCCAGGTTTACTCCGACGGCAAATGCTAAAACGAAAGCAACAGCTCTTAACGGGTCTTCGGTAATGCCCAACAACACCGTGCTGGTGACAGCGAGCCAAATTGAGATTTCAATTACGGATAACAGGCTTGCGGCAACTCTATTTCCTCTTGCCGTCAGTACCATCCTTATAGTGCTAATAGTCACTTCCACTAATTTTGCAAAAAATATTAACGCGTAAAGCATAGTTTCACCCTTCGTGACGATTTTTTATCTGCCACTGCAAAATCAACGCAGCAGAAGACATCTTACCACACAAAGACCGGATCATATCAACCGCAAAAAACGCCATTCTAAACGTGCATCTGAAGTTGAAATAAAACGAGTCTTGGAATATTATTACGAGATGGCGAGTTTATTTGGTTATGTTGGATAATTTACTGTTTAGTTTTAATAATGTTTTTCCGATCTTCCTGGTAATTCTGGTTGGGGGGTTATTAAGAAAAACCGGAATGCTGGATGATGACGCCGTTTCCAAGATAGACCTCATTGTATTCCGAATTGCGTTACCGGCTTCGTTATTCACGAGCATTACTTCCACTAAAATCGAAGAGGCGTTCGATCTTGAGTTTATTGCCTTTGTCACCCTGGTAACAATCATATGCTTTATCGTAATTTGGCTGTTTTCGGGTATTTTTATCAAAGACAGAGTTATTTCCGCTTCATTCGTACAGGGGAGCTTTCGCGGGAATTATGCTTTTGTAGGGCTTCCGCTCATAAAGGCTATGTTTGGAAATGAATCTTCCGTAACAGGCAAAGGCTCTATTCTTGCCGCGTTTGTAATTGTTCTTAATAACATACTGTCTGTGATAGTCCTCGCTTCAGGTTCAAAACATCAAGGCGAAAGCGGTATGAAAAGCCTAAAAAAAATTTGCCTGAACATCTTCACAAATCCGCTGATTATTGCGATTACATTCGCGATCGTATTTTCGGTATTGCATATCAGGCTGCCGATAATTCTGTCAACAACTATCGACTATTTCTCAAATCTTGCGTCTCCATTGGCGTTACTGTCTATCGGAACATTCCTGGCACTTAAAAATACCAAAGAGGATTTCATTTACTCAGCCGCGGCAACTTCAATTAAGCTTATTTTACTCCCTATAGCGGCCATATTGCCGGCGATTGCGGCAGGTTTCCGGGATACCGATCTTGTTATGCTGTTAATGATTTTCGGCGTACCGACAGCCGCCGGCGCCTTCCCGATGGCAGCCATCATGGGCGGCGATCCTAAACTCACAGCAAACATTATCGTCCAAACTTCGCTGTTCTCCATACTTACGCTGACATTAGGCATTTTCATTCTCAAAAATCTGAATATGATGTAGAAAGCAGTATTTTTGAAAATTTCACAGCATAATTTGTTAAAATAACTATGTTAGTGAGTTTACCGGAGGCGAGCCGCAATGCAGATGAAAAAAACGGATATAGATTCCGTAGCCTGCAACGTATTACAGTTGTATCCCGTTAAGCGCGCCGCTTTTTTTGGTTCTGCGGCTCATGGCGAAATGTCTGAGGAAAGCGATATTGATATATTGGTTGAGTTCCTGCCGGGTACGCGAGGGATCGAGTTCTTTGGCCTCCACGTTGACTTGGAAAAAGCATTTGATTGCCATGTGGACTTGATTACATATAATGCCCTTGAAAACGAAGCAAAATCACGGTTTAGAGAAAATGTCCTGCGTAATGTGAGGGTAATTTATGAAAGGAAGAACTGAGGTTGTTTTAGAACACATGCTGGAAAACGCGCGGGATGTGGTTACATTCGCCGAAGAAGCGGGTTCTTTTAAAGTGTTTTCCGAGGATGTGAAAACACGCAAGGCCGTCATTATGTCGTTGCTCAACATTGGTGAATTGGCAAACCATCTTCCAAAGGATTTCACTGATGCTTATCCGGATATTCCGTGGAGAAAAATGATTGGAATGCGAAACCTCGTTGCGCATGGATATCACACACTGAATCTCGATGTCGTTTGGGACACCACACAGACCACGATTTTTGATTTATTAGAGTTTCTGCAAAAGTATTTCACTGACAAGCAGTAAGTTAATTCATGCGATTAAATTAGCGGTCTTATCGTCCTGTCGTAGACGCGTTTCAGTAAAACGGCGCACAGCGTCAGCGTCACGCATTCGGTTATCGGAAACGCCCACCATATCACGTTAATCATGCCGAGGCGCGAAAGCGCCCACGCTATCGGCAGAAGCAGAACCAACTGACGCGATACGGCCAATATCAAGCTTTCCATGCCTCTGCCAAGCGCCTGGAATACGCCGAGGGACAGTATACAGAACGCGGCGAATATGAAGTGCGTGCTTAGGATGCGTAATGCCGGGACTCCGATAGCTATCATGTCGGGGGTCGCGTTGAACATCGCCAATAATTGATTCGGGAAGACGTTGAATATTATTACGCCCGCCGACATTATACAGACGGCGTAAATCACCGCGTACATCAGCGTTTTTTTAATCCGTTCAGGCTTCCGCGCTCCGTAGTTGAACGCGACTATCGGCACGACGCCATTGTTCAAGCCGAAGACGGGCATGAATATGAAACTCTGAAGTCTGAAATAGACGCCGAAGACCGCAGCAGCCGTTGCGGTGAATGAGATTAATATCTGGTTGAGCCCGTACAACATAACCGAGCCCAGCGAACCCATCAATATCGAAGGCAGGCCCACCGCGTATATTCGTTTGATCACGGATGCTTTTGGCCGAAACCCCTTTAGTTTCAGAGATATTTCGTTATTTACCCTGCGGTTGAAATAAAAAGCGAGCAAAGCGGCCAAGAACTGGCTTATAACGGTCGCCAGGGCAGCTCCCTTCACTTCCATGCGCGGGAAACCCAGCAGCCCGAATATCATGATCGGATCGAGGATAATGTTTGCCGCCGCCCCGAACGACTGTGAGATCATCGAATAAAATGTCTTGCCGGTCGATATCAGCAGGCGCTCCAACATGACATAATTGAAAATGCCGAACGACAGCGAGCATATCACGACCAGGTAATCGCTGCCGTATCTAATTATCTTCTCGACGTCCGTCTGAGCGCGAAAGTACCAATCAGTCAGGAAAAGCCCGAACAGCGTGAATGCCGCGCAGCTCAACCACACGAGAAACATGCCGTGAATGGCGGCTTCGTTCGCGCTCTTGTAATTTTTCTCTCCGAGGCTTTTCGAGAGAAACGCGTTGACGCCGACGCCCGTGCCGATACTCACCCCAATCATCAGGGTCTGGATGGGGAACGCGAGAGTTACGGCGGCGAGAGCTTCCTCTCCGAGCCGCGCGACGAAAATGCTGTCCACCACGTTGTACAAAGCCTGGGCCATCATGGATAGGATCAGGGGGATCGAGACGTTCAGCAACAGTCTGTGAACCGGCATGACGCCCATTTTGTTCTCCCGCGCAAAATCTTGCGGCATTACGTCACTCCGGCGTTTCCCGCCGCGATTGAGGCGTCGCGTCGGGCGACGATACATCCCACAGAGCATAGAACCCTTCAGGGTCAATCTCTTCCGAGGCTCCCAGAAAATCCAGCGCCGCCCTGCCCGCCTCCCTCGCCGACGCGAGTTCCTCAGGAGGAAGTCCGGCGTGGTTAAACGGCCCGCCTGTGCCCGCGTACACGACCTCCACCCTCTCGCGGCCATTGTCATCCCTTACCGACACCCAGGTAGGAGCTACAGATACACGTGACATGAACGCTCGTTCACCCGGCTTTTTCTCAATATCCACCGCCATAATGACCGCGCGTTCCCGAGGTTTCTCTCTCTGGGATGAAATAAAATTCCCGAGCGAGTAAGCTATCACGGAGTGACCCCTGTAGAACCTTCTCACCTCTATCGGCTGGAGCACGTGGGAATGCGCTCCGATCACGATGTTCGCGCCGTTTTCGAGGCACAGTGCCGCCGTATCGGTTTGGCTTTTCGTCGGGGAATATTGGTACTCCAGCCCCCAGTGTAAAAACGCGACTGTGACGTCCGGTTCGTATACCGAGGCGCGCGCGAGGCTCGACATTATCTCATCCTCCGATATGACCTTGAGCCGGAGGCTCTCCGATCCCGCCGGTTCGATATTGTTATTGCTTCCGTATGAGAAATTTACGAACGCCCATCTCAAGCCGCCGTACTCCACCACGAGGGGCTCGTCCGGATCCTCCGGCGTCGTGAGTCCGGTCCAAAAAATCCCCGCGTCGTCGAGTACCCTTGTGGTGCGTGAGGCGCCTTCTATCCCATGCCAAAGAATATGGTTGTTCGCGAGCATGACGATGTTGATATTCAGGTCGGCGAGCGCGGCGGCGAGTTCGTCCGGCGTGTTGGATGCCGGATAGCCGGAAAATCCATTTTCCTCCCCCGCGAACACGGTCTCAAGATTGCCGGCGGAGAGGCCGCGCCTGAACAGGGGGGCGACCCTGCGAAACTGCGGCCTGAAATCCCACGATTCGCCGGAGCGGGCTGCTTCGAGCTGTCTGTCGTGAATAATTATATCCCCGAAAAATAAGACTCGCGCGCGGACAGTATCGTCATCATCGGCGGCGGGCGACACCCGCGGGAAGGAAAAAAGTATTACGGCGCAAAGGCACAGAATGAGCATAGCCGGACACGCAACGGATAACGGGCGGAAGGATCGGGGCGGCGCTATACCGCCCGTCGATTTTGTCCCTGAAAAATTCAACGCGACACCCCCTTCGTTTCGCAATAAGTATATCCGATTTGAATTGAGAATTGAGCGTGGAGAATGGGGAATTAAGTCCCGGCATTCCAGCCGTCGCTCTCCTTCATGGTCTTGAGTGAATGGATGACATTGCTGTAAAGCGACGGAGCCTTGCGGGAAATATTCCTGAGCAGGGCTTTCACGTAAGCCCTCTTCGAAGACGACTCGTAGCCGCAGCAAAAATTGACCACCGGGAACCCTCTCCTCTCGGCTTGTGCGCGTATAGCGGACTCCGGAACGTAGACCAGGGGACGGATGACTCGAACGCCCGACCGGCTCATGAGCATATTCGGATGAAAACAGCGGAACCTGCCCTCGTACAACAGATTGAGGAAGACTGTCTCGACAACGTCGTCCCTGTGATGACCGAGCGCGAGGGAACGGCATCCCTCTTCCCTTGCGTTCGTCGCGAGTATTCCGCGCCTAAGGTTTGCGCACAGGCTGCACGGTGACTTTGTCCCCGATTTTTCGATAACGTCGAATATCGGGTGGCTCACGATCTTATGACACGCGCCGCAACGCGCCGCAAATTCTCCGAGCCTCGCGGCGTCACTCGCTCCGCCGGTCGGATCGAGGGTGACGGCAATCACGTCAAAGCGTATGGGGCTCCTGTCCCTGATAGCGCACAGCGAGTGCAGCAGAAAAGCGCTGTCCTTTCCGCCCGATAAACCGACCGCGATCCTGTCGCCATCATGTATCATCGAAAAATCTCCAACCGCGCGGCCTATCAGGCGCGCGATTTTTTTGTCGGACATGCGGGTATTGTCGGCGTTCAAAAGTTTCACTCCATCGTAGTGTTTTTGGGACTCCCCAAAACCAGGCCAATTAATTTTTCGACGAAGCCCCCAACGAACCATATAATAGTATCATACGCTTGCATTCGCAACTAAATTTATATAAAATAAGGTTGGGAGGTGTTGTTAATGACTAAAACAAAAACAGCAAGCATTAACGTCCGTTTATACCCGGAATTAAAGACCGAAGCCGAAAGTGTTTTCGCATTTCATGGGCTTTCTCTGCCGGACGCTATAACTGTTTTTCTGAACCATGCCTGCCGTGTCGGTGGATTCCCCTTTGAACTTAGAGGAGCAAGATGGAACGACCCCGTCTCGCTGGCCGCGCTTGAAGAATCCAAACGACTTGAAAATGACCCGAATGCGAAAGGCTTTCAAAACATGGCAGATCTCATAGCCGACTTGGAAAATGACGATGATGACTGATACAAAGCGAGAAATCAAACGTTCAGCAACGTTTAAAAAGGACTATAAAAAAGCCGAAAAGCAGGGAAGGGACATTGCCCTGCTTTTGAAAATAATTGAGACGCTGGCCAATGACGAACCGCTACCTGAAAAATACAGCGACCACGCTCTCTTCGGCAAATGGAAAGGGCACAGGGAATGCCATGTTACCCCCGATTGGTTGTTAGTGTACAAGAAAACCGATACAAACGCGCTGATGCTTT
>Ga0099364_10002268_pt1 | contig 30765 bp, 23 predicted proteins | sample TergutTh196P3_FD_73070 | JGI IMG/M metagenome (GOLD analysis project Ga0099364, IMG submission 73070) | Microcerotermes parvus P3 segment gut microbial communities from Pointe-Noire, Republic of the Congo - Th196 P3 | ecosystem: Host-associated > Arthropoda: Insects > Digestive system > Gut ...
GCCCGGCTGCCAGATTGACGGTCGTTGTAGTCTTGCCTACGCCGCCTTTCTGATTCGCAATACAAAAAATCTGTGCCATGTTTCATTCACTAACAAGTTGAGAATAAGAAATTGCCTGTTTATTCCTGCCTTCATTCAGTCTACACGCAACCCATTGAATCTATTGCACTAATTTCATTTTTCGAAATGACTGTTTTCTGCAACTATGTAGAATTCTGCCACCTCTTTAAAAACGGTTCAATCCCCGAATTTCTCCATAACCAGCAAATGGCGCCTGACATCAAGAAATGGAACCTTCAGTGGTATAACCTCTTTCACTTTCAGGCCTGCTGGAAGACCGTCCATTTCCGTCTCTGGCAATGCTCCTTTCATCGCATAAAAGGCTCCCCCCTTGCCGAGCAGGTGCGTTGTCACATCCACAAACCGGGACAGGTCCGAAAACGCCCGGGAAATAATGGCATCAAAACCGCTTGCGTCGCGCCACTTCTCCACACGTTCTGTTATCACACGCACATTTTTCAGACCAAGCTGCGCTTTCACCTCTGACAGAAATGCCGACTTTTTCCGTGTAGCTTCTATCAGATACACTTGCATTTCCGGATACATTACTGCGAGAACGATGCCGGGCAGTCCGGCACCTGAACCCACATCGACCAGGCGCTTTCTCTCTTTTAACGCGGGTGCGACTGTCAGGGAGTCCAGCAGATGCCGCCTGACCATATTACCGGGTTCCAGAATGCCGGTGAGACTGTAGACTGCTCCCCATTTGGAGAGCAGTGCCAGATAATCCATAAACTGCTTAATCTGTTTTTCCGTCAGCAAAATGCCCAGCTCTTTCGCTCCGCTTGCCAGTATTTCCTCAAGGTCGCCTGCATCCACCGGGGAATTTTCCTGAACCCGTCTCCTTTTTTTTGGCCTGCTCATTCTTCCTGCCCTGCAAATTCAATAAGCCCCTTTTTCTTGAGATGCACCAGAAGCAGGGAAATGGATGCCGGCGTGACCCCTTGAATTCTGGAAGCCTGGCCCAGTGTTTCCGGGCGCAGTTCAATCAGCTTCTGGCGAACTTCGGCTGAGAGTGCACTAACTTCTGCATACGGAAAGTCCTTTGGCAAGCGCAGGTTTTCATTATACTGCTGGCGCCTTACTTCCCGCGCCTGCCGCTCAATATATCCTGCATACTTTGTCTGAATTTCTACCTGTTCCTTCTCTACTTTTTCAAGCTGGGCTTCGCTTTGCCATGTTTTACCTTCGACTGATGTCAGACTCACCACTGCATCATAATTCACACCTGGTCGGCGCAGGAGGTCTTCAAGGGAATATTCTCTTTCAATTGATTTGCCCAAAACGCGAATTGCTGAGTCGGGATCAAGTATATGCGGTAAAACATAAGTCGACTTCATCCGCTCAAGCTCGCCTGCAATTCTGTCCCTTTTGCCTGTGAACCGGCTCCAGCGCTCTTCACTGATACAGCCCAGCTTCCAGCCCATTTCGGTAAGACGCAGATCGGCATTATCCTCACGCAGACTTAAGCGATACTCCGCACGACTGGTAAACATCCGGTATGGCTCCATAATTCCCTGGGTCACCAGATCATCCACCAATACACCAATATATGCCTCACTTCTGTGTGGCACCCAGGCTTCAGCTTCGTCAACATATCTTGCCGCATTGATGCCTGCAAGAAGCCCTTGGGCTGCGGCTTCTTCATAACCGGTTGTCCCGTTGATTTGCCCTGCCAGAAACAGTCCGTTCACCGACCTGGACTCAAGGGAAGCTTTCAGATTTCTGGGATCATAAAAATCATACTCAATGGCATACCCTGGTCGACGGATGTGTGCGTTCTCCATTCCTTTCATTGAGCGTATCAGCTTGACCTGCATATCGAACGGGATCCCTGTTGAAATACCGTTTGGGTAGTATTCATTGGTATTGAGCCCCTCTGGCTCAAGATAAATCTGATGGGAGCTCTTATCCGCAAAGCGATGGATCTTCTCCTCAATTGAAGGGCAATACCTTGGGGTTGCGCTCTCGGTCAGGCCTGTAAACATGGCACTTCTATCGAGACATGAACGGACTATATCGTGTGACTGGGTATTTGTCTGCGTGACCCAGCAGGGGAGCTGTTCCGGGTGCATGGACTCATCAGCCATAAAAGAAAAGACCGGCACTGGATCTGAATCGCCATCAAGCCGGTCCATGACCGTGAAATCCAATGTTGTGCCATCCAGTCTGGGCGGAGTTCCCGTCTGCAAACGGCCCTGCCCCTGCTGAATATCTGCAAGCCGACCCGCGAGCATGACTGAAGGTGCGTCCCCGGCTCTTCCACCTGCAAAAGAATCGAGTCCGATAAAAATTCTGCCGTGCAAAAAAGTCCCAGCTGTAAGTATCACTGCCTTGCCCTTGATACGGATTCCTCCTTCGGTGACGATCCCGGCCACGCGGTCATTCTCAAGAACCAGGTCAGTTACTTCTTTCTGAAAAAGAAACAGATTCTTCTGGCTTCCCAACTGCATCTGGACAACCTGGCGGTAAAGGCTTCTGTCAATTTGTGCTCGAGTCGCTCTGACAGCAGGCCCCTTTGACGAATTCAGTGTCCGAAACTGGATTCCGGCCTTGTCCGCTGCAAGACCCATGACTCCGCCAAGAGCATCAATCTCTTTGACAAGATGCCCTTTTCCTATTCCACCGATTGCGGGATTACAGGACATTTCTCCAAGTGTACTTAAATTATGGGTAACAAGTAGCGTTTGCTTTCCCATACGCGCTGCAACTGAGGCAGCTTCCGTACCAGAATGCCCTCCACCAACCACAATCACATCGAACTTTTTATACAAATCCATTACTTTTACTTCCAGGCTGCACTGATCCATCTTCAACAGATGTTCCACGTGGAACATCGCTCAGGCTTTAATTTCAATGTTCCACGTGGAACATTGAAAAATTCGCAAAACAGCTGCTGCAACTACTCATACACGAAACTTCAAACCTGGCTCACATAAACAAGTCTGACCCGGGCTGATGTTCCACGTGGAACATCGCGTGCAATTCATTTTCTTGTTCCACGTGGAACAAGAAACGACTAATAAACGGCAGGCTCGAATTTGAATTTTTAAATTCAGGTGCGGGGCATTCTGCGCTTCGCGAGTGATGTTCCACGTGGAACATCTTCCAGGTTCTAAAAAACGCAGGCTGACCAAGATAAAGCATCAGAAACACCCGTATAAAAGTCTCACTTTGCGAGCATGGCGAGAAATGGTTTAAGAGCGCTCCATTGAATCCCAGGAGGTTAAATATTCGATGGGTTTCGGGTAGGGTGGCAGCGGAACTTACAAGGATAACCCAGCAGCATTGTGGAAATCAAGTGTTTTTGTGTGTCCTATGTTCAATCATTGATTCAGGAAGGTTTTACGCATGTGCGATCATACTGGAAAAACTTTAGCAGAGGATATTGCAATTTTGCGCTGACACAGTCTGAAATATCTCAAACTTCCCATATTCTGGTCAGAATATGTTTGCACCAAATGAGTTGTATAAAGATGTCTGCCAATCTGGAGAGCATTTGGCGAATTTCCAGGAGATTTGATTGAGTCAAGGGCAGCCTGTGCACTCCTGCCACCAGCAATCGCGCAAAACGCGTTTAAATTCAGGTCGGTGCAGCGCAAACATAATGTTAAATGGCAAGTGATTCGGTTTTTCAGGGTTCGATTCGCACAAAGGAGTGACTGCAAAACTGCCAGGACCGGCTGCAAGCAGAAAAACTGTGCAAATAGCTAAAAGCCAGGCCAGCTTTGGACGTATCAGCCCCTTCCTGAGCTCTAACCTGCCTGGTCCGTACCAGCTGAGGGAACTGAAGTTGGGTTAGGGGTGTTTGTGCACATTCATTTCTTCCAGGGGCTCCAAACAAAATGATTCAAAGTGCCTATAGGGCACTGGAGAACCTTTACTTTTGTTGGAGAAAGCCTTATTTTTTGACAAAGCTGCTCCGGTCGCGTTAAAATGCAGGTGATGCCTCTCTCTTTCTTTTTGGGTGCTCGAGAACCAAGAGCAACCCCTTTGGTACACAGATACCGTTATAAGAGAGGGCATCCCTTTCCTTGATCCGGATTTCCCCCCCCAGTTCAATCCATGCGTAAAATGCTTCTTTTTGCCGTAATTGATCGCACCGGCAGACGATAATCCGCAGAATTCACCCGAGAACTTTCGCTAAGTCCGTTATTTGTTGCTTATCAGGATGTTACAGCAAAATTCTTTACAAAAAAAACCAGCAGGAACAGGACTTTGCCAACTGAACTTTTCACTTTCTGCAAGGGTGAACCCAAAACTTGACCTTGCGCTCTCCAAAAACGGGAAGGATGCATAGGACAATAAGCAAAATCTGCTGCGCTGACTGCGATTACAGCTTCGGCTTCTACGAAGGCACCGGAATGAAGTACTCCCCGGAACGGGTTTTCTCCCTGGAAGAAGACAAACCTCCGTTATTGGTTTCCCTTGTCGAGGAAAATAAAGTCAGAGAAAAAGCGATCCAGCTTTTAGCCGAAGGTGCTGAACCTGAAAAAGAGTACGGCCATGAATTGTATGGCTGCAAAACCTGCCATCACCTTGCTGGCAAGTTCTATTTCAGACTGGCTTCTTCTGCAGGAAAACATGTACCGAACTATCGCTGCGCAAATTGCAAAAAAAGGTTAAAGCGGCTTACGGAAAATGAGTTTGCCACTCTGGCATTCAAGTCTTCGCAGATGGAGGTTTATTCCGAATCTGCCTGGAAATGCCCCGAATGCAATGGCGCAAAACTCAGATATAAAGTGACTGCCATGTGGGATTAACTGGAGGATGAGGCCGGGTACATGCCGCATGGCAGTTCCCGATAAAAACGAACAGCCCTTCATGTGAGGCATCCGCAACGGTGCTGATACGCTCTCTCTTCCTGGCTTGGGCTCTGCGAAAAAACACTCGCTGACCATAGCAATGGGCGACATGCCCGGTCTTCCTTCCCAGCATCTGAGCTGCATTCACCAGGCAAAGCCTGACTGGATCACTGATCTCCCCTCCATCTGAACTGTGATTTATGGAAATTTCCGGCCAGCTTTCAAGGGCAGAATAAACCTGAGGCACTGGACTGCTGGAGCAGTTGCACTATCTGCGAAAGAGGCAAGTGCCAGAGTGCCGCAGAAACAGGCCCCCCTGTCTGCTCTTCGTTTGCAAAATATTTTCAGATTGTCCTGCCTTGCCAGATAATTCCAGGCGCGTTTTTTCGCTCCCATACAACAGTTTTACAAAATCAGGTCCGATACCGCCAATCCTTGCCAAACTGACCAAAAACACAAGAGGCACATAGCATCTGCTGTATTAAAGCTGTTGCAGGGTGCCCTTTTGAAGACGAATTTCTGTTTTCTGAACCGGCACAGCCGAAAATGCAAGGTATTTGCTGATAAAATCGGCATAAGGAAACCTTTCTAAAATAGCAATGATATTTACGCACTTTCTGCAGTCAGCTGTCCCGCTGTCATGCATCGCACGCACAGATTGGGTTTGCTACTGGAATTCTTGAAAGAAAATAAACGGATATACACTTCGTACTTGATTCCAAAACTAAAATAGTCAGCACTCACTGTCAGGTATAAAAAATGCAGGATTCAGAAAAAACAATAAAAGAACTTGAGGAGAAGTTAAAAGCCGCAAACGCACGGATTCATACATACGAGCAGGATATTATGAAATACCGGCTTGTCGGACAGGCACTGAATCTCGGATTGTGGGAGATGGATGTTGTAGATGGCGATGCGGCAAATCCCGGTAATGCATTCTTCTGGTCGCAGGAAATCCGGCATATGCTGGGATTTACTGATGAGAACGATTTTCCGAATGAGCTTCGCAGCTGGAGCAGCCGGCTTCATCCTGAGGACCATGATTATACGATGGCAGCTTTTGCAGCGCATGCAAATGATCACACAGGACAAACTCCCTATGATATCGAATACCGCCTCAGGGTAAAAAATGGCGAATACCGGTATTTTCGTGACGTAGGCTCTTCTACGAGAAATGAGAATGGTGAGCCACTCAGGATTGCAGGCGGCCTGAAGGATATAACCGGAAACAGATTATTGCAGCTTGCACTTCAAAATGCTCTGGACGAATCCCAGGAAGCAACACAGTCGGTCACATCCATTTTAAATGACTCTGGTGCAATGATTTATGTCGTCGAATCGCAAACGGACGAAATACTGTTTATGACCGATTCAATGAAGCAGCACTACGGTGTTGATGATGATGTAATTGGGCAGCCATGCTATAGCGTGCTACAGCCTGGCATGACCTCAAGATGCGATTTTTGTCTCAGCCCTGAACTTGAAAGTGACCCGGATAAAGTAATTGTCTGGGAAGGCCGCCGGGGTAAATCCGGGCGCAATATCCGAAAGGTTGGGCGGCGCGTTGAATGGCCCAACGGCAAAAAAGTACGTCTCCAGTATCTCACCGATTTAACCGATATCAGGCAAGCAGAACAAACATTAAAGCATCGCGAAGAGTTACTGCAGGCGTTCAATCAAATGGATATGATCCTCATGTCACAAAAGGATAAAACCTTTGATGATGTCATGAGCGAGAGCCTGATACCCATAGCAGAAGTAGCCAGCCTGGATCGCATCGACATTCAATGCCTGGTTTCTACGGAACAGGGGCAACGCCTGGGACAGGTATACCGCTGGGTCAAAGCGCAGGGAGCACTGACCAGTATTGATGATAATCTGAAGGTTCTGCCGTATCTTCCGGTAGTCGATCACTGGATCGACACTCTCTCAAAAGGTGATTACGTTAATATCCATTCAGGCACAATGACTGCGGATGAATTTGCTTTTTTAAATCCCCTGAACGTAAAGTCATTTTTGCTTGTGCCGGTTTATGTCAATGATGAACTGTGGGGTGCAGTTGCCTTCCAGGACTTCGTTGAAGAAAGGGTATTTGATGACGACAAGATCAGCTTTTTACAACAGGTTGCCCGCCTGTGTGCTGATGCAATAATCAAAAATCAGCTGAAAGAAGAACTGGCAGAAACACAAAATCGCGTGAGCCTGATGATTGAGTCAGCTCCACTGAGTTGCCAGTTGTGGGACAGCAGCTTCAAAAAAATTGACTGTAACGCCGAAGCGGTCAGGCTTTTTGGTTTTAGAGACAAGGCAGATTATCTGGAAAGATATCGCGAGATTTATCCCGAATATCAGCCAGACGGTCAAAAATCGCTTGAAAAGGCCGAGCAGCAGCTCGAAGAAGTGGTGAATGAAGGATCGAGCCGATTTGTCTGGACATACCGGATGCTTGATGGCACCGAAATGCCTGCTGAAGTTATTATGGTCAAGGTCGACCATGGTAACGATTTTGCAATAGCCGGCTATACGAGAGACCTGCGCGAACACAACAGGATGATGGCCGAAATCAATCAGCGCACAGAAGAGCTTACGTTTCAGAGAGCAACCCTTCAGGCGATTATTGACTCAATTCCCGACATTGTATTTTGCAAGGACATGGATTTCAGATATACGCTCATAAACAATGCAGCCTCTGATTTTCTTGACATTAATATTGGGAGCGTTATCGGCAGTAGCGACGAAGAATTCGACTTTTCGCAAGCAACAAAAGAGATTATACGAACTGAAGACAACAGGATTTTTGATGGTGCCCAGAAAACGGTTTGTAACTACTGGCTCACAGCGACAGACGGGTCATTGCGATATTTTGAAACAACGAAAGCTCCGATCATACAGGGCGATGCAGTAATCGGGCTTGTGGGGGTGGCACGCGATGTAACCGAAGTTGAGGAGCGCGAGCGTGCATTAAAAAACGCAATTGAACTGAACGAACTGCAACTGGCTAAACTGGATCTCGTAGTAAGGGGAGCAAAAATCGGTTTGTGGGATGTGGATTTCGAAAATAGCGACTACGTAAACCCGACAAACACATACAACTGGTCCGCCGATTTGCGACAATCACTCGGATACTCGGATGAAAAAGACTTCCCCAATGTACTGAGCAGCTGGAGCGACCGTCTGCACCCGGAAGATGCGAAGAGAGCTCATGAGGCTTACCTGAAGCATTTGCTGGACAAGTCAGGCAAAACCGCTTATGACGAAGAGTTCAGGCTGTTAAAAAGCGATGGTGAATATGCCTATTATCGGGGTGCTGGCGAAACCATCCGCGATGAACATGGCAATCCGGTCAGAGGTGCGGGAGCACTGATAGATATCACTGAGTCAAAGCTCATGACCCAGGCACTGAATGAGGCTGTGCAGGAGTCAAAAAGAAGTATCGAAACGCTGTCGAGCATACTCAATAACATCGACTCTATGATCTATGTCAGCGAAAGAGATACTCATGAATTACTGTTTGTAAACGATTTTATGAAACGGCATCACGGACTCGATGAAAATGTCATCGGTCAGCCGTGTTATGAGGTTTTATACGAAGGTCAAAGTCGCATATGTGACTGGTGTCCTTGCACACAGCTTGAAAAAGAACCGGAAAAGCCGGTCTACTGGATGGAGCACAAAGCCGAGACAAACCGGTACTACAGAAACGCCAACCGGTATATGGATTGGCCAGGCGGGAAAAAAGTTCACATCCAGCATAGCGTTGATGTTACCGATCTCAAGCAGATGCAGGCCAGACTGAGTCACAATCAGGCAATGTTGCATGCGATAAACAGTTCGGCAACCGAACTGCTCAATTCAGATATAGACACTTTTGAAGATACCCTGTATGAAAGCATGCGGTCGCTGGCGAGAGTCCTGCAAATTGACCGCATACGCATATGGAAAAATGATACGGTTGATGGACTGTTTGTCCACTCTCTTCTTTACGAACTGGCAGACAATGAGATGTTTGAACAGGGAGATGAAAGAACGATCAATGTTCCTTACATCGAAACCCTGCCCGGATGGGAGAAGGTGTTTATACGTGGAAATCTGGTTAACAGCCTGGTGCGTGATTTACCACCTGTAGAAAGAGACTCTCTGACGCGGCATCGTGTTTTGGCCATTTTGGTCATACCTGTATTTTCAGAAGACCAGTTTTGGGGATTCGTCGGTTTCGATAACTGCTCTGAGGAAAGACTGTTCACCGAAAATGAAGAATCCATTTTGTGGTCTGCGAGTGTTTTGCTCGTCAACGCCTGCATTCGAAATGAAATATTAAAAAGCCTGCGGGATACATCCACGCAGCTTGAATCTGCTCTTGGCGAAGCCCAGTCGGCAAACCAGGTAAAGGGAGAATTTCTGCGAACGGTCAGTCATGAAATACGAACACCAATGAATGCGATTCTTGGCATGACCGAAATCCAGCTTCAGACTGAAACCCTTGCAGCCGATGCAAGAGAGGCTTTTGAAACAATCTACGCTTCCGGTGAAGTACTGCTGGGCATCATCAACGACATTCTTGACATGTCCAAAATAGATGCAGGCCGACTGGAAGTCGTCGTTGATACTTACGAAGTGGCCAGCCTGATCAGCGATACTGTGCAGATAAACGTAGAGCGCATGTTTGGCAACCCGCTTGAATTCAATTTATTCGTTGATGAAAACATCCCGATATTTCTGAGCGGAGATGCACTTCGCATCAGGCAGGTTTTAAACAATCTGCTTTCAAACGCATTCAAGTACACGGAAAAAGGCTCGGTGAGTCTGTCATTCAGTGCTGAACCATACAGCAGTGATGATGAAGTAGTACTTGTCATTGATGTCAGCGATACCGGTGTTGGAATGACAACGGAGCAGCTGAATCAGGTATTTGACATGTACAGCCGGTTTCATGTTGACAGTGAGCAGATAATTCAGGGCACCGGGCTTGGAATGAGTATTGTGAAAAATCTGCTGGACCTCATGGATGGCAGGATAGAAATGGAAAGTTCGCCGGGGCTGGGTTCCAGATTTACCGTACGGATTCCGCAGACCAAGGTTGGTGCAGATGTTTTGGGCAAGGAGTTGGCCGCGAGTCTGCAGCAGTATGATTCCTATGAAAGTGATCGCCCGAAAAAGGCGCGAATTTACCACGAGCCCATGCCTTACGGAAAAGTTCTGATTGTTGATGACGTGGAATCCAATATACGGGTTGCACGCGGTCTAATGACGCCTTACGGACTGGAAATAGATACCACAAACAGTGGCAGAGGTGCGATCAGGAAAATAGAAAGTGGCAGGCAGTATGACGTTATCTTCATGGATCATATGATGCCAAAAATGGACGGAGTTGAGGCCACGGGAATCATCAGGGACACGGGGTATACCCTGCCCATAGTTGCACTGACTGCCAATGCAACGATTGGACAGGCCGAAAAATTTTTGGCGAGTGGCTTTGACGAGTTCATATCCAAGCCAATCGATATACGTCTTTTAAACTCTGTTTTAAACAAATTTGTAAGAGACAAGTATCTTGCCACTGATCCTGAGATGGTTCAGGCCGCTCGAAAGCAGGCGGAAAAAAAGAAAAAACTGGAGATATCAACTGTGGAGCCGCTAATTGTCAAGGAGACGGTGAAGCAGCAAATTGCTGAAGCGTTCATACGTGATGCTTCAAGAGCCGTTGCAAAGCTTGAAACAATCAATGAAAAACCGGGACCGTGGTCTGAAGAAGACAGGACTTCCTTTGAAGTCTATGTGCATGGAATGAAAAGTGCACTTTCCATCATCGGGAAAACGGCACTTTCGGCTGTTGCTTTTAAACTGGAAATGGCGAAAATTGACGGAGATGTAGAAAGTTTGAGACTTGAAACTGCGGAGTTTCTTGAGTCCTTGCGTGCAGTTATTGAAGAAATGTCGGCAATGAATTCAACCAAAAGCAATCAGGAACTGACCGATGACATACCGTACCTGCATGAAAAACTGAATATGATTAAAGTAGCCAGCGATCTTTACGATCCAAATACAGTGACTGCGGCAATAAGGCAATTAAGGGAGAAAAAATGGTCCGAGTCGACGCAAACCCTTGTCGAAAAAATTGCCAGGCATTTTATCAGCAGTGAATTTGAAGAAATTGTTAATGTGGTAAACCAGTATTTTGAGGCAGCAGAAAATGACAGCGCGTGAAAAAATAGAGCAGGTTTGGTGATGTAGCTTCGAAATCATGTGTGCTGGAGTGAGATTTAGCTGGGGATGGATAGCCGTGCCAGAAGTCAACTGTCCCTCTATTCCCGCGATGCCCTCGTACAGAGAGCCGATGCCCTCTCAGTCATATTTGGAGAGTGTGTCAGAGAATATAAACAGGTGGCACGGGCTGCTGACGGACACGTATCAGACAAACTCACCGTAGAGGAGGCGTGGCCTCGTTAGAAATCTATCTTGAACCAGTCTTTGAGGACTACTTCAATTGCGAATACAGTAATGATTGCCGTTGACAATCCTAGAAAGAACAGGAGCACATCCCCGAAAGAAAAGACCAGCATTGCCGTTGAAATCGCCAGGGAAATCCAGCCAACCTTGTATTTCCGTAGCAGTTTCATGGTCACAGAAGAGTATAGAAAATACTCCTGGAGCCGGGGATTGTGGGGAGGGACAGCCATTGAACCCAATACTAGGGCATTGAACCCACAAAGGATTATTAACGCTGTTTCTGCTGTAATCATGCCTCTCCTCCATTAACTGAAAATATCGACCATACTGTAAGCGACCATTTCCACAGCCGCTGCATGGGTGTCTTCCATAAGCCACGCATAGACCTTCGTGGTCTGCGTGGAAGTCTGTCCCAGCATCTGCATGACCTGCTCCAGAGTAAGCTGCCCGGTGGACAGTGCTACTGACGCAAAAGTTCTTCTCAGATCGTGCATGGTAATGCCGGGAATGTTTTCTTCCTGACATATCCTGATCCAGAGTTTACGCGGATCGCGGATGCCTGTCAAAGTTCCCTGATATGTTCGCGGGAGTCTGGCGATAATCTCCATTGCGGCAGGAGGGAGATAAATAACCCTGGCATACCCCCCATCATCCGTTTTGTGCTCGTCAAGGAGTATCCGGTTCCCGTCAAGATTCGTCCACTTCGCATTCGCTATCTCCCCTTTCCGGGCACCAGTAAACAGCAGGAGCCAGATAAAAGCGGCACTCGCTATGTTGGATGTGTCGAGTTCTTTGCGGAGTCTGCTGACGAGCCGGAGAATCTCTTCCCTTGAGGCTTTCCTCCTTCTCTTCTTCTCCTTGTTCCGCACAACTCCCTTGCAGGGATTGTCGTTTCCGGTCCACTCCAGCGGACGGTAGGCGAACGAAAACATTTTGGACAGGCGTGCCATTGAAGTGAAAGTGATTTTTGAGAAACGAGTCTTTCCCAACTTGGATTCAAGCTGTGTTATCAACCAAGTACAGTCAGAACTTGGCCGTGCCAGAAGTCAACTGTCCCTCTATTCCCACGATGCCCTCGTACAGAGAGCCGATACCCTCTCAGTCATATTTGGAGAGTGTGTCAGAGAATATAAACAGGTGGCACGGGCTGCTGACGGATACGTATTCGACAAACTCACAGTAGAGGAGGCGTGGCCCAGGTAACTCTACCCTACTCTAAAAAATTTTAGAGTAGGGTAGAGTGTCTTATAGCCATTCTTTTTTAAAAACTTCAATTGTGAATGCCATTGCTATGGCATATGTCGCAAATAAGGCAGTCACTAGTGCGTGAAGAGCACCCAAAAAGAGTGTTATTGAAGCAAAGAAAGCGAACCAAAGCCAGTTATTTTGGTATTTCCGCACTGTCTTTAGAGTGTCTGAATGTTTGAATTTTTCCAAAGTTTCCAGGTTGGGAGGCGCAAAGACTGTACGAAGCACAACCATCATGAACAGGGCGGAGACGACATATACGCCTATCAATATTTCCAATATACCCATACCTCCCTCCATCAACTGAAAATATCGACCATACTGTCAGCGACCATTTCCACAGTCGCTGCGTGGGTGTCTTCCATAAGCCACGCATAGACCTTCGTGGTCTGCGTGGAAGTCTGTCCCAGCATCTGCATGACCTGATCCAGAGTTTACGCGGGTCTTGGGTTCCTGTCAAAGTTCTCTGGTATGTTCGCGGGAGTCTGGCAATAATCTCCATCGCAGCAGGAGGGTGAGTGCTTATCAAGACGAAACTTGGATTCATAAAACTTCCGGTGCAAAAAACTGAATCGACTGCGTCCAGACAAATTACAACAATCTTTTTGAACGATTGATTGTGCATTAATTCGTGGATAATCCTGTTAATAAGCTGTTTGTGAATTGTTGAGAAGTCTGTCAATTAAAAGTTCTTGAAATTTTATTCAACTTTGTCAAATTTTTATGCGCGAGTTAATATTTTCGTAAATTTTTGTTCCTGATTAATTTTTTCATGTTATCCACAAAAATTCCGTCCTTCATTAAAACCATTTTTATATATATATTTTTTTGTTTTGTTTTAAGAAAGACATAAACTGAACAAAAAAAGACACACCAACAAAATTTGTTTTTTGCTGGATTTTTTGGTTGAGCACCTGATAAAATTACCTGTTACCAATATTCATTCAACATTCAGGCTGATTTATGAGTTCGCAAGAAAACAAAAATGAACAACTAAGACGAAATTCTCTGGCTTTCCATCAATACCCGATTCCCGGAAAAATAAGCGTAGTCCCTTCAAAACCGGTTGATGACCAAAATGCCCTGACGCTGGCTTATACACCCGGCGTTGCAGCAGCATGCGAGGAAATCGTCAAAGATCCGGCAGCAGCCTATAAATACACTGCAAAAGGAAACCTGGTTGCCGTTATATCAAACGGAACAGCCGTTTTAGGTTTGGGTAACATAGGTGCACTCGCATCCAAACCGGTTATGGAAGGCAAGGGTGTTCTGTTCAAAAAATTTGCGGGGATTAACGTTTTCGACCTTGAAGTTGATGAAATGGATTCAGATAAATTCTGCGATATCGTTGCAGCTCTGGAGCCAACATTCGGCGGAATCAACCTGGAAGATATTCGTGCGCCAGAATGCTTTTATATCGAAAGAAAACTGCGCGAAAGAATGAAAATCCCCGTCTTTCACGACGATCAGCACGGAACAGCAATCGTAGTTGGAGCCGCTATTCTGAATGCACTCAAAATCGTGGGCAAAGACATCAGCACATCAAAACTCGTTGTGTCAGGAGCAGGAGCAGGAGCACTGGGCTGCCTGCGGCTTCTCGTTGACCTTGGTTTTTCTCTTCGCAATATCTGGGTTACCGATATTGAAGGTGTAGTCTACAAAGGCCGCAAGAAACTGATGGATCCGGACAAGGCCGTCTATGCCCAGAATACACCATTGAGAACGCTCGCCGAAATCATTCCGGATGCTGATGTCTTTTTAGGACTTTCAGCAGCAAATGTGCTAAAAGCTGACCTGGTAAAACTGATGGCACCAAATCCGGTTATTCTGGCACTTGCAAATCCGGTTCCTGAAATTATGCCAGAAGCAGCGAAAGCAGTAAGAGACGATGTCATTATTGCAACCGGACGGTCGGACTTTCCGAACCAGGTCAATAACTCGCTCTGCTTTCCATATATTTTCAGAGGCGCACTCGACAGTCGTGCACGGACAATCAATCGTGAAATGGAACTGGCAGCAATGAAAGCACTGGCCAAACTGGCAGAAGAAAAAGTGCCCGCAGAACTGGAAGCAATGTACGGCAGGAAACTGGAATTTGGCCCCGACTACTTTCTGCCGATGCAGTTCGACAAACGGCTGCTGTCCAGAATTGCACCAGCCGTTGCACTGGCAGCAATGAAATCCGGTGTCGCACAACACCAGATAACAGATATGGAAGCATACGTAAAAGAACTGGAAGAACTGATCAGATAAAAAAACTGAAAAGCCGGTCGCATACCAGAAAACAGGCCCCGCTGATGCGGGGCCTGTTTTCTCACATTACAGGACCTGCCACTGCAGCATCTGGCCTGCCATAAAAGGAACAAGCGTATTGCTTCCAAAGTCAAGCTCTGCAGGAATATGCCAGGGCTGACGAATCAGCGTTATTTTGTCTTTGCCCGGTTCAAGACCATAAAATAACGCTCCATTTACGCTTGAGAAGGCTTCTAGGCGATCTAAAGCTCCGGCCTCTTCAAAAGCCCGGGCGTAAAGTGAAAGTGCGTGAAACGCCGTATAAACGCCTGCATTGCCAAATGCACGTTCCTTGAAAGTTCTGGGGTGCGGGGCCGAGTCGGTCCCAATAAAAAACCGCCTGTCGCCGCTTGTTGCCGCCCGGAGAAGTTCTTTCCGGTCAGCTTCCGTTTTGAGTATGGGAAGGCAGTAATTGTGCGGGTTGATCCCGCCGGCAAACAGGGCGTTGCGGTTTGAAAGCAGATGATGGGCAGTAATAGTGGCAACAGTGGGTCCGTCACCAGCCAGGACGTACTGGACAGCTTCTTTAGTGGTTAAGTGCTCAAAGACGATTTTAAGGCCCGGCATGGCGCGTCTCAGCGGGATCAGTACATCATCAATAAAACGCTTTTCACGGTCAAAGACGTCAACAGCCGGGTCGGCAACCTCGCCATGAACCAGTAAAGGCAGGCCATGAAGCTCTATGGCCTCCAGGGCTTTTACGCATTTTGACAGTTCACTCACACCTTCATCAGAATTCGTTGTCGCACCCTGGGGATAAAGCTTGATCCCATAAACAATGCCACTGTCCTTTGCCCGTTTTATTTCATCAGCACTTGTGTTGTCAGTCAGATAAAGCGTCATCAATGGCTCAAAACGCATGCCTTCAGGCAGGGCTTCCAGGATGCGTGTTCTGTAAGCCTTTGCTTTTTCTGTAGTAGTTACAGGCTCAGGCAGGTTCGGCATGATAATGGCGCGCGCAAAACAGGCCGCACTGTGGGCAATAACGGCCTTTAATGCATCTGCATCTCTTAAATGCAGATGAAAGTCGTCAGGACGAATAATTTCAATTTTGTCTGGTTCAGGTAAAGACATAGTGCTGGAAACAAGCTAAAGCGGTCTTTCGATCAGGAACACAAAATTCCTTGTCGTGGACCGGCATGGGTGCATGGAAAAAAGCGTTTTGATACAGGATAAAAAAGATGCCAGGCCGGCTAAAAAGAAGCTCAGACCCGCTTGTCAAATTCAATCTGCGCATAGGCTGAATGATTGTGAATGGATTCAAAGTTCTCGGCAGACAGGCAGTAAGCCAAAACACGGTCATCAGCATTCAGTACACCGGCAATATCTCTGACCAGGTCTTCAACAAATTTGGGATTGTTGTAGGCGCGTTCAGTGACATACTTCTCGTCAGGGCGCTTTAGCAAACCATAAAGCTCGCAGGATGCCTGCTTTTCAATTTCGCTTATCAAATGCTCAATCGGGATATGATCCTTCAGCAAAACATCAGCTGTGATGTGCGAACGCTGGTTGTGCGCGCCATGATCGGAAATCTCAAGCGAGCAGGGGCACAGACTGGTAACGGGAACCAGCACTTTCTGACGGAATTCAACACTGGAGCCGACAATCTCGCAAACCAGGCTGACTTCATAGTCCATCGAACTTACAACTTTCGAAACGGGTGCTTCTTTTTTTACAAAATACGGAAACGATACTTCAATACAACCCTCTGAAGCCTCAAGCAGGACAAGCATCTTTCTGACAAGGTCCGGAAACGCTTCAATATCAAAAGGTCTGGCTTCGGGCATACTGAATTCTTCCAAAAGAGCAATAAAGCGCGACATGTGCGTGCCCTTTTTCTTTTCCGGCAAATGCACATACATATTCCAGATCCCGACAGTGGGCAGCGAAGCAACAGGAGTTTTCAATGTGAACGGATAGCGCACGCCCTTTACGCCAACACGCTGGATGGCGATCTGCCTGGTATCCAGGCTATTTTGTACATCCGGAATGACAGTGGTTTTCAGGCTCATAAAAAATAGTAAAGCGGGAAAAAATATCCATACAGAACGGGTTGCATACAAATGTGACTGCTTTAAAGTGCTGTGGCACGACAACAGTGCCAGACAAAACGTACAGGTCTCGCAAAACGGGTCATCAGCCCGTTTTCAAAAATCGCCCCCGGATGGCCTCGGCTATGCCACTGGCATCCAGACCATGCATGGAAAGCAGCTGAGAAGCATCACCCTGTTCAATAAAAATATCCGGTAATCCAAGCATGAGAATGGGTATGGCAATACCGTTTTCAGCCAATACTTCAGCAACAGCAGCACCTGCACCTCCAGAGCGCGCACCCTCTTCTACCGTCACAAAAGCACTGTGAGTTTTAGCCAGTTCAAGCAGAAGTTCATGATCAAGCGGCTTGACAAAACGCATGTTCACAACAGTTGCATCAAGTGATTCAGCAGCTTCAAGTGCGGGCCAGAGCATGGTTCCAAAGGCAAGAACAGCAATATCTCTGCCTTCGCGTCTGATCTGCGCCTTGCCAAAATCAATCTGGGAAAAGTCTTCAATGACTTTTTCTCTAGGACCGTAACCTCGCGGATAGCGGACAGCTGCGGGGCCATTATAATAAAATGCCGTAGAGAGCATCCGGCGTGCTTCGTTTTCGTCGGCAGGTGCCATGATTATCATATTGGGAATGCAGCGCAGATAAACCATATCATAGTTGCCGGCATGTGTTGCACCATCTGCACCGACAAGCCCTGCCCGGTCAAGTGCAAAAGTAACATCCAGATTCTGAAGGGCAACATCATGAATCAGCTGGTCATAGGCACGCTGCAGAAACGTCGAGTAAATGGCAATGACCGGCTTAAGGCCCTCACAGGCCAGGCCAGCAGCAAAGGTAACAGCGTGCTGCTCAGCTATGCCAACATCAAAAAAACGGTTGGGATGCAACTGCGCAAACTCGACCATGCCGGATCCTTCCTGCATGGCAGGCGTAATGCCAATAAGACGGTTATCTCTCGCAGCGACATCACGAAGCCACTTGCAGAAAACTTCCGTATACGTCGGACTGGCAGAATTTTTGGGCTGAATGCCTTCTTTCGGACTGAACTGGCCAGGACCGTGATACAGAATAGGGTCAGCTTCAGCAAGTTTGTAGCCCTGGCCTTTTTTGGTTACAACATGCAGAAACTGCGGTCCAGTCAAAAGTCTCAGATTCTGCATGGTCGGGATCAGCGATTCGAGATCATGCCCGTCAATGGGGCCGATATAGTTAAATCCGAATTCTTCAAAGAGGGTCGCAGGAACAATCATGCCCTTGGCGTGCTCTTCAAAGCGCTTTGCAAATTCCTGCATCGGAGACGGCAGCATTTTGCCGACATTACGCGCAGCAGCATAAAACCTGCCCGACATCAAACGTGCCAGATACCGGTTTAATGCGCCAACAGGAGCAGAAATCGACATGTCGTTGTCATTGAGTATGACAAGCATCCGGATGTCATCGTATACGCCGGCATTATTCAAGCCCTCAAAAGCCATGCCACCAGTCATGGCCCCATCACCAATAACCGCAATCGAGTGATAGTTCTCGCTTTTTAACCGGGCAGCAAGCGCCATACCCAGTGCTGCAGAAATGGATGTCGAAGAGTGTCCGGTCCCAAAGGCATCATATTCACTCTCACTGCGCTTTGGAAAACCCGATATGCCGTTTAACTGCCTGAGAGACTTCATCTGGTCTCTGCGGCCAGTCAGTATCTTGTGCGGATAGGACTGGTGCCCGACATCCCAGACCAGACGGTCAATGGGAGTGTTAAAAACATAATGGACGGCAATGGCAAGTTCAATAGTACCCAGATTGGACGAAAGGTGTCCCCCCGTACGTGAGACGGAATCGACAATGAATTCACGCAGCTCATCAGCCAGCTGTCTGAGCTGTGCTCTGCCGAGCTTGCGTAAATCAGCAGGATCATTAATGGTATCGAGCAGGTACATTAGTTGCTCCGCATTACAATCAGGTCAGCCAAAGACCGCAAAAGGCCCGCTTTTTCACCAAATTCATCAAGTGCCTCATGCGCGTCACGGCGCAGTTTTTCAGCCAGTTCCATGGATTTTTCCAGCCCTAAAACCGAAACATAGGTGGGCTTGTTGTCAAGAGCGTCCTTGCCTGCTGTCTTGCCGAGTGTTTCCGAGTCGGCAGTCGCATCCAGAATGTCATCTACAACCTGAAAAGCCAGGCCAATCGCACTGGCATAAGCTTCAAGAGCAAGCGCTTCCCGGGTGTTGGGGTAGCGGCCGCAAAGGCTCCCGATAAAAATACTCGCTTTCAGCAGGGCACCGGTCTTGAGAGAGTGCATTTTTTCCAGTTCTTCCAGAGTAAGGTCTTTTCCAATACTGTCAAGATCGATTGCCTGCCCGCCGCACATGCCAAGAGAGCCTGATGCCTCACCGAGTACCCTGAGCATTTCAACTGTACGGCCAGCATCAGTTTCCTGCTGGGAAAGAACCAGAAACGCCTGAGCCTGCAAGGCATCACCCGCAAGCAGGGCAAGCGCTTCGTCATACTGAACGTGAACCGTCGGTTTGCCTCTGCGCATGACATCATTGTCCATACAGGGCAGGTCATCATGAGTCAAAGAATAGGCATGAATCATTTCAACAGCAGCACCTGCAAGTGTCATGGCAGCTCTGGGAGCATCAAAAAGGGCGCCAGCTGCAAAGACGAGCATGGGACGAATTCTTTTGCCACCACCCAGTACAGCATAGCGCATGGCATCATGGAGACGCTCGGGCGTTTGCACTGATGAAGGCAACAGATTCGGCAGTGCCTCTTCCATTGTTTCCTGAACAGACAGCATCCATTCGTCAAAAGAAATTCCGGTCGTCATTTTCCTGCCTTTCAGGAACTGTCCTGCTGGTATGGCTTAAGCATGTCCTTGTCCAGAATTTCAATCTGCCTGTCAACTTTTTCCAGTTGCTCTGTACAGAAGCGTACCAGCTCCACGCCCCGCTGATAGGCGGTGATGGATGCTTCAAGAGGAAGCTCTCCTTCTTCAAGTTGCGAAACCAGCTGGGCCAGTTCAGTCATGGCGGACTCGAAAGTCGGAGTTCCGGTTTCGTTGGAGGGATTTTCAGTGTTATCGAACATATCAGTATTCTGGAAAACTCTAATCTGCCTGCGGACATTCCACATCGCAAGGCGCATTCAAAACGGAATGCGCAATCCGCAAACCTCTATTATACGCCACCTTAGGGTTTTAATGTGCCTCATCCCAGTTATTTCCAGCACCGATCTGAACTATTAAGGGTACTTTAAGGTCAGCTACGCGACTCATCAGTTCGGGCAGACGAAGGCATATCACGTCAAGTTCTTCATCTGGAACTTCAAGAACCAGCTCATCGTGAACCTGCAATATGAGACTCGACTGAAGCATTTCTTTTTCCAGAAAATCCGCAACAGCGACCATGGAAAGCTTGATGATGTCCGCAGCAGTTCCCTGCATGGGGGCATTAATGGCCGCCCTCTCGGCAGCCTGGCGCCGGTTTGCGTTCGAAGCCCCGATTTCCGGGAGCCACAGACGCCGGCCAAAAACGGTTTCGACAAAGCCGTTTTCGCGGGCACTCAGACGGATGTTTTCCATGTAACGGGCAACACCCGGGTAGCGCTGGAAATATCTGTCGATGTAATTCTGGGCAGATTGTCGCGTGATGCCGAGGTTATTGGCAACACCAAAAGCACTCATGCCGTATATGAGACCAAAATTGATCACTTTGGCATAACGCCGCTGTTCAGAACTTACATCCGGAGGACTTGTTTCAAATATTTCGGATGCCGTTGAACGATGAATGTCTTCTCCATTTCCAAATGCCTGTAAAAGATTTGCGTCTTCAGACATATGCGCCATAATCCGCAATTCGATCTGGGAATAGTCAGCCGAGACAATCTTTTTGCCAGCCGGAGCAACAAAAGCCTCCCGGATCCGTCGCCCTTCTTTTGTCCGGACAGGGATATTCTGAAGATTCGGATCGTTTGATGCCAGGCGGCCCGTGACGGCAACAGCCTGCGCAAAATTCGTGTGAACCCTCAAAGTAGCCGGATTGACCATACGCGGAAGCTTGTCCGTATAAGTGGACTTGAGTTTTGCCATGCTGCGATAGTCCAAAATGACCTTCGGAAGCGGATAGTCTTCAGCAAGTTTTTGCAGGACATCTTCATTGGTCGATGGTGCGCCCTGGGCCGTCTTTTTGACAACAGGCAGCTTGAGTTTGTCAAAAAGAATTTCAGCAAGCTGCTTGGGTGAATTCAGGTTAAACGGCTCTTTTGCGAGTTCAAAGGCTTTTTTCTGCAGAGCATCAATATTCTCGCTCAGCTCGAAAGACTGCCGGGTCAAAAGAGCAGAATCAATGTAGATGCCACAACGCTCGATTTTCTGAAGGACTGCCAGGGCCGGTATTTCAATTTGCTCGTAGACATACAAAAGTTTTTCATCCCGGGATATTTCTTTCCACATTGCATGATGCAGCTGTAGCGTGACATCCGCATCAGCTGCGGCATAAGCCGCTGCTTTTTCAATCTCCACCTGGTCAAAGCTGATTTGCGATGCACCTTTTCCGCAGATGTCTTCAAAACTGGTCATCTCCCTGTCGAGAATGCGCCTGGCCAGCGTATTCAGATCATGTCTGTTATGTGAGTTGAGAACGTAGGACTGAAGCATCGTATCGTGCATAACTCCGCGCAGATGAATGCCGTAATTTGCAAAAATATGCATGTCATACTTGATGTTTTGCCCAACTTTCTTTTTTTCCGGACTCTCAAGCCAGGGCCTGAGCTTTTCAAGAACGTACTGGCGGCCTAACTGTGAAGGTGCCCCCAGATAATTGTGTGCAACCGGAATATAGGCGGCGTGCGCGGTTTTAACCGAGAGCGAGATGCCAGCCAGCTCGGCAGACAGGGGATCAAGTGACGTTGTTTCGGTATCAATGGCAGTGAGTTCAGCAGAGCTGATACGCTCAAGCCATTCATCAAGCTGCGCCTGGGTTAAAACAGTTTCATAGTTCTCGGAAGAAGGTAAAACGGGTTCGTCAGGGTCAGAAGCGGCTGAGGCCGCTGGTAAAACTGGAGTGGCGGGGACTCGATTGTTTAGTTCTCTTAACCAGCCGTTAAAGCCCAGACGTTCATACAGGGTACGAAGACCTTCAATGTCCTGTTCTTTGCGTGCCAAAAGAGTGGCCAGGGAATCAGCGGGATCACCCAGAACACCCAGATCACAGTCGGTTCTGATGGTGAGGAGTTCGCGGGCTGTGGGAAGCCAGCTCGCAGCGCGTCGCAGGTTTTCGCCGCTATGGCCCTGAAATTTGTCGACATTGGCGAGGATGTTGTCAAGCGAGCCGTATTCGATCATCCATCTGAGGGCGGTTTTAGGTCCAACACTGGTAACGCCGGGAATGTTGTCGGACTTGTCTCCTATCAGGGCAAAGTAGTCAACGAGAGCTTCCGGTCCTATGCCAAACTTTTTCACTACATTGGCCCGGTCAGTCGTTTCCCTGTTGTATGTATTGACAAGAAGCGTGCTTTCGTTAACCAGCTGGGCCATGTCCTTGTCGCTGGTAGCAATGATGGTTTCATAGCCGTGTTCCCGCGCTCTTCTGGCAAGTGTCCCAATAACATCGTCTGCTTCAATGCCTTCAACAGAAATGATTGGCCAGCCCATAAAGGAAATAGCCTGCCTGATCGGAGCAAGCTGACTGACAAGGTCATCCGGCATGGGCGAACGGTTGGCTTTGTATTCCGGATAAATGTCATTGCGAAATGTTTTTCCTTTTGCATCCAAAATACAGGTAATATACGCATTGGGGTAATTTTCTTCCAGATAGCGAAACATTTTTAATGTGCCATAAATGGCACCGGTAGGCTCGCCGCCTGGGCTGCGCAGATTTGGAAGGGCGTAGTATGACCGATATATGTAAATGCAACCATCAACCAATAACAGGGTTTTTTTCATATGGAAAGAGAAGAAAAAAGGATTACAAAATTGCACGAGGTAACTGACATCCCTCAGGCTACCATGCTCAAGGCACGCGAGTCGTGGAGCATGTTTTCTATTATGTCAGAGTTTATCGAAACCACAGAGCATTTGACGTCTATTAGTCCGGCAATTTCCATTTTTGGTTCAGCACGGCTTACACCGGACAATCCTTACTATATCCAGTGTATAGAGGTGGCCAGAAAGCTCTCGGATGCGGGTTTTGCCATTATTTCAGGAGGCGGCTTTGGTGTGATGGAAGCAGCCAATCAGGGTGCGTTTAACGGGAAATCACTGTCCATTGGCCTGAATATTGAACTCCCGTTTGAGCCGACAGCCAATCCCTGGCAGGATCTTTCGCTTAAGTTTCGCCACTTTTTTTCACGGAAAGTGGCGTTTGTAAAGTATGCAGACGCCTTTATTCTGTTCCCCGGAGGCTTCGGTACGCTTGACGAGCTTTTCAAGGTCCTGACACTGATCCAGACACGCAAGACGCGTCGCATACCGGTAATTCTTGTTGGCACTGAATTCTGGAAAGGGCTTCTCGACTGGATGGTCACTACTCTTGTACCAGCTGGCACCATATCACCGGAAGATATTGATCTGATGAAGGTGATTGATGATACTGACGAAGTGGTAGAAGAAATTGTCAGATTCTATCAGGAGCGCCCGACAGGACCTTCTGATGAAGAAAGACAGCAAATGATGTACCTGTAAGGCGTGCTGTACAACGCAGAGCGGAGCTTTCTGTCCTGGTGTGATGTGCCACGGTGTCATCATGACCCGGTGGTTTTAAACGGGAGCCGGCTCCGCCTGTGTACATACGCATTTCAAAGCATAAACAGAGAATTTTTAGAGAGGCAGAGTGCGTTGTCCTGCACTGCAAATTCGGGTGCAAGGCAGGTTTTTGTGCATTTTGGCAGCAGAAAACCGGAAAATTTGCCGGCAGCGCCTCAAAGAAACGGGTCAGTTCCCGCAATTGTTGTAAAAATGTCGTTTTTGCAAAAACAGTCATGCCTGTTTTTCCCAAAAGCCCAGGCCCGGGCTGAAGGAAAAAGCCGCACTTGATCAAAACCAGTATCAGCAGTGCAAAATTGTTTGCTACAATAGCGGTTCTTTTTTGATCATTTGTCCATGCAGATGGCAGTGTCAATCACCCCACGGCTAAAGCCATGGCTTTCCCTTGCGAGGTTTTGATGAGGATATTTTCGGATTTCAGGTTGTTTATATTAATGCTTGCTATTGTTTCAGCGCCTCTTGCCGTGGCGCAGGATGCAGGTGAAGGTACAGTTCAGCGTCCTCCAGGGCTTGAACTCATTGATGAGTCTGAACAGCCAACGATTACCATTCGCCGGCCTGATGCGACGAGTGAAATATCGGAGCGCAGGGAGCATGGAATGATCAAGGAGGTCAAAGTACAGGCAGGTGGCAGCACATACTACCTCTTCCCGAACAATCCTCTCGGCAGTGCGTTTCAGGATGCGGGTTCCAGGGTAGTTCGCCCCGCCCTGTGGCGCGTTCACGAGTTTGACATGGCCGGAAAGCCTGAAGACCAGCGTCCCGATGGCGAAGATGGCGCAGATTATTCAGCCGATGCACCAGCACCTCCGTCAGTACTGCAATAATTTGTGCAACTGGCACTTTAGTCGAACTGGATTTTCCAATGGCGGTATTTACACCCGTTAGCATGCAGGAACTGCAGCCCTGGCTGTCGCGCTACGCTGTGGGCGAGGCACAGGATATCAGAGGAATTGAGGCTGGTATTGATAACAGCAACTTTTTTGTGACAACCGGACAGGGCGAGTTTGTGCTCACCCTGTTTGAGAGACTTACCGCCGAGCAGCTCCCCTATTATCTGAATCTGATGGGCCATCTTGCCAGGCATGACATCAAGGTCGCCAGCCCCATATCAGACAGGAACGGCCATGTGCTGGGTGAACTGTGTGGCAAGCCGGCAGCACTTGTCGTCAAACTGGAAGGCGACTGGATAAGGCAGCCGCAACCCCTGCATTGTGCCCAGGTGGGCGCAATGATGGCAAAAATGCACATCGCCGGCAAGGAGTATTCCCGCTATCAGCCCAATTTGCGCGGGATATCCTGGCTTTTGGAAACAGCACCGCTGGTGCTGGAATATCTCACAGAGGAAAATGCTCTTTTTTTGCGGGAAGAAATAGAACTCATAGAAAGATTTTCCCGGTCGGAAGTCTTTGGCAAGCTGCCTTTTGGACCTGTTCACGCTGATTTGTTCCGGAATAATGTGATGTTCGATGACAACGAACTGTCAGGTTTTTTTGATTTTTATTTTGCGGGTGATGATACGTTCATTTTTGATGTTGCAGTTGCAGTGAATGACTGGTGCATCTGGCTTGATACCGGAGAACTTGACGAGGCGCGTGTCAGGGCATTTCTGGATGCATATAACGCAGTTCGCCCGTTTACTGGCCATGAAAAAGAAGTGTGGCAGACAACACTGAGAATAGCAGCGCTCAGATTCTGGCTGTCGCGGCTTTATGACTATTATTTGCCACGCGAGGCGCAAATGCTGGTCCCGCACGATCCGGCTCATTTTGAGCGGATTTTGCGTTCGCGTGCGAGCGGGCCGGTTTTTCCATTGGTAAAATGAAGACTGTTGATGCAGGAATGGGGCTGGCATGGATTCGGGAGGGGGTAGCGCTCTTCAGAGTCCGTCCGTTTCTTTTAACAAATGTCTTTATTGCTTTTTTCTTTTTTCTTTCGCTCGCTGGCGCATTCCCTCTGATCGGCACCGTACTCCCGCCATTGGTCGCACCCATTTTTTCCATATTTTTTCTGCATGTTATCCATGACGTGAATGAAAAGCGTCCTTTTGACTATTCGCATTTGTTTGCGCTCTTCAAAAGCCCTGTTGTTTTTCGGCTGGTCACCCTGGGTGCGCTCTACTTTTTTGCTGCAGGGCTTGCCGTTTATGCATCAAGTACTGTTGATGGAGGGGTTTTTCTGCGCCTGATGCAGGGCGAGCAAATGGAAATGGAAGTCCTTCGGGAAGCAAATGTGAAACAGGCCGTTTTGCTTTTTGTATTTCTGATCCTTGCGGTGCAGCTGTGTTTCTGGTTTGTTGGACCGTTAATTGCCTGGAAGAACATGCCTGTAGGCCAGTCTCTTTTTTACAATTTCTTTACTCTTCTTCGTATCTGGAAGGCCTTTTTTGTCTATCTGTTCGGCCTTTTTATTCTCGGTTTTATCACACCAATGCTGCTGAGCACGTTCATCGTGTTGCTGTTGGGGCGCAATATTGCGATCCTGTGTACCTTTTCCATGATGATGGTGGTCGCAGTTCTGGTATATTGCTCGTTTTATTCCATGTTTGTTAATTTATTTGGCGAGCCTTCATCAGAAAGCATATCCATGGAGTGATCTGCAGATGTGGTTTTTGTGTGCGCATTTTTTTTAAAGGAGTTGACATGAAGGATATGTCACCAGCTACCAAAGCGGGAATCCTGGCTCAGGCACTTCCTTATATCCAGAAATTTCATGGCAAGACCATTGTTGTCAAGTATGGTGGCAATGCCATGATTGAAGATAATCTGAGACATCTTTTTGCACGTGATATTGTATTGCTCAAGCTTGTCGGGATGAACCCGGTTGTTGTGCATGGCGGGGGGCCCCAGATTGACAATGCGCTCAAAAAACTGGGTAAAAGTGGCACCTTTGTTCAGGGCATGCGTATTACTGATGACGAGACCATGGAAGTTGTTGAGTGGGTCCTGGGAGGGGAAGTCCAGCAGGATATTGTTATGCTGATTAATCAGTATGGCGGCCAGGCAGTCGGCCTGACGGGCAAAGATGGCCGACTGATACAGGCAAAAAAAATGCAGATGCCTGATCCGGACAATCCGGGCGAAGTAATTGACCTGGGCTATGTCGGCGAAATAACCAGCATCAACCCGTCACTGGTAAAAGCACTCCAGGCAGACGCGTTTATTCCGGTTATTTCTCCTATAGGGTTTAGTATTGACGGGCAGGCCTATAACATTAATGCTGATCTTGTTGCTGGAGAGATCGCCAAAATCCTGAAAGCGGAAAAACTGATCATCATGACCAATACGCCCGGCGTACTCGACAAGGACGATAATCTGCTCGCCGATCTGAATGCATCAGACATTGATGCTCTTTTAGCAAATGGCACAATCTCAGGCGGAATGCTGCCAAAGATTGCTTCAGCACTGGACGCAGCCAAATCAGGAGTCAACTCGGTTCATGTAATTGATGGCCGCATTGAGCATTCGCTTCTTCTCGAAATATTGACAGAACAGCCTTTTGGAACAATGATTCGCTCGGGGTAGCTAGCGTCTAACTGCTGAACTTCCTGATTATTAAAATGACGTCAAGATATTGAATTTTAATACTTTTGCTGGTGCTATATAATGCAAAAACTTTAGCAGTTTGGCATTAGTGTAGAGTAATACCAGCTCCAGATAAAAATTTAACGTAATTGAGTGTGTTGCAGCCATTCCATTTTGTCGCTGTTTGGGTGGCGCACCGACAGAATCCTGGCGGTTAAGCTTATTTGTTGACGGGCACTTGACTCGCAAATTCAGAAGCAAGTTTATTGCTTAGTTCGGACAGTGATTTTATGTGACCAAGATTACTATACTCTAAATTTTTAGTCAGGCTTTTCCACTGCATAAAACCAAAGAAGTGCTCTCTAGGATGGCCATTAACGGTGGTTTGGATATGGGATATGTGTTTTTCGTAATGAAGCATTTGCTTTAAACGCGCACTAGCACCATTATCAATGTTAACAAGAAGACCATACCTTGCCCCAGATACAAGGCAATAGCCAACGAGTTGCGACCAATCATTCAAGCCCGCATTAGGTACACGTTTAATCTCGAGAATCAAAAGCTCAAATTTTAGTCCATCAGTTATCAAAGCGAAAATATCAAGATTTAACGGTGGGACGTTCAAAACAAATTTTGCAGCACAAGAGCATTCATCAGGGTGCTCGTGAATTAGGCGCTGGAGGTTTGCTTTCAGTTCGCCGATTCCCCAATATACATTTAATTCACGGTGATTGCTTACTAAAAAATTGCTCCTTATTTGCGCTTCGATAAACGCCTGTATCTCTGGATAATAGAATGTTTCAGCTTTCATCGCGCAAGTCTTTTTCAGTTATCGAGCGAACAGAGACCTTGTACTTGTTCTCAGGAGCAATAGTTACGAGTTTTGCATAAACACGCGGGTTTCGTGCTCCTATCATTACACCACGCCCATTGCTTATAAGTATCAAAGGCGTCAATAAATCAGGTTTACGCATTTCAACAGACAGCCTCGGCTCATCTAAAAGATGGCGTTCAACAAGTTTTAAATAGGAGCCTTTAGGACGTTTTCCACGAAGCTCACTTTTGTTGGCCACAAGAAATGCAATGCCCTGCATAATTTCGGCAAGAGGGTATCCGCTATCTTTTCCATTTCCATACATTAGCGCAATTTGATCTTTCCTATATTGTTCATAGAATTCCTTTACGCGAATTTGCGAAGTTACATAATTCCTGCTAGACAATAGAGGATCAGCATTGATGTTTTTTTCGATGTTTAGGAGTGAGTCTTTGCTCAATATCGTAAAAGGATTTATCAAATCTCCAGTATTTGGCAACAGCTTTTCAATCGCATCATACGGAGCGTTTTCACAGTTCAAAACCGCGCAGACATGGCGATTATGAAGAAAATGCGCGCCTCGAATACTTGGTGGCAACCTCGGATCGTTCTCAGCTGGATGAACACAGGCAGGATTTACTTTCAGTTCACGCTTTTGGCATGGTACGGCCACATTTTGCAGTTTTTGAACTTGGAGATTTTCGTGTAATGATTCCGCTTTAGCACTAAAAGCAAACGCACCAAATTCTGCGTATTGATCCATCTGAACACGCAGCTTAAAACCTTTCGTCCATTGCTTATAGTAACGATCTGTCCCGCTATGGAAGTTGGGGTGGTTCCATAGCAGTTGATCAGGTAAACAATTGACGCTATACAAAAGTTGGCAAAGTTGCCGCACAAATGCATAGTTAAAGCCACTTAACTCAAAAGAAATAATTTGAACATCATCACTAAATCGCCGGTGACTCTTGGCGGTACTGCCTATGGTATCGGCCAGTCCAGCAATGAATCGCCGTTTAAGATTATCATCGACCAAGTCAGCCACAAGCCTGTCGATATCCGCATTACCACGCAAGCTTCCTTCATTCTTGATTCCATAGTAAAGCAAATCAGACTCTAATCTTGTCAAATTACCTTCGCATAAAATATCCCAGTTGCCACCTGCCGTTGCCTCATAGCTAATTTTAATACCGTAAATACTTCTGAATATCGGGCTTATAACACTCATTATATCTCGCGTTAACTTAGCTGCACGCTTAGGGTTTTCCTCGTATGACCCCCATTTTCTGTAAGGAAGTCGTATACGGAAAGCATCTTCAGCATTCCCCCAAGTGCCTCCACCCATTATCAAACCAAAAAGATATGCTTTGTCCGTATTCATAGATCAGTCGAATTTCCCAAGAATATTTGCTCCATAATTGCTGAAGCCAAATTTTTTGCTAACGTTACCGGCACGGCATTGCCAATGACTTTGTACATTGCCGTAATATTTTTTGGAGAGTTATCAATGAACAAAAAGTCATCAGGAAACGATTGTATCCGTGCGATTTCACGAATTGTATAGCGTCGATTTTCAGTCGGATGGACAATACCACAATTTTCGGGTTGTGCTGATGCAGTAATTGTCCCGTTTATTTCTTCTCTAGAGAAACGCCTGTAAAAATTAGGTGAGCGATACTTTTTCATATCATCTCGTATTCGTTGGAAACGCGGTGCCAGTTGGTCATAAGGAATGTCTTTCCAAGAACCGCCTTCTGGTATAAAAGCGACCATCTCAAGTGCCTGTGGAGATAGTCTCCAGTCCACCTGATTTGGCACATCTTCCGGCATGTCTAGGATATTCTTTAACGTCAGATTATCTTTACTTTGTTTTTCTGGGAATACAAACTGGATTCCTAAATCTTTCCTTACTCCTACAAAAAAAACTCTTTGTCTATTTTGAGGAACGCCATAGTCAGAAGCATTAAGAAGCTTATACACCACATCGTAACCAATTTCGCCAACTTTCGATAAATCCTCAGTGATGACATCAACCAGATTGCGTCCATCACTGTATTTTGTTGACAATAATCCCTTTACATTTTCGAACACAATTACTTTCGGCATTTTGCTTTCTATAACACGCAGGCACTCTTTGTAAAGCAACCCACGTGAGTCATGCACTCCTTTCCGGTTGCCTGCATTGGAGAAAGGTTGGCATGGGAAACCAGCAGTCAGTATTTCACCATCCGGAATTTCGTCTTCGCCAACGTCCAAAATGTCGCGCCCGTCAATTTCGCCCAGATTGAGGGCATAAACAGCTTGAGCATCCGCATCAAAGTCATTTGCCCATACCCGTGCGAATCCTGCTTTTTCAAAACCAAGATCAAGACCGCCACATCCAGAAAATAATGAAATAAGACGTGGTGCTTGAATTAACTCTGAAATCTCATTTGCCATTACAAATCCTTGCTGTTGTCGATTACAGGTCTTTTAAAAGTGGATATTCTTCGGAAATATATTTTTCTACGGCATCTCTCACGACCCACGCCAGAGAAACTTTTCCTTTTTCAGCCAGCTTTTCCAGTTCCTCATACATTTCTTCTGTAAAGGAGATGGTTATCCTGGCTGGCTTTAATTTGGTGTCTTTTGATAGCTTTTTTGCCATATTTTTATAAAATGCATCACTTTGAACCATTTTTCACCACAATTTAAATTAACTGGATTTTAATTAATTGCGGGTTAAAACACAAGAAAAATCTCCAGAAACTCGCATTATTCTTTATAAAATA